>Ga0302320_10019477_pt1 | contig 13606 bp, 6 predicted proteins | sample Bog_T0_3_FD_202130 | JGI IMG/M metagenome (GOLD analysis project Ga0302320, IMG submission 202130) | Peat permafrost microbial communities from Stordalen Mire near Abisko, Sweden - Bog_T0_3 | ecosystem: Environmental > Terrestrial > Soil > Wetlands > Peat | place: Sweden: Abisko, Stordalen Mire... | reverse complement strand
AAATCTTCTGCGACAGGATTGAGTCGGCCATGTCGTAGATCTGCCGCTTCGGCACCACGTCCGAGGTCAGCGTCAGAATCAGAATCGGCGCCTCCGCCGGATTCGCCTTCCGGTAACCGGGATTTTGCGGCAGGTAAGAAGGCAACTGGCTGCGCGCCGCGTTGATGCTGGCCTGCACGTCGCGCGCCGCTGCGTCGATGTTGCGGTTGATGTCGAACTGCAACGCCACCGATGCCGACCCCAGTGAACTCGACGACGTCATCTGGTTCACGCCCGCGATGCGCCCGAACTGCCGCTCCAGCGGCGTCGCCACCGACGACGCCATCGTCTCTGGGCTCGCGCCCGGCAATCCCGCGCCCACGCCGATCACCGGAAAGTCCACGTTCGGCAGCGACGCTACCGGCAGCAGCGAATAAGCCACCGACCCGGCCAGCAGAAGCGCCAGGCTCAGCAGCGAAGTCGCTACCGGCCGCTGAATAAATGGTGCGGAAAGATGCATCGCTCCCTGTTCCCTATTCCCTAAGTCCCCAGTTCCTACGTCCCTGGTGTCCTGAGTCCGAAGTGCCTAACCTATTCCTCGCTGTCATTCTGAGCGAACGGGGCCCCGAACGTTCTTCAGTTCGGGGGTGGTGAGCGAAGAATCTGCTTTTGCGCTCCCTTAGTTCTCCTGCGAACTTCAGACTCGGGATACTAGTCTCCGCCCGCCGTCTCCTGCAAATAGCTCGACGTAATCGCCCGCGGCTTCATCCGCCGCGCCAGCTTGTCAAAGTAGAGATACGTCACCGGAACCGTATACAGCGTGAGCAACTGCGACAGAATCAACCCGCCCACAATCGTCACGCCCAGCGGCATGCGCAACTCCGCGCCCACGCCGCCGCCCAGCGCCAGCGGCAATCCGCCCAGCATCGCCGCCATCGTCGTCATCAAAATCGGCCTGAACCGCAGCTTGCATGCCTGGAAGATCGCCTCTTCCGCGCCCTTGCCCTCAAGCCGCTCCGCTTGCAGCGCAAAGTCGATCATCATGATGGCGTTCTTCTGCACAATGCCGATCAGCAAAATGATCCCGATCAACGCGATCACGCTGAAATCCGTGTGCGTGATCAGCAGCGCCAGCAGCGCGCCCACGCCCGCCGACGGCAGCGACGAAATAATCGTGATGGGATGAATGTAGCTCTCGTACAGCACGCCCAGCACAATGTAAACCGTCACCAGCGCGGCCAGAATCAGCAGCGGCTCGTTGGCCAGCGAAGTCTGAAACGCCGCCGCCGTGCCCTGAAAGCTCGCATTGATCGCGGCCGGCATCTGGATGCGCTGCTCTACGCGATGCATCGCCGTCACCGCGTCCCCCAGCGACTTTCCTGGCGCCAGGTTGAAGCTCACCACCGTCGATGGGAACTGCCCCTGGTGCCCGATCGACAGTTGCGCCTTCGACTGCTCCCAGTGCGCCACCATGCTCAGCGGAACCTGCGTCCCGTTGAGTGACTTGACGTAAAGATTGTTCAGCGTCGAAGGATCGGTCTGGAAGTTCTGCGCCACTTCCATCACCACGTGGTATTGGTTCAGTTGCGTAAAGATGGTCGAAACCTGCCGCTGCCCGAAGGCGTCGTAGAGCGTGTTGTCCACGTCGGCCATCGCAATGCCCAGCCGCGCCGCCGTGTCCCGATCGATCACCAACTGCGCGCCCAGTCCCTGGTCCTGCAAATCGCTGGCCACGTCGGTCACAACCTTTTCCTTGCCCAACTCCTCCACCAGCAGCCGCGTATACCTTCCCAGTTCGGCCTGGTCCGGATCCTCAAGCGAATATTGAAACTCCGTCCGGCTCACGCGGTCTTCCACCGTCAGATCCTGCAGCGGTTGCAGAAACAGTTGAATCCCTTCAACGCCCAGCAGCTTCGGCTGCAGCCGCCGGATCACTTCCGTCGCCGAGATCTTGCGCTCCTCCAGCGGCTTCAGGTTGATCTGGATGCGGCCCGAGTTGAGCGTGGTGTTGGTTCCGTCCACGCCGATGAACGACGAGATGTTATCCACCGCCGGGTCCTTCAGCAGCACCTCCACCAGCTTCTGTTGCCGCTCGGCCATGCTGCTGAAGCTCACCGTCTGCGGCGCCTCGCTGATGCCCAGAATCACGCCCGTATCCTGCACCGGAAAAAATCCTTTGGGAACAATCAGGAACAGCAGAATCGTCGCCACAAACGTTGAGATGGTCACCATCAGCGTGATGAACCGGTAGCGCAGAACCACCTGCAGCGTCCGTCCGTACCACGCAATGATGGAATTGAATACGTGCTCCGACCAGTAGTAGAAGCGCGTTTGCCTTGCCGTCTTCTTGTCCTTCAGAATGCGCGAGCACATCATCGGCGTCAGCGTCAGCGAAACAAATGCTGACACCAGAATCGTCACCGCCAGCGTCACCGCGAACTCGCGGAACAGCTTGCCTACAACGTCGCTCATGAACAGCAGCGGGATCAGCACCGCGATTAGCGACACCGTCAGCGACATGATTGTGAACCCGATCTGCTCGCTGCCCTTCAGCGCCGCCCGCATCGGGCTGTCGCCTTCTTCGATGAATCGCGAAATGTTCTCGATCATCACAATGGCGTCGTCCACCACAAATCCCGTGGAGATCGTCAGCGCCATCAGCGTCAGGTTGTTCAGCGAGTAGCCCAGTAGGTACATCACCCCGAACGTGCCCACAATCGACAACGGCACCGCCACCGAAGGAATAATCGTGGCTGCCAGGTTGCGCAAAAACAGGAAGATCACCATCACCACCAGGGCGACGGTCAGCATCAACTCAAATTCCACGTCCCGCACTGACGCGCGGATGGTCACCGTGCGGTCCGTCAGCACCTTCACTTGCACCGAGGCCGGCAAGCTGCTCTGCAACTGCGGCAGCAGCTTCTTGATCCGGTCCACCACGGCGATGATGTTCGCCCCCGGCTGCCGCTGAATGTTCACAATCACCGCCGGCTGCCGGTCCATCCACGCCGCCTGCTGATTGTTCTCCGCCGCGTCCACAATCACGGACACGTCTGAGGCTCTCACCGCCGCCCCGTTGCGATACGCAATAATCACCGGCTTGTAATCGTCGCCTGAGATCAGTTGGTCGTTGGCGCCAATCGTGTACGACTGCCGGTTCCCGTTCAGCGTGCCTTTCGCCTGGTCCACATTCGCCGCGGCCACAGCCGTGCGCAGGTCCTCCATGCTCAGGTTATAGGCCGCAAGCTGCGCCGGATTCGCCTGGATCCGCACCGACGGCTTCTGCCCGCCCGCAATCGACACCAGCCCCACGCCGGTCACTTGCGACACCTTCTGCGCCAGGTTCGTATCGGCCGCGTCTTCAATCTTGTCCAGCGGCAACGAGTCCGAGGTCAGCGCCAGCGTCATGATCGGCGCGTCCGCCGGGTTCACCTTGCTATAGATCGGCGGATTCGGCAAGTCCGGAGGTAGAAAGCTGTTGGCTGCATTGATGGCCGCTTGCACTTCCTGTTCGGCCACGTCGATGTTCTCGTCCAGGTTGAACTCGAGCGTGATCACCGACCCGCCGCCCGAACTGACTGAGGTCATCTGCTTCAGGCCCGGCATCTGCCCGAACTGCCGCTCCAGCGGCGCCGTAACCGACGACGCCATCACCTCCGGCCCGCCGCCCGGATAGAACGTCAGCACCTGGATAATCGGGTAGTCCACCTCGGGCAGCGCGGAAACCGGCAACTGCTGGTAGCCCACAAAGCCCGCCAGAAGAATCGCCGCCATCAGCAGCGATGTAGCCACCGGGCGCAGAATGAATGGCCGCGACGGACTCAGGCTCACTGCTTTTCCCTCGTACCGCCGCTGGCATTCCCTTGCCCCGCCGCGGCAGGCGCAAACACTCCGCCGGCCTGGCTGCTCGGCGGACGCGTGCTGGGCAGCACAATCTGCCCAGGTCGCAGACGGTCCGCTCCATCCACCACCACGCGAACTCCCGCCGTCAGGCCCGCATCCACCACCGTCACTTGTCCCTCGGCCAGCGCCACTCTTACGGTCTGAATGCGCGCCGTCGCCTTGCCCTGCGCGTCCGTGTCCACCAGCCACACATACGAGCCCTGCAAGCCACTCTGAATCGCCGCCGACGGCACCACCAGCGCATTCGGCCGGTCCTCCAGAACCAGGTGGATGTTCACAAACTGGTTGGGAAACAGCGACGCATCCTTGTTCTCGAAGACCGCCTTCAGCTTGTCGGTTCCCGTGGTCGTGTCAATCTGGTTGTCGGCGGTCAGCAAATACCCGCTTGCCAGCTTCTGCGTGTCGCCCCGGTCGTATGCATCCACCGGCAGCCGCCGTTCCGCCGCCAGCTTGTGCAGCACCTGCGGCAGCTCATTCTCCGGCAGCGTAAAGTAAACCGCAATCGGCTGAAACTGGTTGATGATCACCAGGTTCGTTGTATTCGCCGTGATAATGTTGCCGGGGTCCACCAGCCGCAATCCAATGCGTCCGTTGATCGGCGAATGAATCGAGCACCAGTCCAACTGCAACTGCGCGGCCTCAATCGCCGCCTTGTCCGATTCGATCGCGCCCAGGTACTGCCCCTGAGCCGCCTCGTCGGCGTCCAGCGTCTCCTTTGAGGTAACGCCCGCTTCAAACAGCGCCTTGTAGCGCTTGAACTCAGCCTGGGCGTTATTCAGCAGTGCCTGGTCGTGCGCCAGCGTGCCCTTGGCCTGGTCCAATGCGGCCTTGTATGGCCTCGGGTCGATCACCATGATCGTCTCGCCCTGCTTCACCTGCTGCCCTTCGGTAAACTTCACCGGCTCCAGCTCTCCGCTCACCCGCGCCTTCACGGTCACGCTCATATACGGCGTCACCGTGCCCAGCGCCGTCAGAAAGATCGGCATCGGCTTCTGCTCCACGGCCGTCACCTGCACCGGTACCGGACGGCCCATCAACGCCGCCGCCTGCGCGGCGCTGTTGGCCGCCGTCTGCAACTGGTTCTGGTGAATCCGCCAAACCACAAAACCCAACCCGCACAACAGCACCAGGTAAATCAGGATGCGAACCCAGGATCCCTTGCGCGCTGGCGGGTGTTCGGGTGCGTTTTCGGTGGATACGTGAGACACCGGAGTGCTTTCAAAAGCCATTGTGTCAATCCCCGTCGTTTTCAATTGTGTGCTTGCCCACGGAGGGACAATTTTCAAGCCAGGACCCTCAAGGGTCGGACCGGCCGCTTACGCTTCTACGGACGAACCGGTTCACTGAAAGGTTTCGCCCCTCGCGCAGTCACAACTCTGCCCTTCTCAAAACCTGTGAGAACGGCGTTTCCCTTCAGTTGCAGGACGCATCCATTCTAAGCGAGCAAGGCCGATTGTGCGCACCCCTACCCGCGGCTCCAGCCACTCAGTGTTTGCGTTCACTCGCAAGACCGGGGACCGGGGGACCGTCCGCTCTGCCCTTTCCGGGCGGAAAGAGCGGTGACTTCACAGGCTACGGAAAAACCCTTCCTGCAAGGCAAGAAGGGTTTCGTCTGCCATATCCGCAACGGCTTCGGCGCGGCGTGCCTCGCCTCGCTCATCGATCGCTTGCGATTTGTGGGCTTCGCCTTCTGACTCAAACGGTCCCCATGAACTCTCCGAACTACTGCGCCGGCTGCACCACCAGGTCTTCCGCCAGCTTGAAGTGCACAATTGACTCCGCTGGGATGTCGATGTCCCGGTTGCCGGTCAATCCCGCAATGGCGGTTCCGCCGCCGCCGCCCACCAGGCCGCCCACCACCAGACCTACGCCGCCAGTCGCCACGCCGCCCACCAGCATGCCCAGTCCCGCTCCTCCTCCGATCAACGCCGCCGAACGTCTGCCCTTGCCTTTCTTGGTGCGCGCAAGATCCCGCGTCGCCAGCGGATACCGCGTCCCATTGAACGTCAGAGAGGTCAGTCGCAGTTCCAGCAGCGATCTGCCTTTGAAGTGTCCGCGCCGATGCGACACATCCACAACGCCACCCACCGGGGTCAGCTTCGGCAACAGCACGGTGTTGTCCGTCTTCAGCACCGGGTCAACGATCTCGCCGGTAAACGTGTCCCCCGCCCGGCTCCCTTTCACGCTGATTCGCTGATCCATACGGATCGTCAGCGTCGACCCTGCAGGAATCGTTACGTCGACCGGAACCGGGGGCGGCAGCGGCACTGCGGAAACGGTCGGCTCCATCGGCGCTGGAACAGCAGCCCCAGGCGCGGGCGGCGTCACCGTGGTGGTGACGGTCTCGTTTGCCTGTCCCTTCGCCGGCGGATCCACCACCGTTGTGGTCGTGGTCCCGTTCTTGTCTACTGAGACCACCTGCTGGGACTGTCCGGTTGTGGCCGCCAGCCTCTTGGCCTCATCCACTGCCTTTTCCTGCTTGGAACCGCATCCCGAGAGAATGCTGGCTGCCAGCACCAGTACCAGGGTCCCCCAAAAAACTCTGTGGCCGCTATCGCGCCGCGAGGTTCGCACAGCCCGAGCCAACAAGCCTGAATTGAACATGTTCCATCCTCTTTCGCTGTGCTTTTGCGCCAACACAGACCTGTCCGCAGCCTGCGCTCAACTGTCAACCAATTCTGTATCGGATTGCACTTGATAGGATGCGCGTCTTTTCCCATCGCCGCACCGTCAAAAACCACTGCGGGCAATCCCTCTTCTGCGCGCGCTCCGCTTTCGCCCGCCTCTTCGTCTACCATAGTAGTTTCTACTATGCTTTGAGATGAGTCCCGTCGGCAGCGCCGCCGGAACCCGCAACACCAGGAGTTGGCTGAGGCTGGACCAGGGCATTTTGCCCCAGCGGCACAGGAGAAATCCTCCCCCGCCGGCATCGCTGCCCCAGGCGGCCGGCTCAGGAGCGAGTACCTGCCTTATGTGGATTGTCCGGCTTGCGTTACGGCGGCCCTATACCTTTGTCGTATTTGCGCTTTTGATTCTCATCCTTGGCGCCTTCAGCATCCTCACGATGCCGACGGATATCTTTCCCAACATCGACATCCCCGTCGTCGCCGTCCTGTGGGGCTACAACGGCCTCTCCGCCCAGGAGATCTCCACTCGCTTCGTCTCCAGCAGCGAACGCATCATGACCTCTACGGTCAACGACATCGAGCACATCGAGTCGCAGTCGTACAACGGCACCGGCATCATCAAGATATTCTTCCAGCCCCACGTCAACATCGCCAACGCCGTCGCCCAGGTCACCGCCGTCAACCAGGTCGTCTTGCGCACTTTGCCGCAGGGCAGCACGCCGCCCTTCATCATCCAGTACAACGCTTCCACCGTGCCCGTCCTGCAACTCGGCCTCTCCGGCAAAGGCCTCACTGAGCAGCAGTTGAACGACATCGGCCAGAACAGCATCCGTGTCCAGTTGGCCACCGTCGAAGGCGCTTACTCGCCCTTCCCCTATGGCGGCAAGCAGCGCACCGTGCAGGTGGACCTCGACCTCCAGGCCCTCCAGGCCAAGGGCCTCTCGCCGGCCGACGTCGTCAATGCCATCTCCGCGCAGAACATCGTCGCGCCCGCCGGCACCATCAAGATCGATCGCTACGAGTATGCGGTTGAAACCAACTCCGCCCCATCCCTCATCGCCGCCCTCAACGATATGCCCATCAAGGCCGTCAGCGGCGCGGTGATCTACGTCCGCGACGTGGCCCACGTGCGCGACGGCAATCCGCCCCAGACCAACATCGTCCGCATCGACGGCGCGCGCGGCGTCATGATGAGCATCATGAAAATCGGCTCCGCCTCCACGCTCGACATCATCGCCGGCGTCCAGCAGAAGCTGATCGACATCAAAGGCCAACTGCCGCCGCAACTCCAGATCAGCTCCCTCGCCGATCAGTCCATCTTCGTCCGCGGAGCCATCGATGGCGTCGTCCGCGAGGCCGTCATCGCCGCCTGCCTCACCGCCATCATGATTCTCGTCTTCCTGGGCAGTTGGCGTTCCACGGTCATTATCGCGGTCTCCATCCCGCTCTCGATCCTCTGCTCGCTCGGCGTCCTCGCCATGCTGCACGAGACCATCAACATCATGACCCTCGGCGGCTTTGCTCTCGCCGTCGGCATCCTCGTCGACGACGCCACCGTCGCCATCGAAAACATCAACCGCAATCTCGAATCGGGCAAGGAACTCGAGCAGTCCATCCTCGACGGCTCGGCCCAGATTGCCATTCCCGCCTTCGTCTCCACCATCTCCATCTGCATCGTCTTCGTCCCCATGTTCTTCCTGAGCGGTGTGGCCAAATTCCTCTTCGTTCCCATGGCCGAAGCCGTTGTCTTTGCCATGCTGGCCAGCTACCTGCTCTCCCGCACCCTGGTCCCCACCATGGCCAAGTACCTGCTCAAGGAGCACGACGACGCCGAGAACGAACGCAAGCGCGCCAGCCGCAATCCCTTCGTCCGCTTCCAAAAAGCATTCGAAGGAGGCTTCGAGCGCTTCCGCCACGCCTATCTGCGCCTGCTCACCCTCTGTGTCGACCACTCGGTCGTCTTCCTCATCCTCTTCCTCGTCTTCTCGCTCGGCTCCATCGGCCTCCTCGTTCCCTGGCTCGGCCAGGACTTCTTCCCCTCCGTCGACTCCGGACAGTTCAAGATTCACCTCCGCGCCCGCACTGGAACCCGCATTGAAGAGACCGCCCTCCTCTGCGACCACATTGACTCCACCATCCGCGAAAATATTCCCGCCCGCGAGGTGGTCACCATCGTCGATAACATCGGCCTGCCCTACTCGTCCCTGAACCTCACCTACTCCACCTCCGCGCCCATTGGTCCCTCCGACGCCGACATCCAGGTCCAGTTGAGCCCGGACCACCACCCCACCGCGGCCTACGTCGAGCACCTCCGCGAGGTCCTCAACCGCCAGTATCCCGACGTCCTCTTCTACGTCTTGCCCGTCGACATCGTCACCCAGATCCTCAACTTCGGCCTCTCGGCGCCCATCGACATCCAGGTCGTCGGCCCCGACCTCTACGGCAACCGAGCCGTCGCCGAGCACATCGCCAACGAGGTTCGCTATATCCCCGGCGCAGCCGACGTGCGCATCCAGCAGCCCTTCAACTATCCCAAGCTCGACGTCGACGTGGACCGCACCCGTGCCGAGTCCGTCGGACTCACCCAGAAAGACGTCGTCACCAGCCTCCTCGTCGCCCTCAGCGGCAGCTTCCAGACCAGTCCCAACTTCTTTCTCGACCCCAGGAACGGCGTCACCTACAACGTCGCCATTCAGGCTCCGCAATATGGCCTCAACTCCCTGGCCTCGCTCCAGAGCCTGCCGATTACCGGCACTTTGCCGCCGCAGTTGGCGACCGGACCGGCCACTACCGGAGCGCCCGGCGCAGCGCATCCCGTGCAGGTGTTGGGCAACATGGCGGCCATCACTCCCGGAGCCGAACTGGGCACAGTCAGCCACTACGACGTTCAGCCGGTCATTGATGTCTTCGCCAACGTCGATGGCGCCGATCTCGGCTCCGTCGCCCGCTCCGTCGAGTCCGTCATCGCCCGCCACGAAAAAAACCACGACCTGCCCCGCGGCTCCCACTTCGACCTCCGCGGCCAGAGCGAGACCATGAAGAAGTCCTACGCCGGCCTGCTCGGCGGACTGGCCTTCTCCATCCTCCTCGTCTACCTCCTCATCGTGGTCAACTTCCAGTCCTGGCTTGACCCCTTTCTCATCATCTCCGCGCTGCCCTCGGCCCTGGCCGGCATCGTCTGGTTCCTCTTCCTCACCAACACCCGGCTCAGCGTCCCCGCCCTCACCGGCGCCATCATGTGCATGGGTGTGGCCACCGCCAACTCCATCCTGGTCGTCAGCTTTGCCCGCGAGCAGCTCGAAATCCTTGTCGGCGACGCCCGCCGCGCCGCCCTCAACGCCGGCTTTGTCCGTCTCCGCCCCGTGCTCATGACCGCCCTCGCTATGATCATCGGCATGGTGCCCATGGCCCTCGGCCTCGGCGACGGCGGCGAGCAGAATGCTCCTCTCGGCCGCGCCGTCATCGGCGGCCTGCTCCTGGCCACCGTGGCCACGCTATTTTTCGTGCCTGCATTTTTCGCTGTGGTCCATGGCCGCATCGAGCGGAACCGCAAAACCGCTCATGGCATCGCAACGGCGGGAACAATGGACGAGTTCGACGAAATTTCGGAGTAAATGAATCATGTCTATCGAAAGCAAACCGAACGCCCCGGCCGCTCACGACCATGAGTCCGCACCCGAACAGGCAGCCATCTCCCCGCGCTTGGCCCTCATCGGCATCCTGGTTGTCGTCGTGGTCACCGTCGTCCTCGCGGCCTTCGGCATCCTCCGCCGCTCTCATGAGGCCACCGTGCTGGCCGACCGCACCACTCGGCTCGCCGCGCCCTCCGTCATCGCCGCCACTCCCCGCCCCGGAGCGCCCGTTGACAACTTCGTCCTCCCCGGCAACGTCACCTCGTACACCGATTCGCCCATCTACGCCCGCACCTCCGGCTACCTCACCCGCTGGTACTTCGACATCGGCGCAAAGGTAAAAAAAGGCGCGCTGCTGGCCGAGATCTCCACCCCCGAAATCGATCAGCAACTCGCCCAGGCGCAGGCCGACCTCAACACCGCCCAGGCCAACGCCAACAACGCCCGCATCCAGGCCGATCGCTACACCGGCCTCGTCAAGACTGAAGCCGTCTCCCGCCAGGATACCGACACCTTCGTCAATCTGGCCGCATCCACGGCCGCCCAGGTCCGCTCCGCGCAAGCCAATGTCCAGCGCCTCACCGACCTGCAATCCTTCGAGAAGGTCTACGCCCCCTTTGACGGCGTCGTCACCGCCCGCAACATCGACACCGGCCAGCTCATCGATCCCGGCGCGGGCAAGGAACTCTTCCACCTCCAGGCCATCCAGACCCTGCGCGTCTACGCCAATCTGCCCCAGTTCTATTCCCAAAGCGTCAAGCGCGGCGACAAGATCGATCTCACCTTCGCCGAGCACCCCGGCAAAACCTTCCAGGGCACCCTTGTCCGCACCGCCGACGCCATCGATCCCGCCAGCCGCACCCTGCTTGTCGAGATCGACGTCAACAATCGCGCCGATGACCTGCTGCCCGGCTCCCTGGCCCAGGTCCACTTCAAAACGCCCCCCGCCAGTCCCACCTTCGTCGTGCCCGTCTCCGCCCTCATCTTCCGCAAGGAGGGCCTGCGCATCGCCACCGTCGTCAACGGCAGCCAAGCCCATCTCATCCCGGTCATCATCGGTGAAGACGACGGCGCCAACGTCCAGATCGTCACCGGCCTCACCGCCGCCGACCAAGTCATCCAGGACCCGCCCGACTCCATCATCGAAGGCGAAAAAGTCTTCGTCGTCCCCGCCGCCCACGGCGAAACGGGAGGCAAGTAGCCATGCCACCCCTCCCACCAATGACGGGTACCCCACATCTCGACCAATCACAAATGCTGGGTGCCCCCGGTCTGGATTTTCAGACCGGGGATACCTCGACCCCGAGCTCTCCCACTCTCAACCCGCCACAAATCCCACCCGGCCACCTGCCAACCCACCACGAAAGCTCCGTGCCCCATCCATTCGCAGTTTCATCGCGAATGGGTGGGAAACCACAAATCCCAACCCTCCTCGCCCTAACCGCCCTCCTCACCCTCACCGCCTGCGCCCCCGTAGGCCCCAACTACAATCGCCCCGCCTACACCGCCCCGCCCGCCTACAAAGAAACCGGCGCAACCGCAGTCATACCCCCCACCGGCGCATGGCAGCCCGCCTCGCCCTCCGACGGCCTCCTCCGCGGCAAATGGTGGGAGACCTACCAGGACCCGGAACTCAACCGTCTTGAAGACCTCATCGCCCCCGGCAACCAGAGCCTCCGAGCCGCGCTTGAAACCTATCTCGCCGCCCACGATCAAATCCGCGTCGCCCGTGCCGATCTCTATCCCACGCTCTCCGCCGGCCCCTCCATCGCGCGCGACTCCATAGCCATCAACGGCCCCTCTTACTCGCCCGGCAAGCCCAACACTTACGGCGATTTCCAGCTCGAAGGCCAAGCCTCCTGGGAGCCCGATTTCTGGGGCCGCATCCGCCGCACCGTTGAAGCCGCCCGTGAAACCGCCCAGGCCAGCGCCGCCGATCTCGCCACTCTCGATCTCGCCCTCCATGCCGAGTTAGCGCAGGACTACTTCGAACTCCGCGGCCTCGACGCCCAAAGCCATCTCCTCCAATCCACCGTCGCCGACTACGAGCGCCAGTTATCCCTCACCCAGCATCGCCTCGACGGCGGAATCGGCACCGAGCAGGACGTGGCCCAGGCCCGCACCCAGCTTGAAACCGTCCGCGCCCAGCTCATTGATATCGACGAAGCCCGAGCTCAGTACGAACACGCCATCGGCACCCTCGCCAACCTTCAGGCCCGCGACCTCACGCTTTCCCCCGCGCCGCTCGACCTCGCGCTCCCCACCGTCCCCGTCGGTCTTCCCTCGCAACTCATTGAGCGCCGTCCAGACATCTCCGCCGCCGAGCGCCGCGTCGCCGCCGCCAACGCCCAAATCGGCATCGCCGTCAGCGCCTACTACCCCACCATCACCCTCGGCGGTACAGGCGGTTTCGAGAGCATGCAACTGGGCACCTGGATACAAGGCCCCAGCGCCCTCTGGAGCTTGGGCGCGCAGGCAGCCCAACTCCTCTTCGACGCCGGCCGCCGCCACGCCCTGACCGACCAAGCCCGCCACAGCTACGAGTCTGAAGCCGCCACCTACAAAGCCACCGTCCTCGGCGCATTCAACGAAGTCGAAGACAAGCTCTCCGACCTCCGCGTCCTCCAGCAGGAGTCTGCCGCCGAGCGCAACGCCATCGCCGCCGCCCAGCACTCCCTCGACATCGCCAACCAGCGCTACCAGGGCGGAGCCACCGGCTACCTTGAAGTCCTCACCGCCGAAAGCGCCCTGCTCACCAACCAGCGCACCGGCACAGACTTGAATACCCGCCAGTTCGCCGCCAGCGTCCAACTCATCCGCGCCCTGGGCGGCGGATGGGATACAACCCAGCTCCCGAAATAGCGACGGACAAGCCGAACGCCCGCCGTGGCGAGGAACGGGGAGCAAGACCCGCCCCAAATAGGGAACAGCCGTCCATCGTCCTCGCCGGCCCGCGAGGTTCGAAACCGTCCGCCTCGGCGTAGATCCTCCCAATACAGCAGAATCACGATAGGTGTACCCAAGACCCGGAAAGCAAAGTGTTGATTTCCTTACAGCGGTTCTCCAATCGCTGTACTCCGAAAGCACAATGCCAAGTGGGTTTTTCCTCAAAAAAAAGCCACCTTGCACAGAAATAGCCAGAGCACGTTTATTGGGGAACCGCTCTAAGAAATCAACACCCTGCACGATGCTTTTCAGGGCACGGGAATCGTAATTCTGCTCGAGTGTCCTGTCCCAGAAGTTCGCAACAAAATAATTTCTGTCATCCTGAGCGAACGGGGCCCCAGGCGTCCTCTTCAGCCTGGGGGTGGTAAGTCGAAGGATCTGCGGTTGTTCTTGAATGAACTTCGGGGATACTAGTGGTCTGTCTCACGCAGATCGTCGATTATCGAGCGTGGCCCGTGCGCGGGTGACTTTTTCGAGAATGTCGGAAGCTTTTGCCGTCCAGATGAAGGGCTTGGGGTT
>Ga0302320_10019476_pt1 | contig 13607 bp, 14 predicted proteins | sample Bog_T0_3_FD_202130 | JGI IMG/M metagenome (GOLD analysis project Ga0302320, IMG submission 202130) | Peat permafrost microbial communities from Stordalen Mire near Abisko, Sweden - Bog_T0_3 | ecosystem: Environmental > Terrestrial > Soil > Wetlands > Peat | place: Sweden: Abisko, Stordalen Mire... | reverse complement strand
AGCGGGCGTTGTAATCCGATCCGACAATCACGCGCAGATAGACGTGACCTGGGGTCTGATCTACCAAGCCGACCAGCGGGCGTTGTAATCGGGCATGCGCCACGTATGGGACAGCTTCGTTAAAGTCTGATCTACCAAGCCGACCAGCGGGCGTTGTAATTCGTCGATGGTGTAGCCGTCTTTAACGATCCGGCTGTTGTCTGATCTACCAAGCCGACCAGCGGGCGTTGTAATACAATCGATACGTCTACCATCGAGGGCGAGGTCACGTCTGATCTACCAAGCCGACCAGCGGGCGTTGTAATTATTCGCCGCCTCTTCATATTCGATGATGGCACGTAGGTCTGATCTACCAAGCCGACCAGCGGGCGTTGTAATGGCGCGATCATGAGCAGCACACCGCGACAGGGTTTCTCCGTCTGATCTACCAAGCCGACCAGCGGGCGTTGTAATAAAATCGGCACTGCGGACATCATGTTGCTTGTTCAGTCTGATCTACCAAGCCGACCAGCGGGCGTTGTAATCGCCGCGCTTGACGTCACCAGAAATGTCTCAGCTACGTCTGATCTACCAAGCCGACCAGCGGGCGTTGTAATGCCTGTTCTGCCATCGGCTTTATTATGTCATACTTACACCGTCGTTTGCGAGTACTAAATAAAACCAGATTCACAATATCCATAAATTGTTGATTCTACGAATGAACAGTACAGCCATCACCCAACCACTCGCAAGTCACCTTCGGCCCCACGGGCTCTTCGTAACCTGGATACCGGGCGGTAACAGCAGGCCAACGCCCATCTTTTCCATGCGAACCCGCATCATCAGGTCGGCTATGCTCACGTCATTCGGATCGACAAACGAAAATGGATTGAGAATGCGCGGGTCCACCTGAAGAATTCTACCAGATGGATCGAGATCCAAATGACCCTCTTCTTCCAACCAAGTTTGCGCCAGCCAAGCTGATTCGGCGGCGGCGTCACCCATGTCATCATGAGCGCCTTTTTCAGCGGGTGCTTCCACGCGCAAGACATATTTTGATTTGAAGCTGGCTTCCAACTGCTTGAACTCACGGGTAAACTTCGGCACGTCCGGGAAACGGGCGGCATTATTATCAATGAAGCCTTTCAAAGCGAAGTACATCTTGGAGTTGGTTTGATCGTTCAAGTGCTCCAGTTCCATGGTGGTGATGCCGTTGATCTGTAGAAGCTGCTTCAAGGTGGTACCGCCATGCTGATCGGTGATGCCTTTAAAACAAGGCAGGATGTTGTGCATGTAAACCAGCCAGCGGAGCGTTTCCACCAGATCCAGTTCGGTCATAAACTTCACCGCCGCGCCGTTGATCGCTCCCGGCCCGGTGAACTCTTCGCCGCACATCATACGGTCGATATAATCATAGATCAAAACCACGCCTTTACCTTCCACCATCTCCAGGTGGCTGATCGCCAAGGCGGTAGCGTCGTTCTTGGTGCCATAATCCAGGCCCCAGAAGTAGCGGCGGCCTACCGTGGATGTGGCGAAGCGCGTGATGTTCTCCCGCCCGTGATCCACGCTCAACTCAAAACGCTGCGCTGGAACGTAGGAGCCCCTACCGTCAAGGAAGTTGCCGCCGAATTCAGCCGGGAAGGTGTCTTTGTTATTGGCGAACTCCTCCCGCAGCTTACTGGCGGGTAGGCGTGGGTTCATTTCAATCGAAGAAAGCCGAATCGTAAAAATATCGGATGAAATCCCCTCATTTAATGCAGTTTTGTGAAGCTCATACATCTTACCGATGCGCCCCAGGGGGGAAGAAATCACAAGGATGCGGGAATCAGTACGTTCCGGGTCTTCTTTGGATGGAAATTGAGCAGTCGAAGGTGTGGCCGCTTTATACAAGTCGTCTGAATTGGCATCTTTAGAAGACCTGAAGTGTTGGAATTCGTCTAACGCCAGGAAGTAGTTGGAGGGGCCACGAACGGCGCGGGTGGTACAGGGGAACGAAGCCACGGTGATGGACGGCTTAACGTCCCGGCGCTGCCGGTCGGCTTCAGCTACGAACGTCATTTGCGTAGCGCCATTCTCCCTTAGATAAGGGATGAAAAATGGTGATCTGCCGACGTCGGCTTGTAATTTCTTATAGAGGCGGTCGGACGAATCTAAATCCGTTCCGATCATGGTAAAATCTATGGTAGATCCCTTAATTACTCGATAATACTCTTGCGGATCGTCAATAGATAAGAGGTTGCGTAAGCAAGTTCCGGCAATAGCCGACACCACGGCGCTTTTCCCGCCACGCCTTCCAGCGACTATCACGGTTGTCCCGAAGCCCCTTGGGGGAATATCGCGCCAGTCGTTTACATTACAGCGGCCTTGGTCATATAGGTACTTAAGGAACTCGCTCTCCTTCATGGTATAAAGTAAGTTTTCCTTCATCACATCCCACACGGGCACCGTTTGCTCGTTGTAGTCGATAGGCGTGCCGAACACGCATTTGACTATCAAACGTTGTGCCGGGTAAAGGGTTAAGCCAAGACCCTGAGGTGACTCGATAAAATCAATAGCATGACCCTGATCATTGACGGAACGTGTTGATGCGCTATTTAACGCTTCGTCAACCAGCTTGCCAAGGCCGCTGTCCTGCGCACGTTTTGAAAACCGCCCCGCTTTTGCTGCCGCCACCGAATACCCCTGAAAATATGTTGGGAAGTCCTGGCTGCAAAGCTTGTATGCTAAAAGCTATCGGGGATTGATAATGAGCAAACGTAAGACGACGGGCCCAAAACCATACATTAAAGTGGTTACGATCAACGACCGGGCGTTCCACGCGACCTTCACTAGCGGTGCGGAAACCACGTCGCACGCCGTAACCTGTTTTTTTCAAAAGTTGGAGGACAGCGGGATTAAACCCGAGGGGATTGAAGACAAGATCCGAATTGGGGAGGAGGTGGATTGTACGATGGATTGGAAAGAAGCAAGGCGCATCGCCGCGACGTTCCTAAAAGCGCCGAATTATACTTGAGCGATGGCTGATTCCGACTTTAAGCTTCCCTCCCACTGCTATAGCTGCGGCGTTTACCTAATGGGCGGGGCGACCCAACATAAACCCGGCTGCGCAATACTGAAGATCATTGAGGATGTTTGCGGCCTGAAACTGGAGCCCGAAGGCCGAGCGGATCAAACAACCGCTACGCCTGAAGAGCCAGGTGATTGACGTTTCAATCGAACTCAATGAAGCCTAAGCGCTCATCCTTCGCGCGAACGTGAACTTTCCCGTCCCGGTAAGGCTTTGGTTTCGCCATCAGCTCATCCTATCACGATCTCCGGCCCTTAAGGGATAACCTTATGAGCGGAACCGCTCCGCCGCGCCTCTTCCCTAACATGAAAAGTTATGGCGTGTTGTTTTTAGCGCTGCATAAAAACGGAAAAGTATTTGTCGGGCGCTCCGTCGTTGGGATGGAGGAGCGCTGGCGGCAGTTGGTCGAGAATGCGTTACAGGATGCCGGTTCAACTAATCCGCTCTATAAGGCCATCCGCGCGGACGGCACTGACAGCTTTGAGCTTTCCGAGCTTTCCGCAGCCGAGTCGCAAGAGGAGCTAGATGACCTGGAGATGGAAGCGTTCACGACGTTCAATCCCACCAGAGCCGCATCCGGCTATAACGTACCGATGTTCCGGTCCACGTTGCCGAAGCCGCGCCGTCCCGTGGAACGGCGGCGGGAGAATCCCCCAACCCACCGGAGCAATGACTTAAGGCTCCCGACCGGCCAGTGGCGTAAAAGAAAGCCGCCTTCGGCGAAAGACTTTGGGGGCAATGGAGGGGCAGGTCAATGGATTGATGAGAATATCTTAGGTAAACCCACCTTTAAGGATGCATACAAAGGAGGGGGAGACGATCATCATCATCATCAGGAAGAGCCCAGCGGATCGCCGGAACTCAGTATCGATAAGCTTGGACAATTGACGCGCCATGTGGCGTTCGTAGTGACCTCTCTTTTAGCCAAGGCGGACAAAACCTACACACACCGCGATCTAATCCGACTCTACGATAAAGTGGCCCGCCATGAAACGCTGGGCTTGGGATTATCCCGGTACACCATTGCCGCCATTGCGCACACCGCCGCGCAGTTGAACGGGTTCCACTACCCACTGGTGCTGAAGCCGCGCGACGGCATCACGCAGATCGACCCTGAGCGGTTAGAAGACTTCCTTTAAGGATCAAGGGCCAAATCAATCGCTGTGTTAACCATCAGCCAAAACCCATCATGGCTGATCTCAATGTCTGGAAGTTTTAAATCCGCATGGGGATTTTTCAAGTATTGGGTTGCAATTATTTTCCTGGCTAGCGTGAGGAGCCTCCCCCACTTCTCCATGGAATTGTATTCTTCAATTACTTCCTGCGCCGCTATTCGCCTGTCAAAAGGCGTTTTGGTTTCGGTCATAGCCACTATAACCGGCATTTCCTTGTTTATCAGGCGGTCAACTTCATCCCGCCAGTGCTTTAGGTAAACGTTGTATCCATTCGCTTCGCCAATCTCAGCCTTTGCATACTCACCCATCGCGCCAACAATCTTCCCATCAATATGCTCCTTGAATTTCTTGCGAGTTGCCGCAAAACCAAGTTTGTATACTGACGGAAAGCCCATTCTTCCATTATACGTCATAGCGGAGCGTGAAGCTCAGTACCGCTATAGCGGGAGGATTATAAACCCTTGGTGCCGGAAACCCAACTGTACTTCAGAACCAGCGTTTGTTTATCAATCGTCTCAGGCCGCACGAACACTTCGTAGGTGTAGCCGTCTTTCGCGTCCGAATTGAATACCGCCGCTTGACTCCAGGCACCGTTGATGCACTCCTGAATGTCCGAATCGGTCAGCTTACCCATGAGATACCGGACGCGGCTGGCTACCTGCAACACGCCACCTTGCGGGAATGTCGCGGCCTGCTCCATGTCGTCCAATTTGATTTCACCGGTGCCGGGGACTTGATTCATCGGCGGGCGGAAGGTGGTCTTGTACGCGGCGATGAAGGTGGCCGCGACCTCACCCATGGCTTTCTTGAGGAAGTCGCCGAACTGCGCCTTAAACTCCGCGCTGCTGGCCTCCTTCTTGATGGCGGCTAGGACGTGGAGCGCGGCAAATGCCTTGCCGGGAATCCCTTCCCGCTGGGAGTAGTATTCCTGATCGAATGAATAGCCACGAATATCATTCTCCTGGCGCAAAGGCGCACCATCCATGATCTGTTTCTTGCCGTCGCGGCCAATACCCATGGCGGCAGCCGGATCGGTGGAGATATAGGGCTCACCGGCTGGGGGCAGACCGTCTGGAGACTTCGTTTGCTGGCTGAAGCTGTCCGATGGGTACTCAACCGTCTCATTCAGGACTTCGGGGTAGAACTCCTTGAGCACTTGGCCGGGGATGAACATGTCGAAGGCGGCTTTCTTATCCACTTCTTCATTATCTCTTGCTTTAGCCTCTGCTCTCGGTTTCTTCTCAAATGGGTTGGCCTTTCCTTCGGCCTTTCCTTCGGCCTTTCCTTCGGCCTTGGGCTCCTGCTTCTTCTCAAACGGCTTGGCCTTGCTATCTTCCGGTGTGGCCTTGGCGTCGGCGGCTGGCTTCTCATCGGTGGATGGCGCTGTGGGAGCCGCCTCACTATCGGGAGCGCCCTTGCCGCGCGTGGGAACATCTGGCGTCTTAGCCATGGGCGCGGGCCCAAAGTCAGTAGCAATCTCACTCCAAATGGAGTCAAACGTCAGCGGTACAGCCGCTTGTTTGTCATGGCGCGGGTTGCGAACGTACTGTTCGGCGGCGGCGCGAAAGGCTACCGTGAATTGATTCGGCCTCACCCATTTGATTCTGGATGCGTTGACGCGGATGGTTTCAACATGGCCTAACTTGGCGTGTGCTTCCAAGGTATCGCCCACGCGAACCAAGGTTGCGCCTTCACGGGAGAGAACGACGGTCGAAGCGTCTTTCCTGGGCGACAGGCAATTTATTTCCGGATTATAATCCGGGCGATTCCGTAGCTTGCTCTCAGCGTCGTCCTCGTCCTTCACCGCTAGTGCCGCTTGATGCTTCGGTTTAGATGGTGGATGAATGGGCCCTGGCCGCGCTGGGATGGGCGGCTTGGCCGGTGGCGTGCGCTTGGCTGGATCGGGCGGCTTGATTGGTGGCGCTGGCTGCCCTGGGTTCACGATGGGCTCAGGGGCCGGTGGGGTGGCTTTCGGCGGGAGCGTGGTCTTGATCTTCGGTGGCGCTTGCGGTTCTACCAAGCCGGTGAGCGCCGCCTGCTTCGCAACATCGTCATCGTCTGAAATCTCACCGCTCACGTGCGCCTTCAGCTTCTCACTCAACTCATCGAGAACTGCGGTTTCGGCAGGGTCAAGGAGTTCCTTCTTCAATTCATCCACGGTATCTTTCGCGAAGATCATGCGCGGCTTGACGGCGGAAGCGACCTTCGATCCGTCGCCCGGTTGCAGATCCGGGAATGCCTTCTCCCCACCGGCAAGGCCGGGGAAGTCCTCTTTCGGCGTGACATCGTTCACATTCAGGTTGTCGGTATCGTTCTGGAGCAGATCAAAGGCGGAGGAAAGCGCGGGATCGTAGTACACGCCGTAGATCTGGTGGCGCACCAGCCGCGTCAGTGTTTCCTCATCCGGGGTGTACTTGAAGATGACGTAATCGCGCACGTTAGCCCACGTCGGCATGAACAGGACGATGGAGCGGAACTTACCTTCGGCGTCCTTGAACAGCTTCTCCTTGATCTCCTTCATTCCCTTTTCGTCGTATTCGTCGAATTCACTCTCGCCCAGCTTGAACATGTAGAGATCGGCTTGCGCTTCGGGCGACATCTCCCGCACCATCGCGCCATAGAGAAGACTGGATGGGAATTCTTCAAAGGAATCGGCCAGCTTGGCCGGGATGACCATGATGCGGCCAAAGAGCATGCGGGCGCGGAAGCCGTCATAGTAAATTTCAAAGCTCCGCACCTGGGCGTAGCGCCGCGCGTCCGCTTCACCCTTCTGGATGGCCTCCACCACCTTCGCCAGGAGAACGTCATTAACCTGAAAGGTCGTAAAGCCTTTGCCTGAGATGATTCCGTTCATAAGTTACCTTCCACTCTCGATTTTGTTGAGGTCGCGGCGTATGCCTTCATCATGGCTCTTTACCAGATCCCCGAATTGCAGCATCACGTTCCGCGCCAAGTCTTCGTCGGTGCCGGAGTCCTTCAAGGCCAGCCGGAACAGCCGGATCAGTTCGGTGAACAGGAATTTGAATTTCGGCCCATCCATGTTGAGGACATCCTTCTTCGACAAGGAATCGCTTTCCGTCAGCGTCCGCTGCAATTCGCGCAACGCCTTAATCTGATCGGTGAGTTCCTTCTGCGTGTACGTGCCACGCGCCAGCGGGTCCTTCTGATTCCGCGCCATGTTGCGGACCACCTCCACGATCTCCAGGGCGATCAGGCGGCTGATGTCGGCTAAAGCCACTTCCGGGTCGGCGATCATGTTGGCGATGGTGTCAATGCGCTGCAACTCCGCCTTCGGGTCGTCGTATACCTCAAGCGGGCTTTCATTCGTGGTCATCAAAATCTCACATTCCTCTTCAATATCGGCTGCGATCAGAAGTAAATCCGCTTTCGCCATGCCTTTATAAATCCATGTGGCCGAAATCGCCTAACTCAAAGCCCCCGGCCACGTCTTCCAGCAACTCGATATCGCCTAGATCGTGGCGCTTCGTCATGTCAAATTCGTTGATCAAGGATGTGCCGTCCGGCGCTCCCGCGAGGACGCGGTGATTCGCCTTGGCGGTGGCCATGCCGGGGAAGTCCAGCAACGTGCCGCCCGTCAGACCGCAGTGCATTCCCTGGCGGTAGGTGCAGCTAGCGCACTTCTTCGCGCCGTGGATGGCATTGGAGGCGGAAAGCTTGCCGCCCAGCAGCGTGCAGTCAATCTGCGATAAGGCGATCTTTGTTTTGCCGGTCTTCAGCTTGGCGATGAACGTCTTAATGGCCTTCTCAGCCGGTCCCGCGCCTACCATCTCCACGCCCTTGGCGAAGATTTCCTTGATGTTCCGGCCTTCATTATGCAGGTTGAGCACGTCGATATCGTTGAACGACGCCGCCACCTTCTTGATGTCCTTCGGCCTGATGCCCAGGATCGCGCCTTTCGCTTCCGTGCGGCTGAAGCTGGAACTCTTCGTGACCGGCGCGGCGATGATGCCGTTGGCGTTGGCAATCTGCACCAGGGCGGCCTTCTTGTTCTTAGCGCCGGGAGTCAACCCGGCGATGATCTGAACCAGTTCAGCCTTGCTACTGATGATCGGTAGGTGGTAAAGATTGCAGAGCTTGCCGCCACCGGCACCGGCAGTCTTACCAAAATACCTGCATCCAGGGCAGGCGGCGACCTGTTTCACGCTGGCGGCGCGAGTGCCTCCAAGCTTGGTCTCAATTCGGTCGTTCGTCGAAACGCAATCGTTCATGTAAGCGTTGGGCTCAATGTAGGCAAGCCCCATAACACCGGCATGATCCTTCAAATATTCCGAAGCAATGGACTTGTCGAAGCCTTGCAGGTCGGCCATCTTTTGCAGCTTGGCGTCGATATCGGCGGGTTTCTCGCCATCGTTGAGTAGGCGCTTCACCCAGTCGCAGGCGCTGGCGTCGGTCAGATCGCGGTCGGTGACCAGATCGGCTGTCTTCGGCTTCCGGGTGCCGCCCTCAATATCAGTGACCGCTTCCATCAATTCACTGTCAGCCGCCGCTTGCTTGCTCCCGGCACCGCCCCCGTGTTGGAAGTCGCGCGTCGGCGTATCAAGAAACAAGTCACCCCATTCGCCGGAAGCGATCTTCGCGTTGCCGCCGCCGTCTTTGGGTGTATCCAGGATGGTATCTAAAATGTTCGCGTGTACTTTCATGTGTCGTTCCTTATAGCGTCAGATCGCCCATCAAGCCTGTAATGAAGCCACCGGGATCGTCGGCTGGCGCTCCTTGGATGGCATCCCCCATATCCACCTCCATGCCGATCAGGCGTATAATCTTGCCGTTCTTAACGCCCCAGAAATCCTGCGTGGACGGGCAGACGAAGATGTTGCCGGACACCCGCCGCAAGCCGCGCCGTTTGATTTCGATGCCCATCGAAGCGGTGATGCTTTTGGGCTTAAAATTGTTATTCGGAAGGAGGAAATCCCATGTGTCGTCGCGGGATAAACCCACGGATTGCGCCCGCATTTGGCCGAGAAATGACATCACAAGGCAGTCCCCCTTAATGAATACCGCGATTCGATGAACCACAGTCTCTATAAGAAGTCTGAAAGTTCATCGGCTTGGGGAAGGTTATTCTGGTAAACTTTGTGGGGCAGCTAGCCCCCGGCGCTGTGGACGACATGCGTGAATCGATTAAGAATCCAAATCTATGGCGGAAGTTGTCTTCATAAATAAAACAGGGTTGGAAATCGCCGCCGAATACTTCCCGGACGCCACCGAAGACTTTCTGGAAGGCATAGCTTGGGGTGAGACCGGCTACCCTTGCTGGTGGCGCATCGGTATCGATGGCGACACACCGCTAGACTGCTTTCGTATGCAACTGGCGCGGGCGGCGGCAAGGGAGAACTTCGGTTTTCTTACCAGCTATCATGACGGCGAATGGTTTTATAGACAACTCTTGAAGGAACAACGCGCTGAATGGAGCGTAGCTGCCGCCTCATGTCATTTGGACTGAACTGACGCTGGCGGCGTCACTTGGTAGACGGGTGAGGCGGGTGCGCCTACTTGGTAGACGGGCGCGGGCGTGTCTTTGTGGCCATTTAATACGACGAACATCCCGACAATGGATAGTAGAGTTAGAACCAAGCCGACTACGCCAACGGCCCAGCCCCAGCCTTGATTTTGGCCGGATTCCTTGCCAGCGATATTAGCTTGGTTAGCATTTATTCTATTATTTGAATCCATGAGAAGAGCCGCTTGCGCGGAGACTTTCTCGTTTAAGGATTTGATAATGACTTCAAGCTCTGAGCGGGGCATGAAGGTTCGCTGCTGATCGGTCAAAGTGGCGCGGAACTCATTGACCGAATCAAAACGCTTTTCGTTCGCGGCTTCCGCTTTGGCCACCGCTTCTTTAGCGGACGATAACGCCAGTACGATGCTGTCTTTGACCGACGCGGTAGACAACAAGGCTTCGTTACGCAGCGATTCCAGCCGCGCGTCTAGTAACTGTTGATCGGCGATATGTGCCTTGGCGATGGAAACCTCCTGATCATGGAACATGACTTCTTTGACGTGTTCCAAGGCTGTAAACCGTTGCGCTGTCTTATCCGCCAGAGCATTGATGATGCTATTGTAATCAACAACCACCGCCTTGCTACGTTCCATCAGATCGCTCATGCGTGTATTGGAAATCATCTCAGCGGCTATAAAGCGTTCTTCTGTCTTTGCCTTCAGCGCTTCTAACATTCCACCATATTCATGAAAGCGGGCTTCTTTGACATTTTCCAGAGCCGTGAAACGCTGCGCCGTTTTTTCATCCAGGGCATCCAGCAACTCCCGCGTCAATATATGCCGCTCTTGGCTTTTTTCATCCAAAGCGTCTATCAAATCGCGCACCGCGACTTTTTCATCCTCCCGGCTGCACCGGCTTTGGACAAAGGTCTCACTATAACGCCGGTCATTGGCATGAATGAGCGTTAAGAAATAGTCGCGGAGCGCCCCGCCCGTGATTTGGGTGCTGGAGAGAAGATCGCCTTCTGTAGCTAAAGATTCCGCCATCGTTAACCCTTCCGCATGAAAAATACCAACACCGCCACACCAACACTAACAACCGTCAATAACAACCCAAGTCCGGCCACCAAGTAACCCCAGCCAGCGTTTAGACCCGACCCCCTGCCTTCGTTGCGGTCCATACGGGATGACATATCGACTATCTTTTCGTTCATCGATGTGAACCGCTGCTCCACTTCGGATCTGGCAATGAATTTAGTAGCTTGATCGGAAAGGGTGGCGCGGAATTCGTTGACGGAAGCGAAACGTTTCTCATTGGCGTCCTCAGCCTTGGCGACAGCCGTGGCTTGGTTGGTTAAACTGACGCTCATTGTTTCGCGGACGGAGTTGATAGCCACCGCCGATTCCCGGTGCTGCGATTCGATCTGGTCATTCACCGCTGCTTCCTTCGCCAGCAGAAGCGCAACGGCGCTGGCTCTAGCGGTGTCCAGAGCCACGGCGGCGTTGGTTGCATACTGCTCAAGCCTCCGATCCTGCTGTGTCAGCATCGCCCCCGCGTACTCTTTTATAGCGGTGGTCACCTGATCATCGCGCTCCGTCCTAACCAGGAGGGCATTGTGGAGCGCCAACTCCTGCGCGATGAATCTCTGCTCATACCGCTTGTCGTTGGCGTTGATCAGCGTGAGAAAGAAGTCGCGGAGCGCCCCGCCCGTGATTTGGGTGCTGGAGAGAAGATCGCCTTCTCTAGCTAAAGATTCCGCCATAACTTTAGAAGCCGCCCTTTTCGGTACACTGTCGTCGTTAATTTCTGGCACATATAAGGATCACGTAACGATATAGTCGCCTTTCACAGAGGCTTTAAAACCCCTTAAAACAATAGAAAAGCAACAGAATGAGCAGGATGGTCCCAAGACCAATGCCAAAGCCGCCCTGGTTGCCCCAACGGCTGTAGCCGAAATAGCCGCCACCGCAGCCGAACACGAGGAGAAGAAGGATCAATAGAATAATCATTTGGATGTTCTCACTTTCATACAAGGGTCTGGTAGCGTTATAATGGCGCTTCACCGGGGGTTTTAGATGGCTACTTGGGTTTTCTTCAATGGCCGCTGGAAGTTGATTGAAGCGCGGCGGCGGGTTTGGTACATCGTGACGATTTGTGTCCTTTCCGCCGCCATTGGCGCATGCTTAGGTTTCCTGCCGGGGCTTTATATGGGCTCCGACCTTACGGCCCGCGCGTATAATGAACGCCTAGCCGAAATAGATCGCAAGGTGGCTGAGCTTGACAGGAGAGCCGAAGAATTGGAGAAAGCATATACACCGCTTACAAAGCAATGGGGTGTTTCAAAACCACCCCAGTAGAGGTCTTTAGTTCGGTATGGGAAACAACCAGCGCGGGTCCGGATTCATCAGCGGCAGCTTCCCAGGCGGCGGCTGGAACGTCAAGGCTTCAGCCCATTGGGCGTCCGTGAAGCGGAGCGGATAAGCGGCTGGCATTTTGAACGGCACTTCCGGATCGTCGGAGAGGTTTACCAGCAAACTTTCAACCGCGTACAGCGTTCCATCTTCCGCGAATAGACCGGAGCCAGAGTCACCGATATAACTGACGAAATTAAACAGGTAGATGTCGCCCAGCACTTGATCTAAAATCCCAGAAAAGGTGCCCGAACGGTAGAGGTTCACCCCCATGCCGGGATTCCCGGCCATCGCCACGAAGCTACCTTGCTCCGGAACGATAACCTTCACCCGCGCCCACTGGTCGAATGGATCGGTATCGCTCAGATACAGGATGGTGTGATCGAAATCGTCACGCACCAGATGATGAATCGTAGCCCATTGCATGTCAACCCTAATCTTGTCGGTGGGCTCTTCGCAGTGAGATGCGATCAACAGCGCGTACGGCCCTATGGCCGTGGCCGAACAATGGCCGCGCCCAGTGATCGTCCGCATGAAAATCCGATGGGTGACGGCCCCGATGCCGGGAACAAGCGGTGTCCGGACAACATCGGCCCTAAACAAGACCAAGTGAGCGGAGAGTACGGCGATTAGAGGTAACATTGATTTCCTTTCTTAACGGTTGGCGCGGGATACGAAGATCTGATCAAAATCCGTCGCCGTCACCGGGATGCGGAACTCACCCAGCAGCGCGGGCATGGTCACGTAGATGTCACCCTGTTTGGCCATCTTCCTTCTAGAGAATCCTTGGCCGGAAGCGGACGCTTTATCGATCAGATCCGACAGGTAGGCACCAATCGCCTTGTCGCGCGTGTCGAGCGACTTGCTGAGCGTCTTGGATGCTTGGCTCATGATGCGGCGTACTTGCGGACGGTGGAGCATCAACACCTCCGCCACCCGCTGGAAGGATCGCGTCTTGGAGTATAGCTCCACTACTTGGGATAGGGGAACGGGAAGCAGGTTCTCCAGACCGGCTGCGGTGAACGGCTCCCGCATGGTTTCGGCGATGGGAGGGCCCAGGATGATGTATGTACCCATCTTCCGCATGGCAAGCCGGATACGGGAGGAACAAAGGGTTTGAGTGGAGCCGTGGAGCTTGGCCAGGGCGGTCTGGGTTTTGGCTAGAACGTAGTAGGCAAGTAGAAGTTCCTGGTCTTCTTTGGAAAGAAATCGCAGGTTGCGCAGGAAGTCGGCAAAGTTGTGCTCCACGTAGGTAAGCACGTCGCTTTCCGCCATGTCCTGGGTTTCAAGCGATAGGGTAGCGCCGCCTTCCAGCGCGGTCTCCTCGTCCAGTAGGATGGCACGGGCGGCTACGATAGCTTCAAAGAATAGGGAATTTTCAGCCATTGGGAAACGATCCTAATGGCTAATACCGGGCGGCGGGGATAAACGATCAGTTTATTTTAGGGGCGGCGGCGCTAGCTGGCCAATAGGCTTCTTTGGTGGAATTGGAATCGGCGGCATGATGCGAC
>Ga0302320_10019473_pt1 | contig 13611 bp, 7 predicted proteins | sample Bog_T0_3_FD_202130 | JGI IMG/M metagenome (GOLD analysis project Ga0302320, IMG submission 202130) | Peat permafrost microbial communities from Stordalen Mire near Abisko, Sweden - Bog_T0_3 | ecosystem: Environmental > Terrestrial > Soil > Wetlands > Peat | place: Sweden: Abisko, Stordalen Mire... | reverse complement strand
TGCAATGGCATTTCCAAAACTAAGCGTGTAAGTAGTATTTTCAGCCAATGAATCCGGTAAATTAACAATAAGAGTTTTATTTTTTAACAATGTGGTCGGTTTCTTTTTTGTCGGAGGAGATATAATAAATTCATTATTAAAATCTTTTAACTGAATAAATTCGTCAAAGGTAATCTCAATCTTCTTTTTATTAAACTTAACAGAATAGTTCTCAGGATCACATTTCAGAAGCTTCGGAGGATCTAAATCTTTCGGACCCCCGGTTATAACTCCAATCTTTGCACAACCCGAATAAATAAACAAGACCAATACCGATAGTTTTATATATTTTTTCAAATTCATCATAAATTAAATGTACAAACATACAAAGTTTAAAAATGATTTTACATTTGTATCCTGAAATTATCTCTTTACCTTTGTAAAAAATAAATCCTATGCTTTTAAATTTTATTGTCTGGAATGTAAATCCGGAAATCTTACCTATAGGCCCGCTGTCATTACGCTGGTATGGACTTTTATTCGCATCCTCATTCTTTTTTGGATACCTTCTTTTTCAGCAGTTTTTCAAAAGAGAAAAGCTTCCGTTGGAATTGATTGATAAGATTTTGATCTATATGGCTATTGGCGTGATCGTAGGCGCACGCCTCGGACATGTTCTTTTTTACGACCCCATTGAATATTTAAAACATCCACTCGATATTCTGAAAATATGGGAAGGCGGATTAGCCAGTCATGGCGCGGCAATCGGTATCCTCATTTCCATGTATCTATTTGTCCGGAAGTATAAAAAATCATATTTATGGCTGTTTGACAGGATTGTTATAGCTGTTGCACTTTCAGGATTTTTTATCCGCAGCGGAAACCTGATGAATTCAGAAATTTATGGGGTCGCAACCAACAGTAGCTATGGTTTTATATATACAAGAGATCTGACCCATGAATGTAAAGAAAATAAACTCATTAAACAGGTTCGTTTCATTAAAACCAATAACGATACCCTCGTTGACGGAAAGTATGTGCATTTAACCATGAACGTTGCGTTTATCAATGGAAAAGATGAGTCTCAACTTAAAAATAGTATTTCGGAAATTTTTAATATTCTTACTTATACACCCCGCCGTGACGATTTTAATGTATTCTATCCAGATAATGTAACCGATAAAAAGGTTGATCTTAAATTTAATTCCAGAGGTTATTATATAGCAAGCATACCCGTTTTAGGAATCCCAAAACATCCCACACAAGTGTATGAAGCAACAGCGTATTTGCTTATTTTTCTGTTTCTCTATTTACTTTATTTTAAAAGAAACGACCAAAGCCCACATGGAAGAATATTCAGCTACTTTTTAATATTAGTGTTTGGCGCACGTTTTATTATTGAATTTTTCAAAAACGATCAGTCTGCTTTTGAATCAGGAATGATACTTAACATGGGACAGCTATTGAGTATTCCCTTTGTCCTCGCAGGAATCGCCCTATATATTTATTCAAATAAATCTGTAAAAAAACAGATCAACTTGAAGTAATTTAGTATCTGAATGACTTTTAAAGCTTGTGAGAATGAGAACCGCCTTTCCCTGACTGTCCTCCTGTATTCACAGATCTTAATACCACTCCATTGCTGCCAACAGCAAAGCCTTCACTTCGATTTGTAAAACAAACTGAATTTAAAACATTTAAAGCATCGGCATTTTGACTGCTCCATGTCGTTCCTCCATTTGAAGTTCTGAGAATGGTTGCACTATTTGTATTTGTATTATAATCTCCGACTGCATAGCCTGCATTTGAACTTATAAAACATACCGAACGTAATAAAGATGTAACTCCGGAATTCTGCTCTGTCCAGTTTATTCCTCCATCTGTTGTATTTATGATAGTCCCATAGTCACCCACTACATAACCTATAAAAGAATTTGTAAAATTAACCGAAGTTAAATTATAAGATGTCCCGCTAACTAAGTTTGTCCAGTTTGATCCTCCATTGGTAGTTGTTAATATAGTACCAACATCTCCAACCACAAATCCGGTATCAACAGATATAAAATAAACGGAATGCAACCACATGGTTGTTCCGGAAGACTGACTCGTCCAATTCTGACCCCCGTCCATGGTAGTTAATATAGTCCCCTGATCACCAACAGCACATCCAAGGCTTGTCCCTCCTTGTGCAAAACAAAAATAAACCGAAGATAAATTATTTGTTGTCCGGGAATTCTGCACGGTTAAACCTGATATCCCATGTGTGGTTCTTAATATTCTCCCTGAATCTCCAACAATAAACCAGGTATTTGTATTAACAGTAAAAATCGAATTAAAATTATCCGAACTACTTGTACTCATCACTACCCATAATTCTCCGGAGCTAATCGTTTTAAGAATGGTTCCGTTATCACCAACGGCATACCCGGTATTAAAGTCAACAAATTTGATGCAATTCAGATTATTCACCTGAGGTAAAGGATCCAGAATTTGCCATTTTTGCCCATAAGCAAAGGTTATAACACAACCTAAAATAACTGAAAGTGAAAATTTTCTCATCATATCATGAATTATTTCTTACACTTTAAACCTCTCTAATCCTTTCAAGTCAAGCGTGGCAAACAAATCATCCAAAGTCTCTGCCCTCCTTATTTGTACAACGTCACCATTTTCGCGAAGCAACAATTCGGATGAACGCAATTTGCCATTATAGTTAAACCCCATCGCGTGACCATGTGCTCCTGTGTCATGTATGACAACTATATCTCCCGGCACTATTTCAGGCAATTGACGATTAATGGCAAATTTGTCGTTGTTCTCGCAAAGCGAACCTGTAACATCATAAGTCATATTCATCGGTAAATCCTCCTTCCCCATCACCGTTATATGATGGTAGGCTCCATACAATGCGGGACGCATCAGATTGTGCATGCTCGCATCTAATCCAACAAAATTTTTAAACGTTTTTTTGACATGTTCAACTTTTGTCACTAAATATCCATAAGGCCCCGTAATCATTCGTCCTGATTCCAAAAATATCTTTAGAGGAGGATGCCCCTTCCCGATAATAATTTTTTCATAGAGATGCTTGATTCCTTCGCTGACAACATCCATGTCCACAGCTTTTTGTCCGGGTTGATAAGGAATACCAATGCCGCCGCCCAGATTGATAAATTCAAATGTAATATCTGTTTTTTTACTGATCTCAATGGCTAATTCAAAAAGTATCTCCGCGGTCTCTATAAAATATTCCGGGGTCAGTTCATTTGATGCAACCATAGTATGAAGACCAAATCGTTTCACACCTTTCATTTTCAGCTCTTTATATCCTTCAAATAACTGCTCACGAATAAAACCATATTTTGATTCTTCCGGATGACCAATGATCAGGTTACCTTCTTTCAACGCTCCGGGATTGTAACGCAAACAAATCAACTCTGGAATGCCGGCTTTTTTCTCCAGGTAAGAAATGTGTGAGAGATCATCAAGATTGATGATGGCTCCCAATTCTTTTGCCTTAATGTATTCAACGGCAGGTGTATTATTCGAGGTAAATACAATATTTTCACCGGTTATGCCGTTTTTTTCCGCCAGAACCAACTCCGACATAGAGCTGCAATCACAACCAAAACCTTCTGCTTTCATGATCTTTAACAGATAAGGATTGGGCAGGGCTTTCACTGCAAAAAATTCTTTAAACCCTTTGTTCCACGAAAATGCTTTCTTCAGATGGCGGGCATTTTCTCTGATCGCTTTTTCATCATAAATATGAAAGGGAGTTGGATATTGTGCTATTATTCCACTGATCTGATCAAGTGTAAAAGGTAATTTTTTCCCCTGCATGGTTTTATGTTTACTTTTTGCAATTTTATGAAAATTTTTACAATTATCAGTTAGGATCTCTCTAAAAACTAATTTTTTAAAATTTGTAATCTATTTTTTTTACATTTACCTTGTTAATTGAATGAATAAAATGAAGCATTACCTTTATTTTTCTTTTTGTTTTTACCTCTTTTTCGTAGGTTGTAAAAGTCCGTTTCAGAAAGAACTCAACCCTCAGTTAATTCATCATCCCTGGCCTGCCCGATGGATAACTCCAAAAAATGATTCCACTGAATATGGCGTATTTCATTTCCGGAAATCTTTCGTATTATCAAAAAAACCTGAACATTTTATTATTCATATTTCAGCCGATAACAGATACATCCTCTATGTCAACAACCACCGTATTATTGATGGTCCCGCCGCCGGAGATATCAAACACTGGCAATTTGAAACGGTTGATATAGCCCCGAATCTTCAGAAGGATTCAAATGTAATTTCTGCTGTCGTATGGAATTATGGAAGTTTTAAACCCTGGCGCCAATTTTCATTACAAACCGCTTTTATTTTACAAAGTAATTCCGATCAGGATAGCCTTGTTAATACCAATCAATCATGGAAGTATTGCAGGGACAGCGCTTATGATCCAATTCTTCCTTCACCCGAATCTTTTTATCACACCACAGGAACCGGATCCTATGAAAAAATATTTTTTAAACATTATCCATGGAACTGGAATTCTTTAATTTATGATGATTCAACATGGGAAACATGTATTGAATTATGCAACGGATCAATGCTCCCCTCTTCATCATGGCAATTAATCCAAAGAGAAATACCCTTCATGGATTATAAAGAAGAAAGAATGAATCGTGTTGTTAGAACAGAAAATATTCCGGGAGCTGATGTTAAATTTTTTAAAGGAACCTCTCCTTTAATCATCCCTCCCAATTCTAAAGTTACCATATTACTCGACAACTCATATACCACAACTGCTTTCCCGGTGCTGTCCTTTTCAGAAGGCAAAGGCAGTTCGATCAAAATCACTTATAACGAATCACTGTATGATGATACCGTGAAACTTTTAAAAAGTAACCGCGGTGAAACAAAAAACAAATTGATAAAAGGATTATTCGACCTTATTCATCCCGACGGAGGAATGAAAAGATTTTTTGAACCGCTGGCTTATCGAACATACCGGTTTGTTCAGTTTGATATTAAAACATCATCCCAACAACTGATTCTCGAAGATTACAAAGAATATTTTTCAGCTTATCCTTTTGAACTAAAATCTTCATTCATCTGCAACGACACCACTCTCAATGAACTTTTCACAAGAGGATGGAGAACAGTACGTCTTTGTTCTCACGATTGTTATATTGATTGCCCCTATTACGAACAACTTCAGTATTTCGGAGACCTGAATATTACCACAAGAGTAACTGCCTGTTTAAGCGGCGATTTCAGATTGGTCAGGCAAACACTGAAATACGGCTCTTATGCCAACAAGGATCATGAACTCATGCCGGATGCCTATCCTCAGAGCGGTAAAACAATCATCCCTTCTTTTGCCATTTCATGGATTGACATACTGGAATTTTATAATGAGGCCATGGGTGATACTTCTTTTACCAGGACAATGATTCCTGATGTAAATAAAATCATGAACTGGTATGAATCAAAGATTGACACATCCTCCTATATGCTTGGTCCTATGCCTTTCTGGAATTTCGTTGATTGTACATTACAATGGCCATGGAAAGGTCAGATTGATGGAAGTTGTGAACCTCCGGGTACAAAGGAAGGTCATTCTGCACTTCTGACTCTTCAATATCTATACGGCTTACAGAAAGCAGAAAAAATATATCGAATGATGAATCTGAATCAATCCGGTGATAGAATGAAGCTGTTGGCAGATAAAATAAAATCATCCGTTACATTATTATGCTGGAATAACAAACGAAATCTTTTTGCAGATGTTCCTGAAAAAAACAGCTACAGTCAGCATACCAACTATATGGCGCTTGTCACGGGAATAGTACCGAAAAAAAATATAGACAGTTTTCTTTATCATGTAAATAATGATAAAGATCTTGTCCAGTCATCCCTGCAATTCAGAGCTTACCTGCATAACGGGATGAAGCGATACAACAGATTGGATCATTATACGGACATGCTGAAACCATGGAAAATAATACTTGATCTGGGATGTACCACTTTCCCGGAGTTTACCACGTTAGCCAATAACCGCTCTGAAACACATGCATGGACAACTTTTCCAATATTGGAAATGATAACTGTTATTCTGGGAATACAACCTGTTCCCGCGAATAGCGATATAGTCATGATAGAACCCCATCCCGGGAATCTCACCTGGGCAGAAGGATCGTTGCCTTGTAACAAAGGACTCATAAAAGTTAGAATTGATAAAAATAAAACCACATCCGCTAAAATATCCATACCTCTCGATATGAAAGGAATTTTTAAATTGAACGGGAAAGTGTATAATTTAAAAGGTGGAGAAAATATTTTATCGGATTTGTAAGTATTATCCTTATTTAATATTTATTCCACCGGTTCTCACAATTTTCTTTATGAACCCTTTCTCCAGACTCGTTGGAAGCATGACTCTTTTGTCTATTGAATTTTTTGTGGCAACAGTCACTAAGCTTCCATTCTGCTTCTGCATGTATAATATAACTGATTGAATAGTTCCGATATTATTTCGTTTCCCCCCCATTGTAAATGTAAGCTGATGCTTACCTTCAGGTATATACAGAGAATACCAATACCAGATTCCGTCTTTCTTCTCAACATTAAAATCTGTAGCCTTGGAATCAAGCGTAACCATTTCGAATGGCAGTGACTGAGCAGTATCGGTTTTTTCATTTTCGTATAAAATCCCCGCTGTGATGTCTTTTGATCCTACCGGAACATCTACCGAAAAAATTATTTCATTCCCCTTTCGCGATATTTGTCCTTCCGCTGTTTCTAGAGATGTAATATTGATATTCCTGATTGATTCAATATCAACTGGCATTTCGTTTATTTTTGCTCCTGCAAGCAATTCCGGGTTCAATATTTTTATTTTCTCTTTTGTTTTTTCAAAAATATTCCAGGTTAATTCATTTCCCGATATTTTTTCATCAAACACACAGCCGGCTAATAAAGGCCTCTTGGCACTATCCAACGGGTATATTTCATAAACCGCGCTTTCAAAACCCTCTAACGGGAGATCAATAGTGGCTCCTGCCGAATAAAGCTCCGGGGAAATCCAATGACCTGGATAAACTTTTTCCAGGACTAAGTTGCTGGACTTCGCATCTATATTGTAAGCAGGATCCAGCGTTACAGTCAATATTTGTTTTTGCACGATAGGATTTCTCGCGGCTATGATTCCTTTATTTCCATTAAAATGAATATACCCGTACGTTTTTTTATCTGCCGGATTTCCCCCGATCATGTAATCATTTTTCAATATGTCAAAACGATCGCGGGCCCATTTCAGCGACTGACTTAAAGCAATCCATTCATCATCACTCACCACCGTCGGCGAAATGTATAATTCATACATGGTCACACCACGCGAAAGATAAAAAACAACATCATCGGTAAATTTATCCAACGGGTCAATTTTACCTCCAACACTTTCAAGTTCTGCCTTTATGATGCCATGAGTCATCAGGTTCGAAATAGGAAACCATAAATCCTTGATGAAGAAATTATCGTACAAAACTATATCTTTATAGGTTATGGAAGCATCACGCTTATAAAGCGACGGAACATCGGCAAAACCAAAATCCATACCGCACATCCATATCTGATCGGCGTATTTCGTCCACCAGGGACTAAGCCAGACTCCCGAGGTGAGATTGATGTATGTTTTCGGATTCTCCGCCCTGACAGCATTACATTTATCAATGATCGCGTCCACACATGCCTTGGTGGAATGCCTCCCAATATTATGACCATGATCCGCTTCATTGCAGGAATATTGCACACCATCCCATTTAAAATAGGCAACACCTTCATCACGAACCATATCTGTAACACGTTTACGAAACAGGTTGCCGTAATTTTTACCGGCAATGCACATCATGGCATTCCATTCTTCGTTGTTACCGGCTACTTCATAATTGTGATCACGCATCCAGTTGATACGTCTCATCCTGAAAGAATACCCACCGGTAGGTCCAAACCAGGTACCAAGCGCCGTATTTGTCTTTTTCAGTTCATCTGAAATAGGCCTGAATCCATTGGGGAAAAGCGATTTATCCAGGTTCCAATCACTTTCAAAAGTATCCCACCCTTCATCCAGTACAAAGGCATCTAATTTGATCCCATATCTGTCAATCATATTGGTTCTCAATTTCTGTACCTGAACCATCACGTTTTTTTCATTCATGATGTGATCATCCGATACGCCATATGACTTTGAACGCAGATCATACCACGAGTTATAAAGCGCATAGGGCCTTAAAGACGCGATGCGGATATCATCCATATAAGTAAAAAACCATTTTTTAATATACGTGTCGGGCGTAACCGCGGCAACAAACCAACTTGAGAAAAGCGTGTCTTTCGTAATTTTCACGCCCATCATTTCCTCATTTGAAACCATCAGCGAATTATTTTCCAATTCAATTTTATTTTTGGACGAAGGATATTCAAGCCCCCAGAAAGTCCCGTAATTACCGATCTCTGCTGCTACCGGCTGCCCGAAACCTCCTGTTTTAACTATTTTAACCGGGAGACTCCCTGTTAATGACTTTATGTTTGAATTAGTTAGGACTATCTTTTCTGTCAGGTGTTTCATCTGCGACGGATCTGACAGGGATATCCGGCGTTTTACATAATAACGATCAGGTAAAATTTTATAGGTAATCTGCAACAAAATCGGTATACCGGCATTGGGCCGCCAGGGATCAGCACGAAGCGGATCTGTTGCCGAAAAACAGAGAATCAACTCCAACGAACCATCCGGATTTTTTTTAATTTCTGGTCGCCTAAGAAAATAATCCTTTGACGTCAACGTGATCAGATTATCAGCATTGTTCTGTTTCCCCGGGGCATTCCATCCAACCCACTGTACGTCTATTCCATAATCAATGGAAGACCGGTAACCATTTCCATCCGGCATCTTCATTTCTTCTGTCGCCAGAAAACCATTTTCAAAACCAATACTACAGGTAATTTTACCGTTTTGTAAAATGAATGTTTTGTTTTTCCCTATATTGACTTCATCACAGGTACATACCTGCGTGAAAGAGACCCCGCAATACATAAATAATAATGATAATACCATCACTGATCTTAATGCGATTTTCATTTTACACGTTTTTTAAATTATACCCGGTCATTTAACAAACCCTTTTATTCACCAAAACGATAGCCAATTCCTGATTCTGTAATTATTAGTTTGGGATTTGTCGGATTCTCTTCTACTTTTTTTCGCAGTTGAGCAACAAACACTCTTAAGTATTGGGTTTGACTGATATATCCCAATCCCCAGATTTCTTTTAAAATAAATTGATGGGTAAGTACCCTCCCCTGATTGCTCGCTAAAAGAGCCAACAGGGAAAATTCTGTTGATGTGAGTTTTATTATTTCGTTGTTCTTTCGGACAATATGATTGGATAAATCAACAGATAATAATCCAAATTCTAACAGCGGGCTAATTTTAGAACCCTGATTCTGACGGATGTTAACACGGATGCGTGCCAGTAATTCCCCAGTCCGAAAGGGTTTTGTAAGGTAATCATTTGCTCCATTATCCAAAGCCTTGATGATCTCTTCTTCTGAATTCCGAACTGAAAGAATAATAATTGGTTTGGTATACCACTCCCGTAATTGTTTGAGAATATGAAGACCATCAAGATCAGGCAATCCCAAATCAAGGATTATAATATCCGGATGTTCTGTGGCTGCTAATGTCAGACCTTCTTTGCCGGTGGACGCTTCCGCAATTTTATAATGACTCGCCGAAAGCGTTATTTCCAGCAACCGTCGTATCTGCACTTCATCATCAATGATTAATATAATTTCTTCTCCTGCCATTTGTTTATAACGTATACTTTTTTAACTCATTTCGGAAATTTTTACCGGAATTTTTATTGTAAACCTGGCACCACCATTCTGTCTGTTTTCGGCTATTACAGTGCCATTATGTGCTTCTACAAAACCTTTCACAATTGACAATCCCAACCCGGTACCCCCGGTTTTGGCATCTTTTCCACGATAAAACTTATTAAAAACAAGCGATAACTCGGAAACCGGGAAACCACTTCCCCTGTCCATTACCTGAATAATAAGATTCCCGTTATCGTAAAATATTTTCAAACGTATTCGGCTTCCTGCCGGAACATTCTGAGTGGCATTCAATATCAGATTATGTATAACCTGTTCTATCAACCCAAAATCTATCTGCACCAAAGGCATATCAATTGGAATGACTGTTGATAGTTTAAAAGGAATCAGCTCCTGCTTCAGGTTTACAGCTATTTTATTTGCCAAATCGTGAACATCACACCAATCGGGTTGAGGCGTGATATGTCCTGACTCAAGTCGAGACATATTCAGCAAGTTTTCGATCAGACGATTAAGCCGGATAGAGGCCGTATTGATTTCTGAATATAATTTTATTTTCGTTTCTTCCGGATAACTTTGAGTTAAAAGCGTGTCCGAAGCTCCCATGATGGTTGCAACCGGTATGCGTAACTCATGAGAAATAGAACTGAAAAGAGTTTTATACAATTTATCCGATTCACTTAACAGATACGTGTTTTTTGCCACATTACGCAAAAATTCACGCTCATATTTTCCTGATATCTGCGAAATAAAAGCTTCCCAAAATTGCTCCTCACCCTGTGTAAATACTTTCAATTGTGCAATGACAATAACACCCATATTGTTGTTATTCCCTATTAATGGATAAAAAGTAAATCCGGAGGAAGGCAGTGTATCAGTGTATTTACCGGCTTTCGTGGAATGTTTAAAAACCCAGGCTGCAACACTCATTTCATTCGCGGACAAACGAATCTTAGTCTCATGCCGTATCTGATCTTCAAGTTGATTTATTTCGTTCTTTAAAATAATGGCGCAATCAATACTAAAATATTTATTGATATATTTTACAGCAATCTTAGTAACCTCCTCAAGGCCGGATGACAAAGATAAATTTTTTGTCAGCTGATATAAAGCATCTGTGCGTTCTTCACGGATCCTTATTTTCATTTCCTGCCCGCGAACTCTTGATGTAAGGATACCATTGAGAAGCGCTATGATAAAAAACATCAGAAACATCAGAAAATCTTCAGCTTTATTAATATGCAATGTAAATGGCGGGGGTATGAAAAAGTAATTCCAGATAAGCGCACAAAAAGTGGAAGCAAGTAATATCGGACCTGTACTGAAAAATAAAGCAAGTATAGAAACCAAAAATAACAAAACAAAAGAAATAACCTGATACCCAATATAATCTTTCACAAAGTAACAGACAATTGAAGTTAAAATAACAAGTATAGGTGTCGCTAAGTATTGCCGGATACTTGATGTGAAAGCAGGAATGGATAATTTTTGCAGATAATTGTCTTTCGCATTAGCATCAGCACCCAGCACATATACATCTATATTTCCACTATAACGAATCAATCTGTTCACGAAGTTTCTTAGCAAAAACATCGAAATAAAATTACGGATTCGCGGTTTTCCAACTATTATATGGGTTATATTTTCTTTTTGTGCAAAATTGATAATCGCATTTACTATATCGTGATTTGTTATGATTCTGAATTTAATTCCCAGCTGTTTGGCAAGGTTGAAGTTCTTATCTAGTTGTTCACGTTCTTTAAGTGTAAGTTTGTGAAGCGTTTCCACATAAAGCCCCTGAATATTTGCACCCATTGAATACGAAAGGTTCTTGGCCCAACGCAACAATCTGGTAGAATGTGGACGGTAATCGATAGCTACCAAAAGATGAATGCCTGATTTCCATGGACCTTTAATACGCTTTTCCTGCATATAATCATGCAACTGCTTATCTACTCGATCGGCTACAATCCGTAAAGTCATTTCCCGTAAAGCTGTAATATTTCCTTTGCGAAAAAAATTATCTATCGCTTCTCTTGATCGTTCAGCCGAATATACTTTCCCATCTGAAAGCCTTTGTAGTAATTCATCCGGAGAAAGGTCAACCACTTCTATGTCATCGGCTATTTCAAAAATCTCATCGGGCAAGGTTTCACGAACGATAATACCGGTAATCTGGGCTACCGTCTCTGAACGACTTTCAAGATGCTGAACATTAAGTGTTGTATACACATTGATTCCCGAATCCAGAATCTCCAGCACATCATGGTACCTTTTAGTATGCCTGCTTCCTACAGCATTCGTATGCGCCAGCTCATCTACTATGACAATCTGAGGCTTCCGGGAAATAATTGCATCCAGATCCATTTCCTCCACCGGGGTAGATTTATACTCGTATGTTTTACGGGGTATAATCTCAAATCCATCCACCAGCTCTGCCGTTTCTTTCCTTTGGTGTGTCTCTATATATCCGATAATAATATCGCTTCCTTTTAATTTTTCGGCATGCGCCGTTTGAAGCATGGTGTAGGTCTTCCCTACACCTGCGCACATACCGAAAAATATTTTCAACTTCCCTTTTTTGCTTTTTTCTTCTTCTTTTTTCAAAGAAGCCAATAACTCATCAGGATTCGGCCTGTTATCATCATATTCTATCATCTTGCAGAGAATTATTTTTTCTTATATTTTTTTTATCAATCCGGTAAAACCACCATTCCCTAACATTTTTATCTGAATGTTAGAATCTGTTTTTACTTCCTTTTTTTCTGTTGCAAAACTCTTACTGTCTTTTCCGTCCAGAATGATAGTAGCTTCATAAGTACCTTTGCCTAAAAATGAAAGTTTTATAGTAATTTCCTTTATTCCTTTTTCCCCATTGATTCCGCCAATATACCAGTTGTTCCCTTTTCTTCTCGCGATAACAACATACTTACCCGGATAACCATCAATAAACTTTGTTTCATCCCAAACCGTAGGAACATCTTTCAGAAAGTTTTTGGGTTCAAAAGGTAAATTATCGTATGATTTTATTCTGTCTGCAAAATGTAAGATTCCGGATTCAAAAACGATGGAGAGTGCCAGTTCATGCGCATAAGAAGTCATGTGCGGAAATTGCTGGTCACTGAAAGCAACCGGCGTATAATCCATAGGACCAATCACATTTCTGGTGAAAGCCAATATCGTGTTATGCCATGGAGCCATTTCGGGATATTCTTTTGAAAATGAATATTGCTCCTCACCACGTACAGCTTCCATTGATACAAGGTTTGGATAAGTACGACTCCATCCTCTTGGAAGTGTACATCCGTGAAAATTAACCATAATCTGATTCTCAGCAGCATCTTTCATAATATCGTGATACAACCTGATAATATGTTGCTTATCACTTTGAAAGAAATCAACTTTAACACCTTTAACTCCCCACGCGTGAAGTCTCTTGAATTCTTCTTTTCGCTTTACCGGATCGCTCATGATATCCCGTGGACGTTCATTTACGCTATTATGTGAACCGCCGGAGTTGTACCACATGAGAATACCTACACCCTGCGAATTTGCATATTTAACTAATTGTTCAATATTGCCGCCTTCCATGATATCCCAGTTAGCATCTACCAATGAATATTCCCACCCCATTTTTTTTGCAAAGTCAACAAATTCTTTTAATGGTTTATACATCCTGGAACTTGGATGATCACTCCACCAGCTCCATGAGGCACGACCTGG
>Ga0302320_10019472_pt1 | contig 13612 bp, 20 predicted proteins | sample Bog_T0_3_FD_202130 | JGI IMG/M metagenome (GOLD analysis project Ga0302320, IMG submission 202130) | Peat permafrost microbial communities from Stordalen Mire near Abisko, Sweden - Bog_T0_3 | ecosystem: Environmental > Terrestrial > Soil > Wetlands > Peat | place: Sweden: Abisko, Stordalen Mire... | reverse complement strand
AACTTCGTTTGTTGTACTACGAATTTTTTAGAAAAGAACAACTAGAACAATTTTTTATAAGAGTTTGTTTTTTCGAATTTAGCATTCTTTGAAATTTATTTTTGGAAATTGTTAAAAATTTAAATTTAATTAAAATTTTGAATTATTCCCTCTCTCTCATGATCCAAAACACTATTCAAAAAGTCGAATACACTTTACAAGAGAAAATAAAGTTGTATGAAAACGAAAATAAACTTTTGCGAAAGCAATTGAATGAAAATTCAAAGATGGCTGAAAGCGAAATTCAGGCTTTAAAAGAAAAATTAATGCTGGAAATCAACGAAGTCAATGAAAAGCAGCTCGAATTTAAAATTCAAAAACAAAATTTAGAAGACAATTATGCAAAAATTTGCAAAACCAAAGGCCAACTCGAGAAAAAAAACATTGACTATGAGGAGGAAAACAACAAAATTAAGACAGAAAATCAAGGTCTACATAATAAAATAAAAGAAATAATTCAAGAAAATGTTTCATTGAGAAAACAAATTTCTTCCTTAGAGCGCAACAAAAACGAAAAAGTAAGAATATTTTTTCCATTAATTATTAATGATTTTCAAAGAATGAAAAAGACAAGGAAAGCCAACTTTCAAAAGCGGAAATCGATCAACTAAGAGATAAAAATAAGGAATTAGAGAATAAAATTATCGAAATATCAGCTAACAAAAAGGTGGGAGAGTCAAGTATCCAAAAGGTAAAAAAAGAAAGAAATAAAATATGTATATGCGATTTAGATCTTAGAAGAATACAATAAAATACTTGAAAATTATAGTATTTTAACTAACAAGTTGGAAGAAAAGGAGCAAGCTATCCACAAACAAAATGAAGATTTTACCGAAAACAAAGCCAAATTAGCCCAGGAAAATCAAGTAAATCATAATTAATATTATTAATCAAAATAAACTATATTAGGATCTTAAAAAGGAGTTAAAAATCTCGCAAAAAAATGTAAAAATTTTTCAATTAGAAAAGAGAAAATTCATGGATGAAATCCAAAAAGTTAAAAATGACTTAAAAGTCTATGAAAACTCTGCCAAAAACTTAAAGATATGCCAACTCAGATTAGATAGTTCAATAAAATTTCAACAAGACATTCTCAAAGTCCTTAAGAAAGATGCTTCAAAAACACTATACAATTGCATTTATCAAATGGTTCAGAAGTTCAATTCAAGTTTATTACCAGGAAACTCAAAAAAACCTTTAAACATAGAAGATTTAAATAACAGCAGAATAAGTATTTTTTCTGAGAAAAATTCAAAGCAAATCAAAACCAAGAGAAGCCTATCATTAAGTAATAAGAGTCAAAAATCCAGCAAAGTCGAAAAATCTCATAAGGTTAATACCTCAATGTTTTGCTCAAAGAAAACAACTAATAGTCCATTAATCAAAAGTCAAAAAAACCTGTTTAAAACAGAAAATTCTTCACATAAAAAGAAGATCACGGTTGCTCAAAACAGTCGTCAACAAAGTCCTTCTAAGTTTTCATCAAGATTATCAGAGAAAAATACACAATGTTTCCAACCGAGTTGGGGAAATGAGAAACTCTCTGATATTCAAAATATATTAAAAACCGCCACTAATGAAGAATCTGAAAGAAACACTCAAACGAACTTAAAAGAAAACAGTAATAAACTTTCGCATAAGCAGCAAAAAAACTCGTTTGAAAAGAAAAGGATCGAGAAGTAATTTAAAATATTAGTTTGAAAAGATTATTTCAAATAAAAATAGATTGGATTACCAAGAAGCATCAGATGAAGTCTATATTTTGGAGAAGAATTTAACACAAGTCAAGAAAGATTATAAAAATTTAATGAGCAGATCAAAATCTGAACAAGGCGAAGCCATTAGGAATGAACTGAATGAAATGGCAAAAGATTTAGAACAAAAAACTGAGTTTTTAATTTGGGCCAAAAAAGAATTAAAGAAAAAATTATAAGACAGTAAAACTCTTAAAAAAATTCATTTTTTTATTAATTTACCATATATAACCTAGAAGGAGGAAAAAAATATTTCTCATATAATAAATATATTATTTTTGAAACAATTTTATGGTCTATCATCAATAAAAAGTATTAAAAACAGAAAATTTTTCAAAATTTTCTTAAAATAATAATTTTTGTAATTTTTTTTCCTAATAAGAAATTGTTATAATTAAAAAACATCAGAAATAACATGGAATATGAGCTCAATCCTCTGCAAAATCAACTTGACATCATCCCGGATTTCAGTAAAGACGATATATCGAAAATTCTAACCCAAAAAATTTTAGATTTTGTTTATGATAATGCAAATAAAAAAAGAAAATGCGAATTTTTTCAACCACGAATTCCTTGCGAACGGATGAAAAAACGGAAAATTGTATCTGGAAAGGTGGATCTCGAATTAAGCACGAATTTGATCCGAACCAACAAATATAACTCTATAGATTTTGTTCCAAAAAATCTTTTGGAGCAATTTTCTAAGGTGGCAAATTTGTACTTTCTGGTTGATTTTGGAAAAAAATCTAAATATAAATGGCCAAAATATAGTTTATAGGAGTTATGCAATCAATTACTGTTGTTTCGAATACAAATGGGTTCCCAACCATTTTTTTCCCCTTAGGATTCATTGTAATTCTTTCAATGCTCAAGGATTTCTTCGAAGATTATAAAAGGAAAAAATCTGATTCAGCCGAAAATAATAAATTAACTCAAATTTTTCAAAAACACACAACAACATTAGCCAAAAAAAATTGGTGGGAATTAAGAGTTGGAGATATTATAAAGTTAGAACAAAATGAATATGTCCCTGCTGATATTATGGTTATATCTACCAGTGAACCAAAAGGTTCTGCATAACTTTTTTCATAATTTATCTACTTTATAAAAGGAGTTTGTTATATTGAAACGAAAAATTTGGATGGAGAAACGAATCTTAAAATAAAATCTGCGGATAAGGCAATTGCGAGAATATTTTCCAAATTATCAGAAGGTTTATGTGATGAAAATATCATTTTTGATTACGAACGACCAAATCCTGTGTTGTACACATTCACAGGTTTTGTTTTTTAATTGGGAAAATGGTTAAAAAATATAAAATTGTTGTAAAGGCAGTGTTACAACTTCAAAAGGAGATAAACTGTCAATTGATAACAGTAATTTTGTTTTAAGAGGAAGCAGTCTGCGGAATACCAAATGGATTTTCGGATTGGTGGCTTTCACAGGGTTCCAAAACAAACAATTATTATTTAATTTTCATTTTATTTCAAAGACATGATACCAAAATTATGTTGAATTCTTTCAAAGCAAGAAGTAAAAAAAGCAAACTTGAAAAAACCATGGGTGTCCAAATTATGATAATATTTTTCGTTCAAGTAAAAAAACAAATAAATTGTTTTTTCTGATATTTAAATAAGTCATTGCTTTGCCTTTTTTGCTCAATTTATTATTTATCCTGGTTTGAAACTGACAAAGACTATCTTCCTTATTTAGACATAGATCCCAATGGGGTCAAGGATTATAGCACGAATTATAATTTCTTTGTTCGTTACGGAAATTGGATGCTAGTTTTTTCGTAAAAAATTATAACTTTTGCATTTTTAAATATTTTTAGAAATTTCGTTCCTATTTCTTTGCTGGTCACTTTGGAATCAGTGAAAGTGGCTCAAGGAATCGCTATTTCAAATGACATTGAATTAATTCAAAAAGAAACAAAAATTGCTGCAACTGTGAATTCATCAAGTCTTAATGAAGAGTTAGGCCAAATAGAATACATCTTTAGTGATAAAACAGGAACTCTCACATGCAACATCATGGATTTTAAAAAATTATCTATAGGAGGGATATCTTTTGGGGAAATCCAAGACCCAAATAACCCAAATTACATCAAGGATATATCAGAATTTCCTAAAGTTACAAATGTCGATTTCAGAGACAAGACATTCTTTGACATTTTGAAGAATGAAAACCATCCTCATCATCAAGAAATCAGAAAATGTTTATTTTTTCTTTCAATCTGTCACACTGTCATTGCTGAACAGAAAGAAAATGATGTAATTTATAATGCAAGTTCTCCAGATGAATTAGCTTTGATAAATTTCGCTAAATTTTGTGGGGTTAAATTTATGGGAACGAGTGAAAATAATGAGATTTTGATAGAATTTCAGAACCGAGTGCATGTTTTCAGGACGGTATATACTTTTGAATTCAACAGTGATCGCAAAAGGTATTTCTATATAGATTTTTATATATATTATTTATTCTTTTTTTAGAATTGTAATTTTGAAAAAAATGTTTGTTTTACATCCATAAATTTAGATATTATTCATTCTCTTTTTATATTTTTTAATTTTTTATAAAATGATTGTTTTACATATTTCCATAAATTTAGACAATCCATCATCATTGAGGATGATCAAGGTGATGTTATTTTATATTGCAAAGGAGCAGATTCAATTATAGAAAAAAGATTAAGCTCGAAAATAAACTCCAAGGTAAAAAGTGAAACTTGGCAAAATTTGGAGGATTATGGAAGAATAGGATTACGAACCTTGGTGCTTGGGGAAAAAATAATTGAAAAAGAGTATTTCATGGAATGGAGGAAAAGATATCAAGAAGCGATTACCTGCATTGATGACAGAGAAGCTAAAATGGGAATTTTGCAAGAGGAATTAGAAAAAGATCTCAATTTAGTAGGAGCCACAGCAATTGAAGATAAGTTACAAGATGAGGTCGAAGAAACCATTAGAAGTTTGAGAGATGCTGGAATAAAAGTTTGGGTACTAACTGGAGATAAAATTGAAACCGCGATAAATATTGGGTTTTCTTGTGGGTTATTGGAAAATGATATGGTGAAATTTATCGTGGAAGAGACAAAAATTGAGAATGTTGAGAGTAAATTTGATGAAATTCTTCAAGAAGTTCAAACGGTTAAATTTTTTTTTACAATAATCATTTAAAAAACAGGTTTTTTCCAACCCCGGAAAAACTAGAATGAAGATGAAAATCTCGCTTTGATAATTCATGGGGATAGTTTGATTCATACATCAGAAAATGCGGCTTTGGCAAATAAAATGTTAAGAATCTGCCAAAACTGTGAAGTTGTTTTATGTTGTAGAGTTTCACCAAAACAAAAACAAGAAATAGTTTCTATGGTTCGAAACAATGTATTAATTCATTTATCATTTCTTTTTATTTAATTATTTTTTTTCGAATTTTCTTAAGAATTCAGATATATGCACATTAGCAATTGGGGATGGAGCAAATGATGTAAACATGATCACAGCAGCTCATGTTGGAATAGGAATAAGAGGAGTAGAAGGGCAACAGGTAGATAAAATCATCTATCTTAATAAAACTTCATATTTTGGTTAAGGCTGCTCGAGCAGGTGACTATGCCATTGGTGAATTCAAATTCTTAAGAAGATTGCTACTTTATCATGGAAGAGAAAATTATCGGAGGAACTCATATTTGGTCTGTTACAATTTCTTTAAAAATATTTGCCTTGTCTTGCCTCAATTTTGGTAAATTTTAAATAAATATACATTAATAGAAAAATTTAAAGGTATGGATTTTTAAATAATTTTTCAGGGCAATCATTATATGATGGCTATATTTATCAATTATTTAATGTATTTTATGCTGCTCTTCCAATTATGATTTTTGCTATTCACGACAAAGAGCAAAGTCCTGAGATATTGGTTGAGAATAAAATTAATTATTACGAACAAGGAATCCATAGTCGTCTTTTCAATTCCAAAGTTTTTTGGTCATGGTTCTTTTTCGGAACTTGGCATAGTATTATCATCGTTTTTGTTTCTTATTTGGCCTTAGAATTTAATTTTTGTGATAAAAACGGATTGGTTCAAGATTTTTGGACATCAGGAGCGATGGTTTTTGGAATCAGCGTTATTGTGGTCAATTTTAAAGTTTTGATCATCAGTAATAATCATAATTTTGTGAGTTTGTCTGTCACAACAATGAGCATTCTTCTTTATTTGTTTTCGCTTCTTATTATTTCAGAGATTTCAACCTCTGAACTTTATGAATTATCAAAGAGCCTGCTTACCATTCCTAATTATAATTTAGGAAATTTCTTAATAATAGTTGCAACAACTATGTTGGATTTCGGCCATGAGATGTATTTAAGTAAATTTTTATTTAATTGATTTTTTGTTATTTTAAAATTTTTCAGAGTTTTTGGTAAGAGAAGAATCAGCCTTGAGAAGTGATATTATCAAAAAATCACTTGCTTTTTCCACCATTCATCTAAATCAACTGAATGAAGGAACAATGGTTTTAGATCCATCTCCAATACAGATGTAAAGAATTATAAATACTTACCATAATAAAAAATACATTCTTTTATATACAAAGGAAAGAAAATAAAGATAATCAAAATGATGTCTCAATATTTCCTTTAAACCCCCTTTCAAATCGACCTTTAATCAAAGAAGAGATCATTGAAAGAAAAGAAATTTCGCCGATGAGCAAAAAAGAGATTTCAATGAAGAATTCTATGGTTCGAAAAACAAAAACTAAAAATAATGAAAGTAAATTCACAATCGTTGAAAAACTCTCAAATCTTGATGAACGACATTTCGAATCAAATTTACAACAAAATTTCCTCAACATTGAGTCGAATTTGCTTAAAGATGAAAAAATCCCATATAATTCTAGGAAAAGCACAAATTACGGATTCGCCTTCAGCTGTCAGGATAAAGTAGAAGAAAAAAAAATTGCTAACAGGTTTCAAAATTAGAAAAAATTTCCGAAAATCTACTATTTGGATATTTTTTAAAGAACTAAGAAAATTACAAAAACAATAAAAAAGAAAAATAATGAATTAAAGAAAAATAAATTCAAAAAAATTTCTTGTTTTTTGAGCTATGATTGCTCAAAAATTTATCTTAGTTTATTTTATTTAGTTTTATTTTAATGACTTTTATTGAGAAACAAGGATTAATAATTTTTCAAAAACGATAATTCATATTTTTCTAAAAAAATGAAGCCAACCTTAATTCTCATCAGTCTCCTCATATTTTTACACTTGAGCTCAGCTCTTCGTTCCAAAAACAAAGCTAACACTCGTACCTCACGCTTCTTTAATTGTTTTTCTCTTATTTTCTATTTTTTTAACAGTCGTTGAAGACACCTCCAAAGATGCTCTCCTCAGGAAAAAATTCAAGCAAACACCCACCGCCAGTGCAACAACCACCGCCAGTGCAACAACCACCACCACCACTGTTGATACAACAACGGCTCCTGCACCAGCTGCACCTGCTGCAGCACCAGCTGCCGCACCAGCTGCTGGCGCTCCTGCCGCTGCCGCACCCGCTGCTGCCGGTGCAACTCCTGCTGCTGCCGGTGCCACTCCTGCCAAAGCAGCTAATGTGACGACCAATGGCTCAAAAAAAATTGATACATCTGGAGCTGGACCAACGGATGTCAACGCAGGAGCATTGAGCACCACAGGGATTGAAACTAACGAGACTTCACCACCAGTCTCAAGATGCACTCAATCAATCGGAGTAGATGGATTCAGAATCACAGACTTATATAATTATAACGGTAGAGAAGCTGGTCATTTAAAAATGAACATCTGGAACGTGAATATTTTCCAGTCCAAAGACGCGTCGACATTGGTAGCCTCAGCTGATTGGACCAATATTGACTTCCCAGTCACTAACATAACTGGTGCTCCTGAATGTTTGCTATTCAAAGCCTCAGATGAAAATGACAAGAAATTCGCCTTTTGCTTATCCGCAGAAGCAGATTTGGACAAGTGGTATGACGCTATTTTAGCTTTTAAATTATGTAGAAATGGAATCGTCCCCACAAAAGGCGGTGCCAAGGCCTGTCAAGGTGCTAGCTCGAACACGGTCAATTATACTGACCCACTCACTGGAAGATCTATCACAGTAGATGACCAATCCTCAGCTTCTCGAATAGGCGGCGGTGGATCAGGAGGTAGCAGAAGCGGCGGTTGCGTAAATTGCGGGAAATAAAAAATAGACTGAAACTTTCCTAAACAAAAAAAAATTTAAATTCCTATAAAAAAACAAAAAAAAAAGCTCCATTCTTATTTAAAAAAACAAGATAATGGGAATTTAATCCATTTTCATTTGCTAAAATTTCTATAATATTTATTTTAAAAACTTTCCTTATCATTGGGTCAAAAAATCCGAATGGAGTCATGCTGTTTGGCAAAAGAATAAATTTTATAATCATGTTTAGAAGGAAGAAAAGAGATAAATTTGACTTTTAGCACAGTCTGAAATCGCTTCCATAAAATAAGTTTCAATGAAAATAATTCATAGATGCAAGCGTGGTGTAGTGGCTATCACATCTGCTTCACACGCAGAAGGTCGAGGGTTCAATCCCCTCCGCTTGTATTTTTTTTTTAATTTATCTGTGTCAAAAATAAATTTTTTATTTATAAAATATCAAACCCAATGAAGAAAATAACTTTTCAGCCTTTTTTTAGAAGCTTTAAAATTTTTATTCAAACTTATTTCAAAACTATTTTTTTCATTTCAAATAAAAAAACAAAAACTTTATCACTTTTTATGTGGAATTTTGTTTAAAAAATTTTGAAATTCTGAAGTTAGAATAAGGAAAGAACAAAGTCAATTGTGAAGTTGTAAGATAACCGTAATGGTAAATTTCTTAGATTTTGGAGGGAAAAAATCCACACAGACAAATTAACTGATTGAATTATTATAGGTGTTTGAATATAGAGGAAGGTTTTAACTTTGATATTTCCTCTTTTTTTTTTATTCTAGACTGACTTAATTTTTTAACATAGCTGTTTATTTTTGAATTCTTTCTTCAAGGATGTCTTGAACTTAACTACCCAAACACTAATTTTATGAGCTTCAATCATTTTTTGAAATATATATTTTGAAACTTTTATAATAGTAAATATTTGGAAGAATGAATTTTTAATGTTTTACTTGTATATAGAATAATCACACATTATTTTTTATTGAGACTCATCCATTGCAAACGGGGTGTGGCTATCACATCTGGTTTTTATTATTTATTATGCTAAATATAAAATGAATTTTCATTGATAAGAAAAATCACAAACGGATTCATTGTTTTGATCTGTTTAAAATGAACTTAATTTTCTCATTTAAGACGTATATTTAAAAGTGATCCGTCAAAAATAATAATAGCAATTAAAGGAGTTTAATTTTGAAATCAAATATCTATTTTCGTTAAAAAAAAATCAAAATCTTTCATAAAAATCCTTTCCTTTTAAAATTTGTTGAGCAGCAATTTTAATAACAACACCGGTTAATGAGAAAAAGATCTGGAGCGTTAGACGCTGATAGTCTTGAAAAATATATTATGGTAGATATTAGATATATTTATAATTATTTTGAATTCTTTTTTAAACGATAGTTAGCAGTACAAACTAACTCAAAAGACTTAAATTATTTTCTTCCTAAAATAAAAAATATGCATTTCGGTAGTATTTTAACTGAAGATCTGAACAAACTAAAAATCGAAGAAAGCGAAAATCTCATGAGAGAGTCAAATCCAGAAAAAGAGAATTTTTATTCATTACAAAATGGCTTAAAAGAAGTGCAATTGCCGCACCATAAATGCTTAAAATTAATGGTTTTGGGGCAGGCTCATTGTGAAAAAGAAAAATTTGTGAATTTTTTGTGTTTCCAACACTTGAAAAAAAAAGAGGAGAATACTGACTTACGCTCAAATACCTTTAAAAAAACAGGGTTTACGACATAAAAATTTTAATTTTATTGATATATTTATTTTTTCAATTAAAAATAGCGAAATTCCTTGTTTGGATTTAATAATTAAAAATTTGGAATTTGAAAAGGACAGAAAAATTTTATTGAAATTTTGGATTCAAAACATTTGCAATGACAAATTTGATCAAATCTTAAATGGTAATTCTTTTGTAAACAATTCAAAATTGATTTTTTTGGGAAGTTCATTATCTCACAACGAACTTTTTTATATTTTTGTTCGATTTCGATAAAACAGATAGTTTTGACAAAATAAAGACCTGCTTTTATAAAATTCGGAAATTCACAAACAAGAAAATTGCCTCCATCTTAATAGGACTTTCAAATGGAACGTTTGAGGTTCCATAATAAATAAAATATTACAAATTTCTTATTTTTTCAAAAGAGTTTAAGAAAAGACGAAACTAAAAAATTTGTTAAGGAAAATGAATTTCTTGGGTTTTTTTTAATAAATGACTTTAATGACAAGGAAAAATCAAATGAAGTGCTGAATTGCATTTTAAAAGAGTCAGCTTTTTAGTTTTATTTCTTCTATATTTAATAAACCTTCTTTCAAAATACGTTAGGTCTTTTTATTCATTTATAATAAACATAAAAATGTTTTTTCTATTTTGTTTTATTTCTCAAAAAACAATAATTTTATTTTTTTAATGTTTTAATAGACATTCTTTGAATTATTTTTTTGTTTGTTTTTTACTTTATATGTTTTTATTTATTTATTTTTCGACCTTTTTTTCTTCTGCGACCTCAGGTTTTTTCTCTATAAAATCAAAAAAATATTTTAGTTTAAATATCTCCGCATACCTTTTTCTCCTTTTTCTCTAAGTGCTTTATTTTCAACGCAAGCCTTTTCGAATTCTTTCTTGAATTTTTCGAAATCTTAAAAAACATGATATAAATCAACACTTTTTGTGTTCATTGGAAGAGTGATTTACCTTCTTTCGTGACAAATTTGGCACATAATCTTTCGAATTTTGAAGCATCATCAGAGATATCATAACAATCCCAAATCCAGGCTTTGTCACTTGTTTTCAATTGAATTAATTTGCACAAATTTGCATCTTGCATCACTGCCCAAAGCGATTAAAATAAAACATTATTAAGGAAAAAAAATATATTTTTCAAAATAATTTGGGTACAGAAATGATTGGCAACTATTTTATGTGTTTTTTCTTGTCTCATAAGAATCCTGACTTTAGAGGTTGCCTTGTTTTTCAACAGCTTCAATTCTCCTATCCCTCTTTCTTTCCATTGTTTATCAACATATCTGTATAATTTGGCTCGGAATTTCTCCACAAGATCGTCGTTTTCTTCTCCTGTAACCAAAGGAACTTCAGGAAGATTGACCTGGACAGCCCAGTTTCCTCCAACTTCAGCTTCAGGATCATAGCTATCGTCAACACCTTCTTCGTATTCGTCTTCCTTTTCAGCCATTTTCGTATTTTTGGTTTTTTATAATAATAGATTTTTTTTATATATAATATCTAAAATTTCAATATTTTAATTATGGACAATATCTTTTTTATTTTTTGCTTAAAAATTTCTCGAAAACGCGAACAAGCGATTTTTTTTCAAATTAATATCTTTTCTTTTGATTCAAAATATTGCCAAGAGAAAAAAAGAAAAAATTAAGAAACTAAGTTCTTAAAAAAAATTAAAATTAAAAATTGTAAAATCGCTTGAAATGGAGGAAAGAATTTTTCTTGAAAAAATGGCCCAAATTAGACTAGATTCTTTGGTTTACAAAGAAACCTTTTACGACCCTCCCAAGAAAAAAAAGACTTCCATTTTTGTTGAGAATAACAAAAATATGAAAGTACCAATTATTATAGATTATGGATCAGGAATCACAAAGGCTGTAAGTCTATTGAAATAAGAACCATATTGAATAAAAATTTCTCATAGGGTTGGGGAAATTCTCTTGCTCCAGATCTTGTCTTCAGATCAGTTGTAGCGAAAACCAAAGATTCCAAAAATTTGGAAACTCCTGTTTATGTTGGAAACAAATTAAAGGAAATTGATTTCTTGAAATTTAATTATCGATCTCCTTTTGAGAGGAACATCGTGCAACATTCCGGGCTTTTAGAAAATCTCAATGATTATATTTTTAATGAATTGGGTGAGGAAAAACTAATATTTTATAATATTTTAGATGATTTATTTTTTAAACAGGAGTCAATGATTTTGAGGTCAGACATCCGCTTCTTGTTACAGAATGTTTCGCCAATCCGGAATATTGTAGGATTAACACAATCGAACAATTTTTTGAATGTTATAATGTCCCTTCAGTGACTTTTGGAGTCGATTGCTTATTCAGCTATTATGCTAATTTAAACGAGAACTTTGAAGCTTATAAGAAGAATTCAAGTTATTAAAGCTGAAAATTATTATATATGATATTTTAATGAACAGCGCTATTAATTTCAATTGGGAACTCGACCATTCATGTCGTTCCAATAGTTCACGGACAAATTCAATTTATGGAAATTAAGAGAATTAATGTTGGAGGTTCAAATAGTTATGAAATTTTCCAAAAAAATTTGAATTTGAAGTACATGAACCAAAAAAATAAATTTAGTCTGAAAGTTTTGCAGGTTAGTTTCTCATTCTTGTTATTTAAATTTTAAATTATAAAAAAGGCAGCTTATGAAAACTTCAACTATGTGGCAGAAAATTATCAGGATCAATTAAAATATTTTAAATATGGAGTAAAAGGCTTCTCAAACACAAAATATATCAATTCCATAGAATATGAAAATAACAAAATTATTATGGAAGAAGAGGTTCAAAATCTTATTAATCCATTGTTAGTAGACCTTTCAATACAAGTTCATGAACCAGTCACGGTTTTCAAAAAAATAGAAACCAAAACATTTTGTGAAATAATTAAAAATTCAAGGTTTTGAGCCCTGAAGACATTAAGAAAAAAACTGAAATGCGAAAAGAACAAGCTCAGAGATTAAAAGAAACAATGGTAAAAAGGAAGGAAGAGAGAAAAAAACAACAGGAAATAGAATTGCAAGATTTGGAAAACATAATTGAGCAAAAAAATAATGAAGTTGATTTGAGCCAATATAAAGTTTAATTTTTTGTTTTAATTTTTTTGACATTTTTATTAGGAAAAATTAAATTTCTGCTTTGGATTCCGTTGAAGACGTTGTGAAGAGAGTTAAGAAATTGAAAATCAAACTTGGGTTAATTACTAAAGAAACATTGGAAGAAGAAAAGATGAGTCTATTAAACATTCCAGATGATCAATTGAATGCAGAGCAATTAAAAGTTTTTGAATATTTTTTGTTTGCAATTATCATTTAAATTTTCAGCAAAAAAAAATGCAATACATCTTCAAACAAGCAGCCGAAACGAGAGCATTCAAAAAGGAAAAGCAAAAAGAATTAAAGTATATTTTCTTGAATTAATAATTTTGTTATTCACAATTTATAGACAAGAAATTCAACATCTAAAAGAAACAGATCCTGACACTTATATCAAAAAGCTTTATGAAAAAAGAAATGTTAAGGATTATATTATATTGCAAAAATAATTTATGAATTTAGCGCATTCTTGAGAAAATAGATATGAAAAAAAAAGAAAAAATTGAAATCAACACAAGAAATAGCCGTTTCAATCAAAGGAGAATGCAAACTTTAGCTCACCTTGGAAGCGATTTGAATAAGGTTTTTTCTTCTATTTGTTTATTTGATTGTTGAAATAAATAATTTTAGAACAAAAAAGGAGTCGGAACCGAAGATACTTTTGGTATGAATGATGAAGATTGGAATGTTTATAGAGGTTCACTAATTTGTTTTCTCAAATGT
>Ga0302320_10019469_pt1 | contig 13613 bp, 14 predicted proteins | sample Bog_T0_3_FD_202130 | JGI IMG/M metagenome (GOLD analysis project Ga0302320, IMG submission 202130) | Peat permafrost microbial communities from Stordalen Mire near Abisko, Sweden - Bog_T0_3 | ecosystem: Environmental > Terrestrial > Soil > Wetlands > Peat | place: Sweden: Abisko, Stordalen Mire... | reverse complement strand
GCCACGGACCTCTCCCGTCATAAGGAAGAAGATAGAGGGATGTAGTGCATATTGCAATACATTCAATTGCAATCCGCTTACAGATACGGAGTACCACCTTATGTCCGTCTTCGTCGCCGAGGCGGCTCGCCCTACGCTGCGGCTGACGGCGCATCCCGATACCGCCCCGTTCCATCACGATCTCTATCGTGGGGTGGGGCGCGGCCGGTTCTGGGTGATGGGGCGGCAGTCGGGGCCGATGAATTGGGTGCCTTACAACCCGATCCCGGCGCCAGGCATGATCGTGTCCCGGGGCGTGGTGTAGCAGCGGCGTTGTGGGCGCCACGAGGCTGCGCGGAATGAATGTCTGTTTCAAAATTTCAATCGCCAAAACCCGCCGGTCTCCTTTCGTGAAGAGTTTCCGACGCAGTCAGGCGTCGCAAAATCGCCGAGGAACGAATCCGCGGTGTGCGTTCCGGGGCGGCGAGACGCACGCAGCCGCAGTCTGTCCCTGGGACGAAATCGGTCCGGCTCAACCCAGTTTGGAAAGCCCGCGCTCGGAAAGTTCCTCGGGCTTGAAGGGCGCCTTCGGGCTCTGGCCGCGGTGGGCGCGTCCATCGTGGGGCGGGTCGGTCTTGAAGCCGCAGATCGGGCACGGCCCCTCCCCGGCGCGCCGCTTCGGCGCGGATGGGGAGGCCGCCGGCCGCGCCGGTCCGCCAGAATCTTCGATCAGCCGGTAGAGAAAGCCGATCTCCGCCAGATTGGCGATCGCGTCCTGGGCCTGCTTGAGCGCCTCGGCCTTGGCCGCCTCCAGGAGCTCGGCTTTGCGCTTCTCGAGCGCTCGGATCTCGGCGATGACGCTGGTTGTTCCGGATTGAGCCATGGATAAAGGACCGAATCAGCAAATGCCACAGTGGCGAGCTTATATCTCCTTATATCGCAAAGAAAGGTAACTCGCCGAGAGAGATTATGGGCTTTGGCGAAGAGGGAAGCCAATACCGTATCAAAACCAGAACCGCGTCTTGGCGTCGTCGCGATCGCCCGCAAAGTGAGACCGGGGCGGCGACGTAGACGCCGCCACTCAGTCCCGTGTTTCACCCCTTCGTTCGGCCTCGCCGTTGTCTGCGGGCGAGGGAAGGAGACGCTGAGAATAGCGACGCCGGGAATTGGGACGTTCGAATTGGGCGCCGGATTTCTATATCGCAATTGCGGCGCCCGGAACTACGACGCCGATCGGGGTCCGAACGTCTCGCCATACCGCCGCGCGCAAGCCGGCAAAAAGAGGAGTTGGCGCGACTTCCTGCTCGCCATCGAAGACTTCGGCTCCGGCCACTCCTCGATGTCGAATCTGACCGCGGCCGAATTCAACACGGTCAAGGTCGATCCCACCGTTGTCGACGGCCTGGCGAAGGATCAGATGAAGATCCAATTGGTCGGGGCGATCATCGCGGTTGCGCATCCGCTCGGATATCAAATCGTTGCAGAAGGGATAGAAGCAAAGGAAGACGCCGACGTGTCGCTAGCGCTCGGTTGCAATCTCGGCCAGGGTTGGCTCTTCGGAAAACCCATGAATTGCGAGACCGCGCTCGCGCGTTTCGGGCGTCCTGAGACCATGCGATACGGCTAGGAAAGGTGCTCGCGCTTCACCTCAAGCGCCTTTGTGATTAAACGGAAGTCCGGGAGCGACCGATGGGCGCCGGCGACCAGAAGCTTGTGATCTATTTTGAAGCGGAGGAACATATCGTGCGCCGTCTCGGCGCCGCGGTTATTTCGTGCTGGGGGGATATTCCCAGGCCGCTTCGCGCAAAGCTGGTCGAGCGGGCGACCCGCGTTCTCGAGGCCGACGAAACGGGCACGTTCGAGCGGCAGCTCGAGACTTTCGTCAGGGAGCATACCACCGGCCGGTGAACCCGGCCCAGCGCCTCTTATGGCGGAATGCGCCCCTCTGGCGACGCCCCGTCTCGAACAATTTTTGGCCGGGACGCCCCCTCGGGCGAGGCTCACGCAACCCGCGCGGCCGCGAAGATTTGGGCTTTGGCGAGCATGAAGCGGCGCGGCGCCCCGTTTCACAGGGCGCAGGACGGGTCGAGAAGATCTTCGGCGGCAAATGGCCGGCTGAGAGCGAAGGGATCCGGACGCGAGAGGAGCAGGACGAATTCGTCGCGCCCGTCGGCGAGGCGGGTTCCGGCAACGACGACGGCCGACGACGCGCCGGCATTGGCGCCGTCCGGGAACCCCTCGGCTGCAAGGCGAAACGGATTGACGCCGGAAAGCGTCGCTTGTGCGACGCGGCGGCCCCAGAAGGCGAAGCCCTGGATGCGCTCGCTGATGGGCGCCCATTTGTCCTCGGGCAATTGCGGCGCGATCGCCTGAAGCGTCTCTTTCGCCTGCCGCGAGAAGCAGCCGATATGGATGTGAAGCTGGTCTTGCGTCCGCGAGGAACGCGCGTTCACGGCGAGCGCCACGTCGTCGTAGGCCAGCGGCTTGCGATCGTCGTCGGAAAGAAAGAGGCGGGCCTGCCAAGCGTCCGCGAAATAGTTCGGCGCCGCGAGCGTGCGAAGCCATGGGTCCTCGAGGCCGACGATCTTCTTCGTCGGCGACAGGATGACGTCTGGCCTGCCGACCGGCGGGCGCAAGATGACGTAGCCCCGCTCCTCGCCGCCCGACAGATTGACCGCGAGGCAAGGGAACGCCGCGCCGGTCAGATCATGATTGGCGACGCAGGTCTGAACGACCTGCCACAGCGCGCCGCGATCTCCCTTGGCGAGAACGGCTGGCGCAGCAAACGCGAGAACGACGCAACCGACGACGGCGATTCTTGACAGGCTTTGCCTCCCTTGAGGTTGGCGGACAAAGGGCCTCGCCTCCCCACAAAAGAGCGTTGGCTCTCCGATCCCTCGCGCGTCTCGTCGCGCGTCGGCGCCACCCAGGGGCTCAGGCGGAAGTCTTGGCGTCCTTCCGATCATACAAACAGGCGGTCGCAGCGCGGCGAAGGTCATCGGCCGATCCGCGGCGCATGCCGAGATCGGGCGTCGCGCGAAGCTGCCAAGATCCTGACGCGTCGAGGTTCTAGAGCTCAATCTCGACCGCTTGGCAACCCGCGCGCGCACCTGCGGCGGTTTTGGCGCATCCTCTCCTCCGCGCGACGACGCGGCTTGGCGGCGCCAGCGTTACCTAGCGTAACGCCGGAAAATTGCTGCGGTCCGGTCAAACTGATAAAAATTGTCCTGGTAGATGCGGCGTTTCGTGGGGGCGATTGTGCTGATTGCCCGAGAGTTGTCTTTTGCGCCGCGTGTCAGCGCCCGGTCGCGCGTTCTGTCGTCCGATGCGCTTGCCCCGATCGCCGCCGTCGTGGACGTTGCATCGCTCATTTTGGCGAGCGCTGTGGCGAGTGTCTTTTATCGATATTACGCCAACGCTGCGCTGGCTTCTCCGAGCGGATCACCAGGGGTCGGCGGGGCCGCGGCGCTGCTTTTCGTGCTCGCCGCCCGTCCGCTCGGACTCTATCGGTTTCAAGCGCTCGTCGCGCCGATGCGCCGTTTCGGGCAGATTGCGCTGGCGTTGGCCGCCAGCCTGCTGATCCTGAACTTCATGTTCTACTTGCTGAAGGTCGGCTCGGAATATTCGCGCCTCACCATGGTCGTGTTCGCCGCCCTCGCCGCAGTCTTTGCGCCTACCGGGCGGGTCGCCGTCGGCGCCGCGGCGCGCGCCGGGATCCGTTCGGGCGCGGTGCGCGGACGACGGGTGGTGGCGCTCGGTGACGCCGCGGAGATGGACAGCCTGAGCTCGTCCGATCTGCTGCGGTTCGGCATCGACGAGGTCACGCGCATCGTTCTTGCGGGCGGCGCGGAGGACGGCGCGCTGAGCGAGAGCGACCGGGATCGGGTCGCCCACGCATTGCGCGCTTCGCGTGAGCTGGGGGCGATCGAATTCGCTTTGCTCATGCCGTGGGGCCGCGAGTGCGAACGCGACGAGGTGAGTCGCCTCCTGCGCGCCTCGCCGCTGCCGGTTCGGCTCTATGCCGACCGCAAGATTCGTGCGGCCATGCTGCGACAGAAAGGCCGCGGACTCGATCCCTATTTCTCGATCAAGATCCAGCGTGAGCCGCTCGACAAATGGGAGCGTTTGATCAAGCGCGCCTCTGACGTCGTCCTCGCTGCCGGGGCGCTGGTCGTTCTGTCGCCACTTCTGTTGGCGACGGCGATCTTGATCAAACTCGACAGTCGCGGGCCGGTCGTCTTCCGCCAACGGCGTTGCGGATTCGACGATCGCGAGTTCGTCATCTTCAAATTCAGAACGATGACGGTGTTGGAAGACGGCGACCGCATCGTCCAGACCCAGCGCGACGACGAGCGGGTGACGCGGATCGGCAGGATCCTGAGACGCGCCAGCATCGACGAGCTGCCACAGCTCTTCAACGTGCTGCGCGGCGACATGTCGCTCGTCGGACCGCGACCGCATGCGATCGCCCACGACGACCAATACAAGGCCGCGATCGACAATTACGCGCTGCGACACCATGTGAAGCCGGGCCTGACCGGAGCGGCCCAGGTGGCAGGACTGCGCGGCGAGACCCGCGATCTGGCACTGATGGAGCGACGCGTCGAGCGCGACCTCTGGTACATCAACAATTGGTCGCTGACGCTCGACCTCAAGATCATGGCGCAGACTTGCGTCGCGCTGTTGCGCGACGACGCCTACTGACGCCCCGCAGGAATCTCAGAGGTCGGCTGAGATTTTGAGCTTCGCCAGCGCCGGCGGATGGAACGGACGCGGACGAGCGCTCGAATGTGCGGTCGCGGTTCCGACGAGATAGCCGAGCTGGAGGGAGACGGCGGCGATGACGACGGCCGCCAGCGTCGCCGACGCGCCGGCGCCGTTCGGCCAATCGACGAACGCGGCAAAGATCGTCGTCGCCACGACGCCTGGCGCGAGAACTGCGACTCTGAAATAGCGGCCGAGCACGAGGCCGAGCAGCGCCGCAAATCCGATTGGCAGCATTTCTCCGATCCTCCGCGGCCCGAGAGTCGGAGAAAGACGCTAACGAAGCGTTAATCGGGAGATTGAGCCGTTACAAACCGGCGCCGGTCCCCGCCGGCGCTAGCGATGCGCCAGGACGCTCACAAACTCAGCGCAGCTCGAGGGACGGCGAGTTTGGCGACCGGGTCGCCGAACGCCGTACCAGGGCGCTTCGGCCCGACCCAAACCTCGCCGTCGGCGTCGGCGACGAGGCGGGCGTCGCCCTCTGCTGTCGCGCTGCATGAGATATTCGGCGAGAGGCGGATTCTCCCCAGAACAGATCCCTTCAGCGGATCGGCGCCCGCGGCGAGCGATTTGTCTCCCATTGCGAAGAACGAAATCCGCGCGGCGGCGTCGACGATCGCCCCGCTGAGGGCCGTCGCCAGCGTCGCGGTCAAAGCCAGGCGCAATCGACAATCCGTGATCGCCTCCATCCGAACGGGTGTTCGCCCCTATGGATCCGAGCGCCTTCCCCGCCCGATCTGGCCGACACCGGCAAGGGCGCAAGGGCGGCGCCCTGCTCGCAGCCCCTCCGTTCGCCGGTTGCTTGGCTTGACGAACCGGCGATCACTCGACGTCGCCCGGCCACCAGAAGGCTTGGGGGTGGCGGAGCGTTCGCGAACGCCCCACAGCGCTTATCGGGCCTGCCCGACTTGCGCCTACATCCGGGAGCGCGCGGCGCCAGGCAAGCGCCGGCGCGCCGGCCGCGACGTGCAAGCGCCCCTAGCCCAACGCCTCGCGCGGTCCCGCGACGCCGCCCGGGCCACGGCCGATCGCCCCGCCCGTCATCCTCACGCGCATGACAAGCGCGCGAAAGTCACTCAGGCAATCGGGCTTCGACAGGCTCTCGGCGAGCGAGCGACGCCGCGCGGCAGGGCTCGCCTCGAGCGCGGCATCGACGGCCTGCTCGATCGCCGCAGCGAGCGCGCCGGCGTCGCCTGGCGGCGCGACGATCGCGGCGCCGGCGAGGAAGGTCGCGAGCTCGGTTTCCGGCGCCGCGGTAACGACGATGCGCTTCCCGCTCGCCAGCATGCCGCCTAACTTCGAGGGCAGCACCAGATCGGCGGCGTCGGCAGCCTGCGGCAGGAGGTGGACGTCGGCCAGGCCTAAGAATTCCGACAGGCGCTCGTAGGGCTGAAACGGCAGGAAGCGAACATTGGCGAGATCCGCCGTCTCAGCTTCGAGCGCGGCCTTGGCCGGCCCCTCGCCGGCGATCACGAACTTGACGTCGCTGCGCCTCGCCAGAGCGCGCGCAGCGGCGATCACGTCGCCGAGTCCCTGTTTGGCGCCAATATTACCCGAATAGAGCGCGACGCGATCGCCGTCGCTCAAGGCCAGCTCGGCTCGGTAGGGGCTGACGCGCTCAAGCGGCTTGATGTGGTCGAGGTCAACCCAATTGCGGACGATCCCGATGCGCTCCGCGGCCACGCCCTTGGCGACCAGCCGCGCGGCCATCGCCGCGGAAATGGTGATCAGGCGGTCGAAGCCGGCCAGGATGCGCTTTTCGAGACGGCTGGCCAGCGCTTCGAGCCAGGGTCTGTGACTAAGGTGGCCGACGGCGAAGCTGGCGTCGACCTCGAGATCCTGGACGTGCAGCACCGTTCTCGCGCCAATCATCCGCGCCGCGACGATTGCGACCGGGGCGACCATCAGCGTCGGCTCAATGCACAGCACGACATCGGGGCGATGGATCAGGATCTGCCAGAGCGCGATCGGCGCGGAGGAAACGGCGAATGACAACGGAGCGAGCAGGCGCCAAATCCCGACCATGCGCCGGCGCAAGATCAACGGACAATGGATGACCTTCGCCCCGCCGCGCGTCTCAGCGCTATAGCGGTTGCGGTCGGGCGCGACGACCTTCCAACCAGGATAATGCGGCGGGGTCGTCACCACGGTCACCGCATGCCCCTTGGCCGCAAATTCTTCGCCGATCTCGCCGGTGTAATGGCCGACCCCGGCGACTTCCGGCGCGTAGTTCATCGCATAGATGAACACCTTCGCCATCGCGCCCTCCCGATCGATGGACGACAAACGCGTCACCGCGCCGTGATCCGCGCTGCGCCGCGCGGGACATCGTTCGCGGCGATTTGTTCGAGGTACCAGCGGTAGGTGGCGCGGATTCCGTCCTCCAAGCCGACGCGCGGGCGCCAGCCGAGCGCTGCGAGGCGCGCGCCGCTCATCAGTTTGCGCGGCGTGCCGTCAGGTTTCGACAGATCCGTCGTCACGCGTCCCTTAAATTCCACGACTTTCGTCACCAGTTCAGCGAGCGCGCGGATCGAAATATCCTCGCCGGAGCCGACGTTGACGTGCTCGGTCCCTGAATAGACTTTCAACAAGTGGACGAGCGCGTCGGCGCAATCGTCGACATGGAGGAATTCGCGGCGCGGCGCGCCGCTGCCCCAGATCGTCAGTTCCGGATGTCCCTTTCGCCGTGCGTCGTCAGCCTTGCGGATCAACGCCGGCAGCACGTGGCTGGTGGTCAGATCGAAATTGTCGCCGGGACCATAGAGATTGGTCGGCATCGCCGCGATGTAGTCGCGGCTATATTGCTTGCGATAGGCCTGGGCGATCTTGATCCCGGCGATCTTGGCGATGGCGTAGGCCTCGTTGGTCGGCTCGAGCGGGCCGGTCAACAACGCGTCCTCGGTGATCGGCTGAGGCGCGAATTTCGGATAGATGCAGGACGAGCCAAGGAACAGCAGGCGGTTGACGTCGGCGCGGTGGGCCGCCTCGATCACGTTGGCTTCGATCATCATGTTTTGGTAGATGAACTCCGCCGGCATGGTGTCGTTGGCGACGATGCCGCCGACTTTGGCCGCCGCCAGGATGATTGCGTCCGGCCGCGCCTTGCCAATCCAGGATTCAACCTCGGCCTGACGGACAAGATCGACTTCGCTGTGAGCGGCTGTGATGACTTCGCAGTCTTCTTGCGCCAGCCGACGCACCAGGGCCGAGCCGACCATGCCCTTGTGGCCGGCGACCCAGATGCGCTTGCCCTGCAGCGGATAGACGACTTCAGACATGGACGAAGCCCTGATGAACGTCCGGTTGCGGCACGGCTCTCGCCATGATCTTGAGGTCCTCACGCATCATTTCGGCGATCAGTTCGTCGAGCTTGACCTCGTGCCGCCAGCCGAGCTTCTCCCGCGCTTTCGCCGGATCGCCGATCAGGAGATCGACTTCGGTCGGGCGAAAGTAGCGCGGGTCGACTTCGACCAGAACGCGCCCGTCGTCGGCGTCGAGCCCCCGCTCGTCGACGCCCTCGCCCCTCCAATCGAGATCGACGCCGATGCGATGAAACGCCTTTTCGACGAAGGCGCGCACGCTGTGGGTCTCGCCGGTCGCCAGGACGTAGTCGTCGGCCGCCGGCTGCTGCAGCATCAGCCACATGCCGCGGACATAGTCGCGCGCATGCCCCCAGTCGCGCTTGGCGTCGAGATTGCCGAGATAGAGTCGCTCCTGGATGCCAAGATGGATCGCGGCGACGGCGCGGGTGATCTTGCGGGTGACGAAGGTCTCGCCGCGCAGCGGACTCTCATGGTTGAACAGGATGCCGTTCGAAGCATGGAGGCCATAGGCCTCGCGATAGTTCACCGTGATCCAGTAGGCGTAGAGCTTGGCGGCGGCGTAAGGGGAACGCGGATAAAACGGCGTCGTCTCGTTTTGCGGCACGGCTTGCACCTTGCCGTAGAGTTCCGAGGTCGACGCCTGATAGAAGCGGGTCTTGTCGACCAGCTTCAACAAGCGGATCGCCTCGAGCAGGCGAAGCGTGCCGAGACCGTCCGAATTGGCGGTGTATTCGGCGGTCTCAAAAGAAACCTGAACGTGCGACTGCGCCGCGAGATTGTAGATTTCGTCGGGCTGCGTCTCTTGAACGATGCGAATGAGATTGGTCGCGTCGGTCATGTCGCCGTAGTGAAGGACGAAATGCGGGTCGGGCGTGTGCGGGTCTTCGTAGAGATGTTCGACCCGGCCAGTGTTGAAACTCGAGGATCGGCGTTTAACGCCATGAACGACATAGCCCTTGGCGAGCAGCAACTCGGCGAGATAGGCGCCGTCCTGACCGGTGACGCCGGTGATGAGGGCGACCTTTTGCTCACTCATTTTCATCCTCGTCGACAGCGGAGTCGATTGCGCGTGGCGGTTCCTGCACGCGTCCGCGACCGGCAAAAGATCGAACGCGAAACGGTCGAAGCGCTGGCCTCGCGACGCTATCGCTTCGCCCTTTCGCGCCCGCGCCCCGCAACACCAGACCGACCGCTTTGGCGACGCTTGACGGCGCAGTCGATCTCGTCGCGCCCGTAGCGGGGCTGCGGCGACACTTCGTTCGCGGTGTGGATTGGGTTCGATGGATGGGTCGTCGTGGCGTCGGACGCGCCGCTTTGGCACGCTACCGCCATTCGGGTGAATCAGCCCAAGCGGACTGTCCCGAATTGAAAACGCCGACTCTCCCTATGGCGACGTCAGCAACTAGCGTGCCGCCGCCACCATCTCCCGCGCAGCGGTCACCTTGACGGGGCCGCCAAGCAGGGCGAGGAGAATTTGAACGCGACCCGCGCCATCGAGGCGCTGCAAAATTCCGAGCGACCCGGCGAACGGGCCCGACACCAGCTTGACCTGATCTCCGATCGCCAGTTCGTCGATCTTGTAGATCAGAGCGCCGCGTCGATCGCTCGACTCCACCAAGGTCTCGACGATTCCCGGGGCGACCGCCAATGGGCGTTCGCCGTCGGTGATCAGGCGCTGAACGCCGAACGTGCCGTTGACGCTGCGCCAACGCTGGCGCTCGAGATCGAGAATGACGAAGATGTAGCGGGGAAAGACCGGCGCGAGAACGGTCGTGAACTTGCGCGCGTGGCGCCGCGTCTCAAGTTGAAGCGGCAGGAAGCTGCGATAGCGCTGATTGTCGAGCTGGGTCGCCGCGAGGCGCTCCTTGCGCGGCACAGTCATCGCCACGTACCAGCGCTCGCCGGATCGAAGCGCGAAACGCGACGGGTCGAGCGGCCCGCCCGTCGGCCTCGCACTGCTCTGATCGGTCATCGCGCGATCGACGATCATGGCGCGTCACGCTGATAGTCGACGCCGAGGCGATCGATTTCGGCCAGGATCGCTTTCTTTCGCGCATCCGTCTCCGCATCGATCAGCGGACGCAGGCGACGACGCACGGACGGCGTCAGCGCGACATAGGCGGCGGCGACGCGGCTGGTCGTTTCAAACGTAGTAAACCGCCGGAGGTCGTCGACGTATTCGGTCTCGAAGCCGCTCGAACCCGCCAGAACGAGATCGGTCGCAAAGGGCAAACGGGATTCGATGATCCAGCCTTCGCTTGGCGCCGTCCAATAGGATGCGCGCAGGGCGTCGGTCACCGTTTCGGCGCGGCCCTGGCTCTTGTTCTCGACCTCGGCGTAGCGGAGCCACGCATTGCCATCGAGCGGATTGCAGGCGAGCCGATGCTCGGCGGCGCGGAGCGTGCTCCGACCGGCGGCCTCAGTCAATGGCGCATTGAGCGCCTTGGTCGCGGCGTCGAGCACGGCCAAATTGACCGTCAGACTCGCGCGGGTGAAGGAATCGCCACAGTCGATCGAGGCGCGATCGAGACCCTTGCTGGCGATGAAGCGGGCCAAATAGTCGGCGTCCGGCTGCGCTTGGCTTTCGAGCGAAGCGGCGAGATCGATGAGATCGGCGTTGGTCGCCGACAGCGCCAGCGCGCGCGCCGACAGACCGGCGATTCCGAACGCGACGACGAACAGGATCGGAGAGGCGATGAACGCCGCGGCGGATGTCTTGCGACGGGGGTTCGCCACGATCGCCCCCTACGCCTTGTCGTTGTGGTAATATTTGCTGTAGCGGCTATGATAATAATCCTTGGAGCCATAGCCCTCGTAGAGATTGACCTTCTTCAGATTGACCTTGTTGAAGAGAACGCCGACGCATTTTTCGTAGAGGGCGCTGTCGGAAGCGAGGATGTTCTCGACGATGACGCGCGGCGTCCGCCCCCATTCGATCACCAGCACAAACGCGTCGAACAGCGACGCGGCGGCGCGCACGTCGACCACGGGTCCAAGCGGCGGCACGTCGATGACGACGTAATCAAACACTTTGCCGAGTTCGGCGACGACGGCGCGCATGCCCGCCGAAGACAGCAGTTCGCTCGAGTGCTGCACGCGCTTTCTGACGACGGCGGGCAGAACGACGAGGCCGGACTCGGGCTCGCTCAGCAGGAAATCGCGCAATGGACGTTCGCCGCGGATCGTCTCGAGCAGCCCGACATCGGCGTGGCGCGCCAGGGCCCTGGTCAAGCCGGGATTGCGCATATCGCCGTCGATCAGCACCGCGCGCGCGCCAAGATGGGCGAGCAGAGAAGCGAAGTTCTTGGCGACCGTCGATTTGCCTTCATTGGGCAGCGCGGAAATGATGCCGATGACTTTCGGTTTGCGGTCGCCAAGCGCCAGGTCGACCGCGACCTTGGCCGAACGCAGCGTCTCGGCGAAACTCGACAGCGGATGGTCGATCGAATAGCGCTGGAGCGGGTTGGCGGCGTAGATCTGCTTCAGATCGGCGCTTTGGCCTTTGGCGCTCTTGGAACCCGCCGGTGCGTCGATCTCTTGCAGCAGCCCGAGGAATTCGAGGCCGAGTTCGTCGCGAACCTGCGAGGCGGTGCGGAAGACGCGGTCGCGATGTTCGCGCAACGCGCCAAGCCCGGCGCCGGCCATCGCCCCCATCACCAGCGACAGCGCGAGGATGAGGCTGCGCTTTGGATAACTCGCCGACGATGGCGGCGTCGCCGCGGTGATCACCCGCGCCTCGCTGACGGGAAACGACTGCTGCTGGATCGCTTCCTGATAGCGCTGCATGAAGGTCTGATAGAGGTTCTTGTAGGTTTCGGATTCGCGCTCCAGCTCGCGCAATTGCACCATGATCTGATTGGTGCCGGCGCTCGCGCCGACCAGCCCCGACATCGACAGCGTCAGCGACTGCTCCTTCTGGCGCGCGACTTCCGCGTCGGAGCGATAGCTCTCGGCGATGCGCTGCAACTCCTCGTAGATCAGCCGCTGATATTCATCCATCTCGCGGCGCAGGGCGATGACCTGGAGATGCCCGGCGCCGAGCTTGCTCTCCAGCTGCGCCTCCATTTTCGAGGCGGCGAGAAACTTCTCGCGCAAATCGGTGATGACCGGATTGGCGAGCGAATCGGGAACCGAGGCCCCGGAGCGACCAGACTTCAGCAGTTCCTCGATCTGCTGATAACGCGCTTCCGCTTTCGCGGTGTCGGCGCGGGCCAGCCCGAGCTGCTCGTTGAGGTCGGTCAGCTGCTGATCGGTCATCAGTCCGGGCTTGTCGCCGCCGGTGACGACAATGCCCTTGTCGGCCTTGAACCTTTGCACGGCGAAGTCGGCGGCGAGCGATTGCTGCTTGAGATCGGCGATGCGGGTCTGCAACCAGCCGGCGGCGCGCCGGGTCGCTTCGAATTTCGAGTCGAGCTGATCGGTGAGGTAGGCGTCGGCGAATGCGTTGGCGATCGAAGCCGCCTTGACGCGATCGGGCGAGGTGTAATCGATCGCCAACACGTAAGTGCGCGCGACGCGGCGCACGTCGAGATTGGCCTTGAGCTGGACCATCGCCGCGCGCGCCAGCTCGTCTTCCGTTTCCGCGCCCGATTTCTCCCGGGTCAGGAACCAGCCGCTAAAATCGAACACCACCCTCAACGCGCCGAACGCCTGGCCGATCAGACTTCCGCGCGCGCCCATGAACTCGGGTTTCGGATCGTTGACGACAGGCCGCCGCGCGCCGGAATTCGACCGGATCGGCGCGCCGCCGCCCGCAAGGCCATCGCCGCCGCCAAGGCGGCGGCCGCCTTCCTCATCATCCCCGTCGTCGCCGCCCTCGCGACGGCCCGCGCCAAGGCGGTCGTCGCCGACTTCGTCGAGACGATCGCCGCCGGTCTCGCCGTCCTTTTCGTCGATGGCGCGCTCAGCCTCATCGCCGACGACCCCGGCCAAACGGTCGCGCCGCCGTTGTCGTTGGGATCTGGCGTGACGGGGCTGCGGCGGTTTGGACGACGGGCGACGGGGCCGCGTCGGCTTGGGCGCCCTTGGCGGCGGCGACCACCGGGCGCGCCGGCTCGAGCTTCGGCAGCGCCGCCAAGTACGCGTCGAGGTCGGCGCGATAGATGATGGCGCGCGCGCCGCGCCGGTGGGCGATCAATCGTCCACTGGCGATTTCCGAGTAGATCGTGCTGCGGCACAACCCAACGCGCTTGGCGACTTCCGCCACGCTGTAGACGATTTGGCCGTCCTCGCGCTCGCCCGCGCCTTGCAGCGGCGAGATTTCGCGCCGCGCGTCGGCAAGGACGGCGACCAGCCAAGCCTTGAGGATCGGCTCGGCGGCGGAAACGACCGCGGCGACGGCGGCGGCTAGCCGCGGGTCGAGGCTTGTGGCGGGCGGCGGCGGCGTCAGGGCGGCGCGGCCGATCGTCGGCGGCGTCGCCGCCGTCGTGACCAGGGTGAGCGCCTCGGCGCGCCGCGGTTTCACGTCAGCCGCCGATCGGCGCCGACGCGGGCGCGGCCAAAGCCAGTTGTGCGTGGGCTCGGCGGACCGGCGCCGGGCGGCGCTCG
>Ga0302320_10019468_pt1 | contig 13614 bp, 11 predicted proteins | sample Bog_T0_3_FD_202130 | JGI IMG/M metagenome (GOLD analysis project Ga0302320, IMG submission 202130) | Peat permafrost microbial communities from Stordalen Mire near Abisko, Sweden - Bog_T0_3 | ecosystem: Environmental > Terrestrial > Soil > Wetlands > Peat | place: Sweden: Abisko, Stordalen Mire... | reverse complement strand
CAAGATCCGCTTACGGTCTGCCTCGGGAGCGTCCGATTCCATCCGCTCTTGAATCCATTGACGCTTCGCCGCGTCCGGAATGTGCATGAACTCCGCGCCGATGCTCCCGCAATAAAACTTCCGCGCCTGATCCACCTCCGGTCCCGTCACGTCTAGCTCAGGCATCGGCAGCGGTGCCAGATCGCCGAGCGGATCCACGTTCGCCTGCAGGTATCCCCACCGTCGAAACGCGTCCCAGATTCGATCGTTTGCTTCTTTGGAAATAGCGGTCTCTACCAAGGCTTGGCCACGGCTCATAAAAGTCCTTGAAACAACCCTCTAATTATATCAACGAAGCGCATTGAGACGCGAAATTGCCGGGCTAATTTTCTTCCCATGCACCTACTGCACGACGCACCAATACAAACTGCCCCAAATGATAGGCATTATGATCGGCCAATAGAAGAAGTTGCCGCAAAATCGTCTGCCCGCTGCCGTGGGGGATTTTCTTGAACAAATCCGTCTTCGGATTTTCAACCAAGCGCGCCATCGCCTTCATGTCCTTCAGAAACCGCTCCGCGCTGTGATTCCAATCTGTTTGGCTTGCCGGACCCGCGCTCGACGGCCAATATCCCGACGGCCAATCTGGAGATTTGTGCTTCGCATTTCGCGAAAATTCCAATATGTCCCACTGCGCAATCCGCGCATGCTCCAGCAACTCCCACGCCGAGTGTGGCAAGCCTGGCGCGCGAATCCCCGTCTTCGCGAACTCCATTCGAGCGAGTGCCTTTTTCCAATCCGCGTGCGCCTCGCCCCACGTCAACACTTTCGCTAGAGACTCCCTCAGTACTTTTTCCTTCATCGCCAGGCTCCTCGCAGTTCTGTTCAATTATTCCACAACACCCCCGGCCTCGTGTCGGACAGAGCAGCTTCCGGAAAATGCCGCGCTCGATTCGTTCCTTGAAGAACCGCCCTCGCCCAAGTATTATGCGCACCAGTTCGCGTGAACCCTCCGCCCGGAGAGCTTGATGACCAACCCTAAAATTTCCCGTCGCGATTTCTCGAGTTCCATTTCGAAATCACTGGCCGCAGCACTCGTCCTTCCTCAGCTATCGAATAAATTTGTGGCAACAGCGAATCCGCCCACCTTCGCCTCTCCGGCCGGTCCCATCCGCATCGACTTCAACGAAAATGCCTACGGCCCATCGCCCAAGGCCCGCGCCGCCATCGAAGCTTCCCCCAAAATAGCCAATCGTTATCCCGACGCTGCCGCCGCGGAACTGAAGGCCGTCCTCGCAAAAAAACATAACGTGACGCCCGAAAATATTGTCCTCGGCTGCGGCTCCTCCGAAATCCTGAAGGCCACCGACGCCGCCTTCCTCACTCCTGATCAAAACCTGGTCGCCCCGGCACCCACCTTCGAAGCCGTTCTCGAGTACGCGCGCATCGGCCAATCCGCCGGAATTACGGTTCCGCTCAATGCCGACCATCGCCACGACCTGCCGAAAATGGCCGCCGCCTGTACCTCCAAAACCGGGATCGTGTACGTCTGCAACCCAAACAACCCGACCGGCACCATCGTCACTCGCGACGAAATGGCTGGCTTCGTCCAAACGATTTCGCCCACTACACTGATCCTTGTGGACGAAGCTTACTTCGAATTTGCCGGCGATCCGCGCTACTCGAGCGCCACCGAATTTATCTCCGCGCATTCCAATGTAGTAGTCGCCCGCACTTTTTCGAAAATCTACGGAATGGCTGGCATGCGTCTTGGCTATGGCATCGGCGAAAAACAAACCATCGCCCGCATTGCGAACTACATCATTCAGGACAGCACCAACGCCGCCGCCCTGGCCGCTGCTCTCGCCAGCCTCGACGACATGGAAAATCTGGCTATCACCAAGCAAAAGATCACTGCCACGCGAAAGTGGCTCTCGGCCGAACTCACCAAGGACAACCGTTCCTTTATTCCTTCCTACGCCAACTTCTTGATGATCGACGTTGGCACGGACACCCAGCCCGTCATCGATCAATTCCGCGAACGTAGCATTCTCGTCGGCCGCAAATTCCCATCCATGCCCACCTTTCTCCGCGTCACCATCGGCACACAGCCCGAAATCGAAGCCTTCTACGCCGCGCTTCGCCAAATTGTTCCTGTAGCGCCCGCGCAAGCCGCCTGAAAAGCGTTCCGCAAAAACAAAAAGGCTCCTCCACGTTGAATCGTGAAAGAGCCCTCGAAACGAAACTCTTATGCGCCGCGCGCGCCCCTGGCCTTCCCGTCAATGTCCCAGGCATTGACGGCACTTCGGAGCCTCACCCAGCTTCCTCAAACCAACCGATGTGTTGCCCGTTTACATTGCAACAGCACGGGGCTCGCTCACCGTCCGCCGCTGTTGAAAGCATTCACGGCAATACACGGGACGTCCCTGCGTCGGCTTGAAGGGTACTGTTGTTTCCTTTCCGCACTGCGAACAAACGGTCTTGGTTTCGACTCGCTGCACTCCGTTGCCGGAACCATTTCCGTTTCCCGCAGCTCGGCTTGCCTTGCATGATTTGCACCGCTTGGGCTCGTTTTTGAATCCCTTGTCGGCGAAAAACATCTGTTCGCCGGCGGTGAAAACGAACTCGGCACTACATTCGGCGCATTTCAAAACCCTATCCTGATATTCCATACGCTGCTCCTGGGCAGTTCAGAACAAAAGGAGTAGCAGCGGAACGGTTCATACCAGTCCGGCTTTTAGTTTGCCGCCTTGTGAGCGGTTTGCTCGTCACCGGCTGGCACAAAACCATTTGAATGGGCCCAAATGACTGGGACCTTAGTCTTGTTCACGCCGTTGCTTTTTCCGGAGTCGCTTACGCGAGAGAGCCTCTTTGGCACGCCGCTTTTCACCCGGTTTCATGTAGTAGCTATGCTTTTTGATCTCTTTAATAATGTCCTCCGACTGGACCTTCCTTTTAAATCGTCGAAGTGCATTTTCCAGAGACTCGCCCTCTTGGATGACAACTTCTGCCACGCGTATTCACCCCCGTTCCCCGTTGGATGTTTGGTTGCACTGATGGGTACACTTCAGTGTAGCTGGTCCACACCTGAACCAGCAATTAGCAACTTTTATCGCCCGATTGAGCTCAAGTCAAGGCATTAATTACGAATTTCGAAAATATCCTGTCATGTTACCTCCTAATTAACAAACGTAAATGAGTCTATAGAGAACTCCACTTTGCCGATCTTCGACAAAGCTTGGACGCAACTACCGGTTTCCGCTTCGATTCCGCCCCTTCCTCCCGGTGCGCCACCATCGCATTGCTGCTAGAATGCTCACGGGAAAATCGCCGCCTCCCGGGGGAGTCGCGTCTATGGCCGTTCCGATGATGCGCAAAGCAATCGCTGTTCTTTTGGCGGGCGGTCAAGGCGAGCGACTTTGGCCTTTGACGCGCGATCGTGCCAAACCGGCCGTGCCTTTTGGCGGCATCTACCGCATTATCGACATCACGCTTTCCAATTGCCTGAATAGCGAACTCCGGCGCGTCTTCGTCGTCACCCAATACAAAGCGCTCAGCTTGAATCGCCACGTCCGCCGCGGTTGGACCTCCATCGTCGGCCACGGTGAGTTCATCGAAGTCCTTGCCCCGCAGATGCGCGTCTCCCAACACTGGTATCAGGGCACTGCGGACGCCGTTTACCAGAATATCTATTCCATCGGCTCTGAACAATCGAGCTATGTCTTCATTTTGTCCGGCGACCACATTTACAAGATGGATTATCAGAGAATGCTCGCGCATCACGTCGAGGCGGGCGCCGACGTAACCGTTGCCACCTTCGAAGTGGATGCCCACCGCGCCGCCCGCCAGTTTGGCGTCATCGAAACCGACAAGGACTGGCGCATCGTCGGCTTTGAGGAAAAGCCCGCCGAACCGAAGCGTTCCACTTCCAACCCCGAAAAGTGTAACGCCTCGATGGGCGTCTATATCTTCAACACCCAACTCTTGCTTCCCATGCTGATCGCCGACGCCGAGGATCCAAACTCCTCTCACGATTTTGGCAAAGACATCATTCCCAAAATCATCGATAAGCATCGCGTCTTCGCTTACAACTTCCAGGACGAAAATAAAACAGAGCAAGCCTACTGGCGCGACGTTGGCACCGTGGACGCCTACCACGAAGCCAACATGGACCTCGTGTCCGTCACTCCGGTCTTCAACCTGTACGACAAGACCTGGCCGCTTCACACCTGGCAACAGCAATATCCGCCGGCGAAATTCGTTTTCGCCGATCCCGAACGAAAGGGTTACGCCGTGGACTCGATCGTCGGCGGCGGCTCCATCATTTCCGGCGGACGCGTGGAAAAGTCCGTTCTCGGCCTCGACGTGCGCATCAACAGCTATGCGGACGTCCAGGATTGCATCTTCTTTAATCACGTGAACATCGGCAGGCATTGCAAGATTCGCCGAGCGATCATCGACCGCCACGTGAATCTTCCCGAGGGCACCGTTATCGGCTATGACCGCGCGGCAGATAAGGCCTGCTACTCGGTCTCCGATGGCGGCGTGGTCGTCGTGGTCCGCCCCGAGTCCATGATCGAAGAACCGGAGTAGGCCTTTGCGCGGACCTTCGGAGATCGACCTCGGCAAAAACTTCGGCCAGATGGTCGATGCTTACGAGCGTTTTCGCCCCGACTATCCTCCGGGAATTTTTAGCCGCATCGTCAACGCTGTCTCCCCGCCGCATGATCGCCTGGTCGATCTCGGTATCGGCACCGGAAAACTGGCTCGCGGCTTCGTCCGTGATTTCGGCGAAATCATTGGCGTCGAACCGGACGCCGCGATGGCCGAAAAACTCGGCGTGCTCGAGCCTCAGATCCGCATTCGTATCGGCACCGCCGAAGAAATCGACTTCGAACCCTCCAGCATCGATCTCGTCACTGTTGGCCACGCCCTTCACTGGATGGATCCCGCCGTCGTGCTCTCTCGCGTCACCCTATGGCTGCGCTCGGGCGGAGTCTTCGCCGTAGTCGCTGGAGGTTTTTGCCCGCCCGATGGCCCCACGCGCGAAATCATCGACCGCGAGTTCGAGGAAAAATGGGCTGCCTTCCGCGATCCACGAACAAAGAAGCAACCACCCGATGAGGTGCTGCGCAGCAACCCGCAAATGAACGTCATCGAAGACTCGATCGTTCCCGACGTTCGGTCTCTCACCGTGGCTCAATACGTCGGCTACTGCCGCTCGACTTCTCACGGCAACGCCTACGCCCGCTCCCTAGCCGACCCCGAATCCTACTGGCGCGCTTTCGAATCTCGCCTCCGCAACAAACAGCCCGACGACAAAATCCCTGTCGATTTCAGCCGCTCTCTCACACTCGTGAAAAAATCATGAACGCGATCCTCCAGAAGCTCTCTGGCGCCAACCGCACTTCTCTAGGCCGCACCAACGAGGTCGTCGCCGAAATCCTCTCGTCTCCGTCGAAGTTCCCAGCCCTGTGCGACGGCCTCTCGTCGAACGATCCGGTAATCCGCATGCGCGCCGCCGATGCCATCGAAAAAATCACCGTCATGCGCCCCGAACTCCTCGCTCCGTACAAACGCAAGCTCCTCGCCCTCGCCGTGCGTGAAGCTCAAATCGAAGTCCGCTGGCATTTGGCTTTAATGCTCCCGCGGCTCGCCCTCACCCCCCGCGAGCGCGCGGCGGCAATCGACATCCTCTTTGACTATCTCCGCGACCGCAGCAGCATCGTAAAAACCCACGCCATGCAGGGTCTCGCCAACCTCGCGCTAAAGCACCCAACACTGAAAGCGCAAATCGTCCCAGTCGTCGCCGAACTTACCGAAATCGGCACCGCCGCCATGCGCGCTCGTGGGCGCAAACTTCTACCGCTCTTGAATCGACCGAGCACAACAGCTTAGGATGTTTGTCGCTCCTAACGGAGTTCCGTCACCTGAGGGGGAACAATGTCCGCGAAAATTATCCGCATTCAGGGCCGCGAAATCATCGACTCGCGTGGCAATCCCACCGTCGAGGCCGATGTCCATCTCGAAGGCGGGGCCATGGGCCGAGGCGCCGTCCCTTCCGGCGCGTCCACCGGTGAACACGAAGCCATCGAACTGCGCGACGGCGACAAATCCCGCTACCTCGGCAAGGGCGTCCAGAAAGCCGTTGGTCACATCAACAACGAAATCTCAAAAGCCGTCACCGGCCTCGACGCCGCCGACCAACACGCTCTCGACAAAAAAATGATCGACGCCGATGGCACGCCGAATAAATCCAATTTCGGCGCGAACGCCATCCTGGCCGTTTCGATGGCCGCCGCACGTGCTGCCGCCGCGCAGATCGGCCAACCGCTCTACAAATATCTCGCGCGCTATTCGAGCGATCCTTCTGGCGATCTGCTTCCTGTCCCCATGATGAACATCATCAACGGCGGCGCTCATGCCGACAATTCTGTCGATCTGCAGGAATTTATGGTGATGCCGGTCGGCGCGCCCAATTTCCACGAAGCGCTGCGCTGGGGAGTCGAGGTCTTTCACAATCTGAAGGTCGTTCTGAAGAAAAATGGCTACTCCACCGCCGTCGGCGACGAAGGCGGTTTCGCGCCCAACCTCAAATCCAACGACGAAGCCGTCGAACGCGTCCTCGAAGCCATCACCGCCGCCGGATACAAACCCGGCGAACAAATCGCCATCGCCCTCGATCCTGCATCCAGCGAGTTTTATGATCGCGATAGGAAAAAATACGTCTTCAAGAAATCCGATAAATCCGAGCGCACCTCCGAACAGATGGTCGAGTACTGGGACAACTGGGTGAAAAAATATCCCATCGTCTCCATCGAAGACGGCCTCGCGGAAGACGATTGGGACGGCTGGAAACTGGCCACGCAGAAACTCGGAAAGAAAATTCAGCTGGTCGGGGACGACGTCTTTGTGACCAATCCCAAAATCTTCGCTCGCGGCATCTCGGAAGGCATCGCTAACGCGATTCTTATCAAGCTCAATCAAATCGGCAGTGTCAGCGAAACGATCGAAGCCGTTGAAATGGCCCGCAAAGCGAAATACGCCGCCATCGTCTCACACCGTTCTGGCGAAACCGAAGATACCTTCCTCGCCGACTTCGTCGTCGCCATGGGCTGCGGCCAGATCAAGACCGGCTCCGCTTCTCGCACCGACCGGATCGCCAAATACAACCAGCTTCTCCGCATCGAAGAAGCGCTCGGCGCGGCCGCCCGTTTCCCCGGCCGCAAAGCCCTCGCTGTCTAGCAAACCAGGGAACCAGAGTCCGGTACCGGATCGCCGTTCGTCGCCGCCCTATTGGGCCGCCTCTCGATACGAACAAGCGGACCACCGTACTTGGAGCGCGGCGGCTGCCACCGCTTTCTCGACGTCAGCCCATCGCGCGACGATCCTTTAGCGGCGCGCCGCCGCTACCAGAATCAAAATCGGCCACACTCTTATTCTCCGGGGGCCGCGAAGCGCAACCCAGACGTTCGCGCCCAATCGATCCTTGATGTATTCTGTCCCGCGCCCATGCCATCGAATTCAAAACGCCCAAAACCAATCGTCCTCACGGTCCTCGACGGCTGGGGCTACCGCCCGCAAATCGAAGGCAACGCCATCGCGCTCGCTCGCAAACCCACCTACGACCGCCTGCTCAAAGAATTCCCGAGCACGCTCATCCAAACCTCCGGCCCATCGGTCGGCCTGCCCGAAGGCCAAATGGGCAACAGCGAAGTCGGCCACCTCAATATCGGCGCCGGCCGAATCGTTCAGATGGACATGACGCGCATCGATTCGCTGATCGCCAGCGGCGAATTCGCGCGCCAACCCCTGCTCGTCGAAGCCATGGATCGCGGCCGCCAGCACCAGCTTCACATCATGGGACTCGTCAGCGACGGCGGCGTTCACTCCCACATCGAGCATCTGTTCGCTATTCTTCGCATGGCTCGCGAAAATAGAGTCGAGCGAGTCTTCATTCATTGTTTTATGGACGGCCGCGACACGCCGCCCGACAGCGGCATCGAATTCATCCGCCAGCTCGAACAAAAGCTTCGCGAGTATGGCGTCGGCCAGATCGCCACCGTTTCAGGCCGCTACTACGCCATGGATCGCGACAATCGCTGGGAGCGCGTCGAGCGTGCTTATCGCGCCGTCGTTCACGCCAGGGCCGAAGCCGGATTCACCGATCCGGTAGCCGCGGTTCGCGCCAATTACGAAAACAGTGTCACCGACGAATTCATCGTTCCCGCCGTGATCACCAAGGGCGCTGCCAACGGAGGATCTTCCGAGCCGCGCGCAGTCATCCGGGACAATGACGCCGTCATCTTCTATAACTACCGCGCCGATCGCGCTCGCGAACTCACCCGCGCGCTCGTCGATCCCGACTTCAAGGAATTCGCCGATCCCGCGCGCCCTCGCAATCTGCTATTCCTGGGCATGACGCAGTACGACAAACAGTGGCCCTGGCTCCGTTACCTCATCGCACCGGAAAAACTTGAACACATCCTCGCCAACGTCTTCACCGAACTCGAATTCAAAAACCTCCGCGTCGCTGAATCCGAAAAATACGCGCACGTCACCTACTTCTTCAACGGCGGCATTGAAAAACCATTCGCGGGCGAAGAGCGTGTGATGGTTCCCTCGCCGAAAGTTCCCACCTACGATCTGAAACCTGAAATGTCCGCCGCGGGAGTCGCCGACACTGTCGTCCACGCCATCGAAAAGGGCGACTTTGACGCCATCATTATGAACTTCGCCAACGCTGACATGGTTGGCCATTCCGGTAAGCTCGAGCCCACCATCAAGGCCGTCGAAACCGTGGACGAATGCCTCGGGCGCGTTTATCAGGCGCTCAAACCGCGTGGCGGCGCGTGGATCATCACCGCCGATCACGGCAACGCCGAAACCATGCTCGATCCGGTCAACGGCAATCCGCACACGTACCACACCACAAATCCGGTGCCGTTCATCCTCATCACCGAAGACGGCCGCATGGAACTCAGCCCGGGCGGATCTCTGCGCGATATCGCACCAACACTGCTCGGAGTTTTGGACGTGAAGGAGCCGCCTGAAATGACCGGACGCGACCTGCGACGCACCCGAAAATAGAAAAGGGGCAACGCTCGTCGCATCGCCCCTCAAAAATCTTACCGCCGGGAAATTTCTAGTTGTTAATACCCGGCTTCGGCGAACTGTATCCCTGCCTCGCGTACACGTTCACTTTCTTGTGCTTGCCTTTCTTGTCCTCGGTTGTGAGCGGATTCCCGTCGTTATCCAGGGCCTCCACCTTCACCTTGTGATATTTCCCGTCCGCGGCCTCGTTCGGCGTAAATCCAATCGTGTACTGGCTTCGCAGAAACGTCGCCACCGAATTGAAGATCTCCGGCATCTCGCCTTCGAATCGCGGAAACCACGCGTAGCCGCCGGTCATTTCCGCAAACGTGTTCATTTCGTTTTTCGCTTGCAGGTAATCGATGTGCGATCCGCGACCGTAGAGTTCGATCTCTTCCGCCATGCCCACACAGAAAATCGTCACGTCGGTTTCTTTCACGCGCTTCAGCGTCTGGTCCAGGGTGTGTTTGCTGAACGTATCGAATCCCGTGGCGATCACCAGAATCGACTTCTTGCCCTTCACATCCTTAAGCTGATCCATTGTCTCCAAAATCGCGTCGAACAGATTCGCTTCGCTGAAATCCGGGAAATACAGTCCCGCTACCGCCTGCGCCACTTCCTGCTTATTCTGCGTAAAGTCCACGAGGATGTTCGTTCGCAGATCGAACGTCTTGAACGCCACCCAATCCTTCGCGTTCAAATGGCTCAGGAATCCATAAGCCCAGCCTTTCGCCTTGTAGCCGAAATATCCGCCGAGCAGTTTGCTGAATTCCATCAGCACCACGATCGTGATCGGCGCTTCGCTCGGCGCAAAGTTCGAAATCTGTTGGGGCTGGTTCTCGTCCAGCACGCGAAAGTTCTGCTTCTGCAATCCCTGAATGATGTTGCCGTCGAAATCCGTTACCACCACGTCCAGATTCACCACGTTCGACTGCACCGAAATCGACGTCGTTGGCGCTTGCGACTGCACTTGCCCGGCCTGCGCGGGTTGCTGTTGACCCGTCGGCGGTTTCGCCGGCGCCGGAACCTGCGACGGATTCGGCTTTACCGGTCCTTCCTGCTGCGCGGCAAACGACCGGACCGCGCTCGGCGGAATGCCCAGAGCCGCGATCAATACACCCATCAACACCGCTCGAAGTCCCATTTTCGATTCCATCGCCGCGTCCCGCTCCTCATCGCGTCCATTTACCGTAAATCGCGCTCGTCCCAAACTTCGATGCTGCCCTACCCCGAAGGGATGGTCAACGCCCGTTTAGCTCGTCGCCGCAGGGCCCCATCGCAGTTGCTCGTTGGAACACTCTCCCACTGTCGTCCAGCGCCCGCGAATCCGCATGATAGTATGAGTCCTTCGTAGGCCGCGGTTTCGAACTTAAATTCCGGAGGACATCATCCGAATGGCGCGCTCGCGCGGTTTGCTCTGCTCGTTGCTGCTTGCCACGTTTCTCATTGCTCCCACACAAGGCCACGCGCAAACCACGTCGCACACAGCGCCGCCAACCCAGGCGTCGCAAGTCTCGCAAACGACCGTCTCCGCCAGCTCGGCCGTCTTCGAATTGCAAGGCGAAGCCCTGGCGTGGCTTCAGGGTCTTGTCCGCATAAACACCTCCAACCCTCCAGGCAACGAACTCGTCGCAGCGAAATATATCGCCGACATCCTCCAGAAAAACGGCATCCCCTCCGAAATATTTGAAAGCACTCCCGGCCGCGGCTTTCTCGTCGCTCGCCTGTCCGCCAGTGCCGTTCCCGATCCTTCCCGCGCCTTGCTGCTGATGGCTCATCTCGACGTCGTCGGGGTGGACAAATCGAAATGGTCCGTCGATCCCTTCGGCGGCATCGTCAAAGATGGCGAAATTTATGGCCGTGGCGTTCTCGACGACAAAGGCCCGCTCGTTGCCAATCTCGCCGCCTTCATCGCCCTGAAACGCACCGGCGCGCACCTAAATCGTGACGTAATTTTCTTTGCCGAAAGCGACGAAGAGGCGGGCGGCGAATTCGGCATGAAATTCGCCGTCGAGCAGCACTGGGACAAAATCGCCTGTGGCTTTTCCATCAACGAAGGCGGCGAAACCGTTCAGAAAGACGGCAAAGTTCAATACGTTGGTATTCAAGCCGCCGAAAAAGTGGCCACGAACGTGGACGTCGTCGCCACTGGCACGGCAGGGCACGCCTCGATGCCTTCGAAGAACAATGCCGTCGTGCATCTGGCCGGCGCGCTTGCCAAAATCGGCGCGTATGAAGCGCCCGTCCAGTTCACCGCCGTCACCCGCGGTTATTTCGAGGGCCTCGCCGCCACCGAGGACGCCGAGACCGCCAAGTGGATGCAATCTCTCGAATCGCCCGACCGAGGCGAACACGCCGCTCGCTATCTTTCAAATCAAAACCCATTCTGGAACGCCGTTCTGCGCGACACCATCACGCCCACGATGCTGCAAGCCGGCATTCGCGCCAACGTCATTCCTTCCGAGGCTCGCGGCACCATCAACATCCGCCAGATTCCAGGCAATCAAATCAACGACCTGCTCGCAACACTTACCAAGCTCATCGCTGACCCCGAGATCCGTTTCGATATCCAGCCTGGCTATCGCGAAGCTTCACCGAACTCGTCGCTCAATAGCGACTTCTACGCAGCCATCGTCAAAGCCACCAGCCAGACGTTCCCCGGCGCTGCAGCCATTCCGATGATGTCGCCCTGGGCCACCGATTCCGACCGTCTCCGCATGCGCTCCGTTCAGGCCTACGGCGTTATCCCGTTCCCGCTTGTCGAGACCGACTACCAGCGCATGCATTCCGACAACGAGCAAATTCCCGTCGATTCTTTCAACAAAGGAATCCAATTTCTTTATACAATCGTGAGTGACTTCTCGGTGACCCAATAATCGTGAAACCAGTCCGGCGCGCAAAAATCGTTTGCACCCTCGGCCCTTCCAGTTCTTCCTACGAGATGATCGATAAGCTCATTCGGGCGGGCATGGATGTCGCTCGTCTGAATTTCTCCCACGGCTCGAATGACGACCGTGCCAAGCTTGTCGCTCATCTACGCCGCGCTTCGAAGTTGCGCGAAAAGCCGATCGCAGTCCTTGCCGACTTGCAAGGCCCTAAGATTCGCACCGGTGCACTGGTCACGCCGCAGGGCGTTCATCTCCGCTTTGGCCAGAAATTTACCATCACCACGAAAACAATTATCGGCACGGCCAACGGCGTCAGCACCACGTTCACGCAGCTCCCCGAATCGGTCGTAAAGGGCGACCGTATTCTCCTGAGTGACGGCCAGATTTCCTTGCGGGTCCTCTCGACGGGCGCCTATGAAGTCGTCACCCAGGTCGAAAACGGTGGACGCCTCGGCCAGCACCAGGGCATCAATCTTCCCGGCATCAAGCTGAAAATTCCTTCGCTCACTCCGAAGGATCGCAAAGATCTCGTCTCCGCTTTGGCCATCGGCGCCAATTACATCGCTCTCAGCTTCGTTCGCACCGCTGCGGACGTCCGTGCCGCGAAAAAAGCTATCGCCGCCGCCGGAAAAAATACGCCGGTCATCGCCAAGCTCGAAAAGCCGGAAGCCATCGAAAATCTCGACGAGATTCTGGAAATTGCCGATGGCGTCATGGTCGCTCGCGGCGATCTTGGCGTCGAAATGAATCCGGAAAAAGTCCCGGTCGTTCAGAAGAAAATTATTCTGAAAGCGCGCAACGCCCTGGTTCCCGTCATCACCGCCACGCAGATGCTCGATTCCATGGAGAAGAATCCCCGCCCCACGCGTGCCGAAGCGTCCGACGTCGCCAACGCCATCTTCGATGGCAGCGACGCCCTGATGCTTTCCGGCGAAACCGCCGCGGGACTCTACCCCATTGAAGCCGTCAGCATGATGGACCGCATCATCCTCGAAGCCGAAGCCAGCGTCACCGAACTTCCGCGCCCTGATCGCACCGGCAACCTGCAAATCAACGAAGCGATCGCCGAAGCGATCTGCCACGCCGCTGAGGAATTGCGCCTGAAGGTCGTCGCCGTCTTCACCGAAACGGGGTCCTCTGCCGGACTCGTCTCGAAATACCGTCCGCGCTCGCCGATCATCGCGTTTTCTGCCGTCCGCGAAACGCGCCGCCGCCTCGGCCTTTTCTGGGGAGTTCAGCCGCGCCGCATTCAGCGCTTCACCGATTTCGATTTGCTCACGAAGACCGCAGAAAAGCGCCTGCTGGAAGAGGGATTGGTAAAGAAGGGCGACGTCGTCGGTCTCGTCGCCGGTACTCCGCTCGCCACCAGCGGCACCACGAACCTAATGCGCCTAATCCGCATCGGCGGCTAGCCGGTGCGTCATCGCACTTCCGCTTTTGACTTTGAACTTCGGAGTGCCACAGGATTCGCGAAGCGATGGGCGCGTATTTAGGTCCCAGCCGAACCCACTCCAATCGGCTCGATACTCAGTTCATCCAATCGGTCGGCCGCGACGGGGGCTTATCCTGCCGGTCCTTCACGTACACCTCAAACTTCTTTTTCAACCGCTTCCGCTGCCAATCCGAATAAAAATTCCTCGAACCATACATGTAC
>Ga0302320_10019464_pt1 | contig 13615 bp, 10 predicted proteins | sample Bog_T0_3_FD_202130 | JGI IMG/M metagenome (GOLD analysis project Ga0302320, IMG submission 202130) | Peat permafrost microbial communities from Stordalen Mire near Abisko, Sweden - Bog_T0_3 | ecosystem: Environmental > Terrestrial > Soil > Wetlands > Peat | place: Sweden: Abisko, Stordalen Mire... | reverse complement strand
CATCTTTATCCAGCCCCGCCGACGGTCGTTCAGCCTTCCGAGCAGCGCCTGCCCACCTCGCCTCACGTTCAGTACACCTTCACCCGCCTCCAACTGGCCTCCGGTCAGGTCCCGCCAACCGATTTCGGCCGCATGATCGCCCACAGCTACTCCGAGCATGGCAACTGGTACGTCATGATGGTCCTCGACGCCTTCCAACTCGCCGGCTCCGGCCAATTCGCCGGAACTACGCACTTCAGTCCCTGGTCCTATGACCGTCATGTCCCGCTCGCCTTCTATGGCGCACCCTTCGTGCCGGGGGAGTATCACGAGCAGGTAGCCCCGGTGGATCTCGCTGTGACGTTTGCTTCCTTGGCCGGTGTGAATCGGCCATCGGCAGCAGTGGGCAGGGTATTGACCGAGGCGCTCAAGCCTGTCAAGGCAACCACAATCTCTGGCGCGCAATAAGGGTGGGTGGCACCAGGCTTGTTCTGGCCGGGATAGAGCCTACAGATTTAGAAAATAGACGGGCGCCACGGATGCGAGCACGGCGCCCGCCTGCAATCCCATCACATAGAGCGTCTGCCTTGGTGCACGAGGCAACCACTTGATTGCGAAGAAGGCGAGCACCGGCAGCTGCAATCCCATGAGCAACTGCCACAGGTGAGCCGTCGGCCCTTCATCCGGTTCGCGGCCCGCGCCAAAATGGGCAATGTGGATCAGCACAAGTGTGAGTGCGGTGAGAGACATAATTACCGGAATAAATGCGCTGGGTTTCCGGATCACTGAGCTGAAGGGAAAAGCCGGTTGAGTCATTGGACCTCTTTGCGTAGGGAAGACATGCTCCTGGATCGCTGAGCGGATGACATTAAAGGCAGAATTCGGCGCGGAACCATCCACCAGAAAGGCTTCAAATTCCTCGCCATAACGATCTCTCCATGCCCGCGGGTAGAGGCGCGTGAGCAGCTTGGCCATTTTCGTATTCATAGCGCCTCGAGCCTTTGGCTGCTTGCTCTCACAAACTGCTGAAGTGTGGCCAGCCGGGCGCGCAACACGTGAAGCCCTGCGGCCGTAATTCGATAAGGCCTGCGCCGCTCATCCGGGGCCAGAGGCTCGATCCAGCCCGACTGTTCAAGTCGCGCTATGGCTCCATAAAGTGTTCCAGGTCCAAGGCGCGTCCCACATAGGCTCACGATGTCCTCAATCATGGCGTGCCCATGCTTGGGACCGTCTGCAAGGCTCGTTAGCACAAGCAACGGCGGATCGGAATAATTTCCGAGCTCCGGTTCAAATTCCTTTGTTGCTACGTGTCGCGTACTACGCATGGCGTAGTTATCTCACAGATCGAATCCGAATGCAAGCGAAAATCTGTGTCCCCTCCATGATCAAAACGCCTCCAGATGCATGTCGCTGACTGCATTGGAGGTGCCGCATGCAACGCGTATCATCGATTCAAGGATAATCTTGGCCTAGTGAAACCCGACATGAAAGTCACGCTGGCTGGCATCGAATTGGCCAACCCCGTAATCGCCGCCAGCGGCACCTTCGGCTATGGCATCGAGTTTGAAGAAATTGTCTCCCTCGAAGGCATCGGCGGATTCGTCACTAAGGGTATTTCGCTCAATCCCATTGCCGGCCATCCCCCGCCGCGAATCATTCAAACTGCCGCTGGAATGCTTAACGCGATCGGCCTGCAAAATGTTGGGGTTGAAGAATACCTTGAACGCAAACTCCCGCCCATGCGGCTTTATCCGCGCTGCAACGTTATCGTCAACGTCTTCGGTTACACCGTCAGCGAATACACCCAGGTCATCGAGCGCCTCAACCAGGCCGAAGGCATCGCCGCCTACGAACTCAATGTCTCTTGCCCCAACGTCCACGCCGGCGGCATGGCATTTGGTTCCGATCCTCTCGAGCTCGAATACCTGGTCCGAAAAGCGAGGGAAGTTGCGGCTCGGCCCTTGATCGTTAAGCTCTCGCCCAATGTCACCTCCATCGCCCACATGGCCCGCATCGCCCAGGAAGCGGGAGCCGACGCCGTCTCCCTAACCAACACGTTCCTCGCCATGGCCATCGACTCGGAAACCCGCCGCCCCCGGCTTTCCAATATCACCGGCGGCCTTTCAGGTCCTGCCATCAAGCCCATCGCGTTGCGCATGGTCTATGAGGTAGCTCGCGCCGTCTCTATCCCCATTCTCGGCATGGGCGGCATAGTCACCGCACAAGACGCCGTCGAATTCCTGCTCGCCGGAGCCACCGCCGTCCAGGTAGGCACCGCAAGCTACGCCGACCCCCGCGCCGTGGAGCGCCTCGCCAAAGGCCTGGAATCTTGGTGCCGTTCGCATCAGGTCGAGCGAGTCGCATCGCTCATCGGCGCCCTCGACATTTCCCGCCCCCAATAGTTCCGCCTTAAGACCCTCCAAGACTAGATTCATCCCTCTGCGCTGCTAAATGCAGCACCCAAGGCGCGGTCGGCACCTCCCGCGTCAGATTCCATGCCTCTTCTGTGGAAAACAAGTCTACAACTCAAGTGCGAGTAACTAGTGTCATTACAGGCCGATTAATTTATTGCGAATAGTTAATGAAGAGTTCTAGGATTCTGCATCTTTACTTGCAGGGCGTTGGTGGGGGTCCACATGAGACGTTTTTCCTTTTCTGCATCGCTGGCGATTTTCTTTCTACTGCTCACCGCCCGCGCCTTCGCAGTGGCAGAGAGCGAATCGTCGCTCCCCGCCCAGCCAACCCTCCCCGCGCCGCCCGCCCTTGGCTCGCAGCACCTCAGCCTCGCCGAGTGGACCAGCCGGGCGGAAGTCGGAGATCTGATCGCTCAGAACAAACTCGGCTACTCTTACGCCTTCGGCATTGGCGTTCCGCAGGACCAGCAGCAGGCCCTGAAGTGGCTAACCGCTTCCGCCTCCAGCGGTTTTTCCGCAGCCCAGGTCAACCTGTCCTTCCTTTATGAAACCGGCCGCGCAGGCAAGGTCGACTTTCCTCAGGCGCTCCTCTGGATTCGCAAAGCAGCCGAACAGGGAGACGCGATCGCCGAATACAAGCTTGGGAACATGTATGAAAGAGGCAAGGGAATCAAGCGCGATTACCTCGAAGCGGCTAACTGGTACCGCAAGGCCGCAGAGCAGGGAAATGGCATGGCGCAGAATAGCCTCGGTGTTCTCTACCATCGAGGAAATGGCGTGCCACAGGACTACGTCCAGGCGCTCAACTGGTACCGCAAGGCAGCAGCGCAGGGGGTTGCCGAAGCCGAGAATAACCTCGGCGTGATTTATGAGAAGGGCCTCGGGGTCGAAAAGGACTATTCCCAGGCGGTCGCCCTCTACAACAGCGCAGCAAGTCACGGCGCAAAACGCGCCCAATACAATCTAGGCATGTTGTATTTCAGCGGCCGCGGCGTTCAACTTGACTACGTCCGCTCTTACATGTGGTTGAACCGCGCAGCCGTTGCTGGAGACCCTCTGGCCGTGCAGACTCTCAAGGTCCTTGCCGGCATCATGACGCCGCATCAGAGACTGCTTGCCCTGGCCGAGTTCGCCAGCCCGCAAGACCTGAACATAGCTATCATCCAGCCACAACCGCTCTTTATCGCCAGCGCAGCCGACAACCAATAACGGCAATCCAAAAGCCCGCACCGGTCCTCATCGCCCCGTGTGCCCCCGGTCCCTGGCATTTGGGGACCTGGGATACGACCATCCAGCGAATGCTGGTGGCCTTCAGCTCCCGGCAAAAATTTCTCTCCCGCAAATTCCTGTTTATACTCAAATAACTTTCTCATCTCCCGCTCCGGAGGTGCTCCCCAATCCATGTCTTCGACCGCGTCTCAACCCGGCTCCTCGCTTCGCGACCCGCTCCTGCAGTTGGAGTGGATGGCCGCGGCCTGGTCTGGCGAAATCGCCGTCGGCCAAGCCGTCGCCCGCCGCATCCTCGGCATCGACCTGGTCTTGTGGCGCTCTTCGCGGGGTCTGCAATGCTGGCGCGATCTCTGCATTCACCGCGGCGCCCGTCTCTCGCTTGGCACCGTCCAGCTCGCTCCAGCCACAGCCTCCGGCTCTCGCGACTGCCTCGTTTGCCCCTACCATGCCTGGGAATACGCAACCAACGGGGATTGCATCCGCATCCCGGCTCAACCGGATCTCGCGCCGCCGGCCAAAGCCCGCGCCGAAGTCTTTCATGCAAGAGAGCGCTACGGGGTAGTCTGGATCGCCCTCGCCGAACCTTCCGGCCCACCGCCTGACTTTCCCATCGCCGACGACTCCACGTTCCGTACCGTCCTCGCCGGCCCTTACTGTTTTCGCGCTCAGGGCCCCCGCGTCATCGAAAACCTGCTCGACGTGGCGCACCTGGGCTTTGTCCACGCCGGCCTGCTCGGCGATCCCGCTCGCGGCCAAGTCGAAGACTACGAAGTTGAGCCCGGTCCGCGCGGCCCCGTTGCCGAGCAGATTCGCATCTGGCAACCTGACCCCGACGGCACCGGTTCCCCCGCTCTCGTCAGCTATCGCTACTGGGTGGCCGGACCCCTCACCGCCGGACTTATTAAGTCGCACGGGGATCAGCGTTTTGGAATTCTTGCCCAGGTTGCCCCCATCGACGAAGACCACTGCGAAGCTCGCCTCGTCATGAGCCTCAATTACGCTCACGATGTTCCCGCCGCGGACCTGATCGCTTTTCAGGATCGCGTCACCGAGCAGGACCGCGTCGTCGTCGAATCGCAGCGCCCTGAACTGCTTCCCCTCGACCTCCAGTCCGAGCTGCATCTTCGGTCCGATCGCATGGCTATCGCCTACCGAAAATGGCTGTGCGAGATTGGCCTAACCTACGGAACCGCATGAGCGAATCCCCGCAGACCATCCCGACCGCCAGGCCGCTCCCATGGTTCACCTCAGGCGACGTCGATGGTTTCTTCGGCCTCTTCTTCTCCGGATTTCCTGACCTTCTGCTCATCGTCGGCCTCGCACCCGTGTGCGGCTTCTCTGCGGACTTCGTCACCTCCCGCGTCCTCCCCGGCGTCGCCGTCTCAATCCTTGTTGGCAATCTCTTCTACGCCTGGCAGGCGCGCCGTCTCGCAACGCGCACCGGCCGAGACGACGTCACCGCCATCCCCTTCGGCGTCAACACGCCCACCATCTTTGCCTATGTCTTCCTCATCATGGGCCCCGTCTACACGCGCACCCACTCCAGCCAACTTGCGTGGGAAGCTGGAGTCTTCGCCAGCTTCTTCAGCGGACTTGTTCAGACCGCTGGAGCCTTCTGCACCGACTGGCTCCGTCGTCACACGCCGCGCGCAGCGCTCCTCTGCCCGCTTGCCGGACTCGCCCTCGCCTATCTCTGTCTCGGCTTTGTCTTCGGCATTTTCGATCAGGCCTCCATTGCTCTCCTGCCGATGATGGTCCTCTTCACCCTCTACGGATCGCGACTCAAACTCCCCTGGCGCATCCCGCCCGCGCTCATCGCCATCACTCTCGGCGCCATCCTTGTTGCAATCCTCCGATGGCTCAACATCTATAACGCGCCATTGCCCCCGATCACGCCGCCCGCCTTTCATCTGCCACAACCGTTCAACCTGCTTCTGCTGTTGAACCGCCGCGAGTGGCTTACCTATCTCGCCGTCATTCTGCCACTGGCCTCGCTCGACACCCTCGGCTCTTTGCAAATCCTCGAGAGTGTCAAAGTTGCCGGCGACGACTATCGCACCACACCCTCGCTGCTCATGAACGGCATCGGCACGCTCGTCGCCGCCGCCCTCGGCAGCCCGTTTCCGACCACGCTCTATATTGGGCACGCCGCCCACAAGGCCAACGGCGCGCGCTCCGGATACTCCGCTCTCAACGGTTTTGTCACACTTCTTCTTTGCACCACCGGCATGCTGCCGATCGTTCTCCGCTTCATTCCACTTGAAGTCGCCGGACCCGTCATCGTCTGGTTCGGTCTTGTCACCGTTGGGCAGGCCTTTGTCGAAGTGCCCCGATCTCAGGCAATCGTCGTGGTGCTCGGCCTCATCCCCATGCTTGCCCAGTGGGCTGCCGGCATTGCCGACACCGTTGCCCGCAAGGCCGGCAGCTCACTGCTTGAAATCCTTCCCCGAATGGGCACCGAACTCGCACTAGGCGGCCTGCTTGCTCTCGGCCAGGGCGCCCTGCTCACCTCCATGTTGTGGGCTGCCGCGATGGCACTTGTGATTGAACGTAGGTTCGTCCAGGCCGCAGGCTGGATCACCGCCGCCGCCTTCCTCTCAGCCTTTGGCGTCATCCACGCCTATCGCCTGACGCCCGAGGGCGTCGAAGGCTTCATCGCCTGGGGCGCTGCGCGCGCCTTTGCCTTTTCCTACTTGGCCGGCGCGCTTTTCCTGCTCCTCTGCGCCTGGTACTCCGCCCGAACCAATCGAGCCACCAATCCCCCGAGCCTGGATCGCGCCTGAAATTGATCCTGCAACACCCTAACGGCCCGTCCCGCCGCTAAGAATGCGACCTGCAACACCAATTCACCCCTGAACCGTGGCCAACCTCATCCCCTATGTGATGTGGATCATGTTGCCCCCACCAGCCCCAAACTGCCCCGTGATCTAAAACACTTGTGACGGCGCGCACATCCAGTTGTTTCTTTATCTCGCTACCTTCATCACGTCAGTCGGCAACCTCCTGAACCCTTGGCTCTCATCGTTCCTGATCCGGAGATTGCCTGATTCTGCATAGCAAGCGAGGTAGGCATGGGACAGTCCATTTGGCAGTCAATGGAAAAGAAGGGCTACAGTCGCAGGGACTTTTTACAGTTCTGCGCTGCAGCCGCAACCGCCGCAGGTTTTGCGCAAAGCGGCGTCGCACAAGTGGTTTCGGCATTTGAAAAGAAAGAGAAACCAGCCGTCATCTGGATGCACTTCCAGGAGTGCACCTGTTGCAGCGAATCATTCATCCGCTCTTCTCACCCCATCGTGGTCGACGCGCTGCTGGACGTCCTCTCCCTCAACTACTCTGAGACGCTCATGGCCGCATCCGGATTCCAGGCCGAGAAAAGCCTCAACGACACCATCAAGAACAATAAGGGGAAATACATCGTCCTCATTGAGGGCGCGGTTCCCACCAAGGATGGTGGCGTCTATTGCATGATCGGCGGAAAGACGGCCGAATCCATCTTGCAAACCGTCGCTGCCGACGCGGCTGCCGTCGTTGCCTGGGGCAGTTGCGCTTCGAATGGTTGCGTTCAGGCCGCGAAGCCAAATCCAACCGGCGCTACTCCCATTCACAAGCTCATTGATAAGCCCGTCATCAACGTCCCCGGCTGCCCGCCAATCGCCGACGTAATGATGGCCGTCGTCACCCACTTGCTCGTACTCGGCCAGGTTCCAGTGCTCGACAGCCAGGGCCGCCCCAAGGAGTTCTACGGTCGTCGCGTTCACGACACCTGCTATCGCCGCCCCAACTACGACGCAGGCCTCTTCGTCGAGTCGTGGGACGACGACAACGCCCGCAAAGGCTACTGCCTCTACAAAATGGGCTGCAAAGGCCCCGTCACCTACAACGCTTGCTCGGTCGTCAAGTGGAATGAGGGAACCAGTTATCCCATCCAGTCCGGTCACGGCTGCATCGGTTGCAGCGAAGAGGGCTTCTGGGACAACGGACCTCTCTACCAGCACCTGCCATCCTTCCCGGGCTTCGGCATTGAAAGCACTGCCGACACCGTCGGGACCGTCGTGGGCCTTACCACCATTGCCGGCGTCGCCGCTCACGCCGTCGTTACCAACATTCGCAAGCGGAGCGTGATCGCCGAAGTCCACGCTGAAGATCAAAAGGAGCCTGTATAACTATGGCACGCGTCGTCGTCGATCCCGTTACTCGCATTGAAGGCCACCTGCGTATCGAAGCAGTCGTGGAAAATGGCGTCATTACCGACGCTTTCAGCTCCGGTACCATGGTTCGCGGTCTCGAGAAAATTCTTCAAGGCCGCGATCCGCGCGATGCCTGGGCCATCACCGAGCGCGTCTGCGGCGTCTGCACCACTGTCCACGCGCTCACCAGCGTTCGTGCCGTTGAGAGCGCTCTCGGCATCGCCATCCCGCCGACTGCCGAACTCATCCGCAACATCATGATGACCGCACAGTACGTGCAGGATCACGTCGTCCACTTCTACCACCTGCACGCGCTCGACTGGGTCGACATCGTCAACGCGCTGAAGGCCGACCCCAAAAAAGCAGCCGAGATCGCGCAGTCTTTTTCCAAGTGGGACAAGAACACGCCTTCCTATTTCGCCGGCGTGCAGGACAAGATCAAGTCCTTCGCCGCCAGCGGACTCGGTATCTTCGCCAACGGCTACTGGGGACACCCAGCCTACAAGCTCCCGCCGGAAGTCAACCTCATCGCCGTCGCCCACTATCTCGACGCGCTCGAGTGGCAGAAGGAAATCGTTAAGATCCACGCCGTCTTCGGCGGCAAGAATCCGCATCCGAATTACCTTGTCGGTGGCGTCCCGTGCTCCATCAACATGAATGAAGTTGCGGCCATCAACTCGGAGCGACTCAATCTCGTCGCCAAGCTCATCAGCCAGGCCGACGAGTTCGTCAATCAGGTCTATATTCCTGACCTGCTTGCCGTCGCGTCCTTCTACAAGGATTGGGCCGGCGTTGGTGGTGGTCTCTCCAACTACCTTTGCTACGGTGAATTCCCGACCAAAGGCTACGGCGATCCAAACTCCTTCAAATATCCGCGCGGCGTCATCCTCAATCGCGATCTCTCCACCGTTCACCCCGTCAACGCCACGGACTCGCAGGAGATCAAGGAATACATCGCAAGCTCCTGGTACAGCTACGACGGCGGCGACTCGGAAGGCATCCATCCCTGGGCCGGAGAAACCAAACTCAATTACACCGGTCCCAAGCCGCCCTTCGATACGCTTGAAGGCCAGCAGAAATACTCGTTCCTCAAGACGCCTCGCTGGAAAGACCAGCCCATGGAAGTCGGCCCGCTCTCGCGGTTGCTCGTTGCGTACGCTTCAGGCCGCACCGATGTACAGGATCTGGTCAAGGACACGCTCGGTAAACTCGGTGTTCCCGTCACCGCGCTCTTCTCCACCCTCGGCCGCACTGCGGCACGCGGACTCGATGCAGCGCTAGCCATGATCTGGCTCAAGGAGTTCTTCGCTGGCTTGATGAATCAGGTCAAGATCAACGAAGTCTCCACCCACAACGGCGAGAAGTGGGAGCCCAAGACCTGGCCTGCGGAAGCGGAGGGTGTCGGACTTACCGAAGCTCCTCGCGGGGCGCTGGCTCACTGGATCAAGATCAAGAACGGCGCCATCGACAACTACCAGCTCGTTGTCCCCACCACCTGGAACGGTTCACCGCGTGACGCGAAGCAGCAGCGCTCTTCTTTTGAGTCCGCGCTGATCGGCACCCCGGTGCACGACCTCCAGCAGCCGCTAGAGATCATTCGTACCATCCATTCCTTTGACCCGTGCCTGGCCTGCGCCGTCCACCTCTACGACCCGCAGGGCAAGCACCTTCACCAGGTTTCATTCGAGTGAGGCCATGAGTACTCCAAACATCAGCGCAGGCAGCGTTATACCGGGTGCCGAGAAGCACCCGGTGGAGTATCGGCGGGTATATGTGTGGGAATTGCCGGTACGCGTCTATCACTGGATCAATGCAGTCGCTCTTGTCGTCCTCTGCATCACTGGCTACCTGATCGGCGCTCCGCTCCGCGCCTTCTACGCAGCCGAGGCCTATCAACAATACTGGTTCGGCTGGGTGCGCTTCCTGCATTTCCTTGCCGCGTTCATCTACGTGTTTAACTTTGCGGCACGTCTCTATTGGGGCTTCGTCGGCAATCAATATTCAAGCTGGCGAGCATTTTTCCCGTTCACGCGGTCGCAGCAACAAGAGATTGTCGACGTCATCAAAGCCGACGTGCTCGAAACCAAGATGCACGGGCCAATCTCCACCGGGCACAACTCACTTGCAGGCTTGATTTACTTCTTCACATTTTTGGCATTTGTCTTCCAGACCATCACCGGCTTTGCTCTTTATTCCAGCATGAGCAATTCTTGGCTGCCGCGGATGTTCACCTGGATCGTCCCCCTGATGGGCGGCGAATTCAGTGTGCGCTTCTGGCACCATATTTTCCTCTGGTTCTTCGTGACGTTCATTATTGTTCATATTTATCTTGCCTTCTATCACGACTACATTGAGGGCCGCGGCACAGTATCCTCAATCATCGGCGGTTGGAAGTTCGACCGCGAAAAGAGCAGCAAATAAATAAAGGAAATCTTAGATAAAACTCCGGCCGGGCGCCCCATCCGTTCTGCAGCTTCATCGCAGAATGGGTGGGATCCCGCACAGTTCGTCAACAAGTTGCCGACTCGTCAGGTAGTATTTGGTAGCGAAGATCAAAGCTAATAGCTAAACGCTGGAAGCTAACAACGAGGCCCCCATTCCCCAGTCCCCAACCAAAACGTTAGTCCTCGGCCTCGGCAACGTCCTCATGGGCGACGAGGGCATCGGCGTCTACGCAGTCCGCGCTCTCGAACAGCATCCCTTGCCTGAAAATGTAGAGTGCCTCGACGGCGGCACCGGCGGCTTTACGCTGCTTGAGCCTTTGGAGACTGCCGATCGTATCGTAATAATCGATGCAGCGAACGACGGCAATCCCATCGGCACCGTCACCCGCACAACACCGCAATTTTCCCGTGACTACCCGCCCACGCTTACGGCGCATGACGTCGGCATGAAAGACCTGCTCGACATGTTCTACATCCAGGGAGGACACCATGAGATCATCCTTTACGCCATCACCATCGATCCCAAACAACCCATCCGCATGAGCCTCTCTGAAGGCGGCGAACAAGCTGTAGCCGTCGCCGTCCAGCAAATCCTCGCCGAACTCAACTCCTTCGCAAACTCCTGAACTGAGCTCCGTGCCCCATCTTTCGCGCCGATTGCGATGGGTGGAACAGAATCAACTCTCCTACGTGCACTTAGAAAAATCCGCCATTTGCTGAATCGTTCTTCCAAGCGGATAATGATCCCGGTTTCAATCAGCCCAAAACATCCCACCAGATCGAGGAGAAGCCATGGGTCTGTCAGGCAGCAAGTCCGCCAAGCGCTCCCTAGTCGTGGCCGCACTCAGTTGGGTATTTTTCTGCGCCTGCTCCATCCTCTGCGCACAGGCAGTCAAGCGCGCCATCGCCATTCCGCTTCCGCCCATGGGCTGGTCTTCGTGGAACAGCTTCTCCAACAACATCAACTCCGACATCACCGCCTCCCAGGCCAAAGCGATGATCTCCACCGGCATGCATAAGGCCGGCTATCAGTACATCAACATTGACGAAGGCTGGTGGCTCGGCAACCGCGATGCCAACGGCAACATCGTCGTCGATCCCAAGGCATGGCCCGCCATCAGGCCCGGCGAGCGCGCCGGCGACATGTCCAACATCGTCCGCTACATTCACTCTCTCGGCCTCAAGGCCGGCATCTACACGGACGCGGGGCGCGACGGCTGCGGCACCTTCTACCCCGACCTCGGCCCCGGTTATCCAAGGGAGGGAAGCGAAGGCCACTACGAGCAGGACTTCCTCCAATTCGCAAAGTGGGGATTCGACTACGTGAAGGTCGACTGGTGCGGCGGGAAGAAAGAGAACCTCGACCCCGCCGTGCAGTACGCCGAAATTGCGCGCGCTATCGAGAAAGCCGTCGCTGCAACCAACCATCCGCTCTACTTCTCCATCTGCGAGTGGGGAGAGAACAGCCCCTTCACTTGGGCGCCCAACGTGGGCGGTGCGCCTGCCGACATCTGGCGCACCAGCGGCGACATCGTCGCGCCCATCGTCGCCAACTCGCCTAACGCCGGTCGCAAAGCCAGCTTCCCGAAAATGCTCGCGAACTTCGACAAAGGCATCCACCCGGAGGCGCAGCACTCCGGCTTCTACAACGACCCCGACATGATGGTCATCGGCATGCCCGGCCTCACCGACCAGGAAAACCGCGTCCACATGGCGCTCTGGGCCATCTCCGGCGCACCGCTTCTCGTCGGCGCCGATCTCACTACGCTCAGCCCCGTCACGCTCGCAACGCTCACCAATCCCGCCGTCCTCGCCATCGATCAGGACCCGCTCGGCCTCCAGGCAGTCAAAGTCTCCAGCGCAACCGGCGTCGAAATCTGGTCCAAGCGCCTCGCCACACCCGGCGATCGCGCTGTGCTCCTCTTGAACCGCTCTGACAAGCCGTCCTCCGTCGAAGTCCATTGGCTCCAACTCGGCCTCATCGCTTCCTCGGCATCGGTGCAAGACGCGTGGTCCGGCAAAACCCTCGGCTCGTCTGACTCCAGCTATTCCACCTCCGTTCCCGCAGCCGATGCCGTGTTGCTCATCGTGCATGGAACCGACGAGCCGCTAACCCACATCCACCCGGACACCAGCGCAGCTACACACTCCGCCTTCGCCACAAAGGACCAGCTCTTCCACATCGCGACCGTCTGCCAATCCGGCTACGAGCCCATCCAGATCGTCTACTCCAACCTGCTCTCCTCCTCCCGTTATGCCGAGCTTCGCGTCAACGGCCAAACCGCTACCCGCATCGCCTTCCCGCCCACCGGCTCCGCCGAAGCCTCCGTCTGGATCGAAGCCGAACTGAGCAAATCCGACACCGCCTCAGCGGGAAACGCCCTCACCTTCACCATCCCGGCAACCTCCGAGCTCCACATCGTCTCGCTCTCCATCCCACAGCCACCCGCGTACCCTTAAACTCAAGTCACGCAAGGCTGCCCCCAGCCTCTCGGGTTTGGGGACCGGTGACATGCAGGAGCCTCCCCACCCCGCCCCCAGATCCCAATTGCCTTTCCCCGGCATGCCGTTTACCATTACTTTATGAACGTAACGACCTGTTGTCGCCTCTGGACGTTGTTTCGCGCGCAAAGGTAGACCTTGGTCTGAGAGTTCGAACAAATTTCCAGGTTTCCCCGTTGCCCGCGAGCCAGCCACGCTGTCGCGGGTTTTCTATTGCCCCATTCGCATGACCCTAGAAGGAAAAAATGAGCCAAGCTCCTGAAGTAAAAGAAACCAAAGCCCAGCGCGCCGAGCGCCTCAAGGTTGAAAAGAACCCGTGGGAAGCCTTCAATGATGTGCGCGAGTTTGCCCGTGCCGGCCGTTCCAGCGTGGTCCCTGAGTGGGCCAACCTGTACTTCAAATGGTGGGGTGTTTACACCCAGGGCGACGGAGTCGGCGCCACCGGCGGCAAAGGTGGTGAAGGCCTCGCCTCTGACTACTTCATGATGCGCATCGGCATTCCGAACGGCATTCTCACTCCAAGCCAACTGCGCTCCATAGGCGGCATCTCGCGCAAGTATGCGCGCAACCTGGCCGACATCACCGTTCGCCAGGCCATCCAGCTTCATTGGCTCACTATCGAGTCGCTCCCTGAAGTGGTAGACGAGCTCAGCGCCATCGGCCTCTCGCCCAAGGGCGCTTGCGGCGACGTGGTGCGCAACGTTACCGGCTGCCCGCTCGCCGGTGTCGCCGCCGACGAAGTCCTCGACGCATCCCCTGTCGCCCTCGAGATCGCGCGTCTGCTCACCGCCAATCCCGAGTTCTACAACCTGCCGCGCAAATTCAAGATCTGCGCCACCGGTTGCCCCTCCTGGTGCTC
>Ga0302320_10019462_pt1 | contig 13617 bp, 9 predicted proteins | sample Bog_T0_3_FD_202130 | JGI IMG/M metagenome (GOLD analysis project Ga0302320, IMG submission 202130) | Peat permafrost microbial communities from Stordalen Mire near Abisko, Sweden - Bog_T0_3 | ecosystem: Environmental > Terrestrial > Soil > Wetlands > Peat | place: Sweden: Abisko, Stordalen Mire... | reverse complement strand
TCTTAGGTCGCCATAGAACCCATGCCGAATGGCAAGTCGCTACAGGATCGACCGCACCACGCCGCCCTCCACGCGGACTGCTGCTCCATTGGTCGCGGCGGCCACGGGGCTGGCGAGATAGGTCACCATGCTGGCGACCTCGGCGGTGGTGGCGAAACGCTGCAGCAGCGAGGTGGGGCGGACGCTCTTGAAGAACTCTTCCTCCACCTTGTGGGTGCTCTCGTTTTTCGTGCGGGCCATGTCCTTGATGAAGCCCTCGACGCCCTCGGAACGGGTCGGGCCGGCAAGCACGGAGTTGACGGTGACGCCGGTGCCGGCGGTGGTCTCGGCAAGGCCGCGGGCGAGCGCGATCTGCATGGTCTTGGTGACACCGTAATGGATCATCTCGACCGGGATATTGACCGCGGACTCGCTGGAGATGAAGAGGATGCGGCCCCAGTCGTTGAATTCCATCCGGGGCAGGTAATGCCGGGAGAGGCGCACGCCGCTCATAAAATTGGTCTCGATGATCTCCATCCAGTCCTCGTCGGTGATCTCCTCAAAGGGCTTCGGCTCATACATGCCGAGGTTGTTCACGAGGATGGAGACTTCCGGGAAGCGCCGGGTCGCCTCGACCGCGCCTGCGGCCGTGGAGAGATCAAGAGCGAGGCCGTCGAGCTGGGCGAGCGGGTATGCTGCGCGGATCTTTACGAGGGCATCGTGAACGCGCGCGTCGGTGCGGCCATTGACAATAACGTGAGCTCCTTCCGCGGCGAGCGCTTCCGCGATGGCGAGGCCGATGCCGGCGGTCGAGCCGGTGACGAGCGAGAGTTTTCCGGTGAGTTGAAGGTCCATGGGTTTGCTTTAGATCGTATGGGGTGGGGATTGGGGATGACGTTTTCTTTTCGCGAGGCGATTTCGCCTGCCGTACGGCGTCGCCTTACCCCTACATTGCCCCCTTCGCTCCCTCCTGTTCAAGCCGCCATCACATGTACGCCGCGAGGGCGGTCTGGATGGGGCGCGGGCCGTCGCCACCCATCGCGGCGCTGACGGCTTCGAGGCGCCGGATCAGGTCCAGCACCTCCTTGCGGGTGTAGGGGCCGCCGGCGGCTTCGCAAAAATGGGTGCGGCAGGCGAAAGGCCGGTCCGCGTAGATCAGGCACTTGCCATTGCGCGGGTCGAGCATCGGACAGGAGCCGTCGACGGGCGCCGGGAGCCGGGTACGGCCGGTGGCGCGGAAGGCTTTCACGGCCACGACCGCCTCGGCATCGGTCAGCCATGGCGTGTAGCCGGTATGGCGGAATTGGCAGCACTCCGTGCGGCGGATGCAGTTGCGCTCCACCGGGCGAGCGGCGAGATCGGCGTAGACTTCCTTGACGCCAGAGATGGCGGTTTGGGCGCGTTCATCACGCGGGGTGCGGGGTGCGGGCATTTGTTTTAAAAAATCAGCGTTACCGGCTGGTCGCGCGCGATTTGGATTTGGGGAGAGGTTACATTCCCAGCGAAAGTACGCGCGCGCCAGCGATATTCCACGGATAAGAGATTATGGATGACACTCAAAAATCGACCATATTGGTGGACGGAGCGGGTCCCGTAGGCCTGACGATGGCTTGCGAGCTTGCGCGCCACGGCGTGCCATGCCGGATTTTTGACAAGGAGCCCGAGGCCTCGCCCCAGTCGCGCGCGCTGGCGATTTTTCCCCGGACGCTGGAGGTTTTTTCAACACTCGGCATCCTGGAGCAGGTGCTGGCGGAAGGGCAGCGCCTGGAGGCGGTCTGCATGTACAACGACACCCGGCTGCTGGCGCGGATGGGTTTTGAGTCGATCGACAGTCCGTACCGATTCGCACTGTCCCTGCCGCAGAGCCACACGGAGCGCATTCTCGCAGCACGGCTGGAAGCGCTGGGGGTGAAGATCGAGCGGCGGATGGAGCTTGCCGGCATGGACCATGACGATGCCGGTGTACGGGCCATGTACCGGACGGCCGATGGCGGTGAGCAACGGGTTGGCGGCGGCTGGATGATCGGCTGCGACGGGGCGCACAGCGGCGTGCGGCATCTGATCGGGATGGATTTCCTGGGAGAGCAATACGAGGAGGAATTCCTGCTGGCGGACGTGAAAGTGGACAGCGAACTACCTTCCAATGCGGCGCATCTCTTCATCTCGCGGGATGGTCTTTTCGCCTATTTCCCGTTTGCAGGCGGGCGGGGCCGCCTCATCGCGGATCAACGCCCCGGCACCGCACACGCGGGGCCGGAGCCGACAATGGAGGAGATTGAACAGATCGCGAAGGCGAGGTGTTTCCATCCGATGCAGATCAGCGATGCTGTGTGGAAAGCGTGGTTCCGCATCTCCCATCGCATGGTGCAACAGTACTCGATTGGACGGGTCTTCCTCGCCGGAGATGCAGCCCATATCCACAGCCCGGCCGGTGGGCAGGGGATGAACACGGGCATCCAGGATGCATTCAATCTCGGCTGGAAACTGGCGCTCGTGGCCCATGGGACGGCCGCGCCGCGGCTCCTGGAGAGTTATGAGGCGGAGCGGATGCCGGTTGCGCGCTCGGTGGTGAATCTGACCGACCGGATGACCCGGGCGGCGACGGCGCAAAATCCCGTCGCCCAGCACCTGCGCGACTGGCTGGTGCCGTTGCTCACCGGCATTCCATTCGTCAAGGAGGCGATGGCCGGGCGGATGGCGGAGGTATCCATCGATTACCGCAGCAGCGCGCTATCGGTGAACCATGGGCTCGGCCCGCTCCATGCCGGCGATCGCGCGCCGGAAGCCGTGCTCTACGACCGTCCGGCCCGGGTGGAGCGGAGCGTCTTTGAACTGCTGCGGAAGCCGGGTTTCCTGTTGCTCGGCTTCGATGGGACGGAACCCGCAAATGTCAACGAGGCCAGCCTGCGCGGCCTGCCGGGCGCGGTGTACCGGATCGTGCGGCCCGGCCAGGAGACGCCGCCGGGGACATTGGAAGACCGCGATTGCCGGGCGCGGACCGTTTACGGCGCCGGGGAGAAGGGGTTGATCGTCCTCATCCGCCCGGACGGCTACGTGGCTTATCGCGGAGAAACCGCGGGGACCCTGGACGAAAGCATCATCCGGCTGAAAGGGGAGGGATAAGACGCCCTCAGAGCAGGAGGTCCTGCGCCGTCACGGTCTTCTGCTCGCGGGAGCCGAGGAGGCGGGCCTGGGAGGTCACGGCCTCCACGCTGTCGTCAAAGCGGTATCCATAGCAATTCGGGTAGGTGGCCACCCGCTCGGCCACGATCGAGTCGCATCCTTCGCAGACCTTGTACTGGTGGGGAGTGGCGATGATTTCGGCAGCCTTTTTGGCACGGTCCTGAAGCGATTGCATGGAAGTGTTCGGTGGGGTTAAAAGGATAGGCCGAGAGACGGTAGAATGCAAGGGAATGCTGGTTTTTCCCACGTATGGGGGCGCGGCTGCGGTCCAACGTGTTTTGGCGGCTTTCTAGCTTTGATAGCCCACCCAGGAGTCCCTCACGATGTGCCCGATCCGTTTACCTTCGAAATCCACCCGGATCGCAACGCCGATGAGCTTTTCCCAGCAGGGCATGTCCAGCTCCGTGAGGATGTCAAAGACCTGAGCGGCCGTGAAACGCGCGATCAGGAGGCGATCCTGCGAGTGCCGGATGAAGAGAGCCGCCTCGGATTTGCATTTCTCGTTATAACCCAGCCGGGTGGCGATGATGGTGGCGGTGTCCATGGGAAGTGTGAGGGTTTCATACCGGGAGCGAAGAGGTCACGGAGGAAAATGAGAAAATCATGCTGCGCGCCGTGCTACTGCAGGTGTGGTATATTCCGCTGTGCGATTGATCCGCCAAACAACGTACCGCAACCGTTTGACGTTTCCCCGGTTAATGCCATGATAACTCCGCATTCGCTCGGGAGGGCCGGGACCGGTTAACCCAGGCTCATATTACCCCCTCCTTTTTAATGGCTGCCCCCCGGAAGTTCCTTGTCCTGATCCTTTTGATTTTGTCCCTCGCCGGCGTTGCGAACGCGGCGCCGCAGGCGACGGTGGTGCGGATGGACAGTTTCAAGGCGTTTCAGCCCGGGCAGGCGCGTTCCGTGCAACCGCTGCGTGCGGAACACCTGGGCAGGCAGATCGAGTTTCAAATCGCTTTCCGGATGCGGCATTTTCCCAAGCTCCTGGCGCGAATGGCGGCCGGCGAGGAGGTGCCGCGGGAGGAAATGGAGGCGCGCTATCTGCCGCTCCCTGCGGATTACCAGGCGGCCATCCAGTGGGCGAAGAGCGAGGGGTTGACCATCACGGAGACCGATCCGCTGCGGCTCGGGCTTTTCGTCAGGGGCACCGTGGCGCAAATCCAGAATGCGACCCGGGCGCAATTCGCTGAAGTCACCGTCAAGGACGGGACCTACACCTCCGCGATCACGGCCCCGAGCATCCCTGCGAGCCTGAATGCCGCCGTCCTGGGTATCAATGGCTTGCAGCCGCACATTCACCCGCACCATGTCGCGTCGGGCTTGCAGCCACAGATCAACAATGCGCCGCCCTACCTCGTCAAGGAGGTCGAGGGGGCTTATGACGCGACCAATCTCGGTTACAACGGCGCGGGGCAGACCATCGCCATCCTCATCGATACCTTCCCGGCATCGAGCGACCTCACCCAGTTCTGGACCCACAATGGCATCGCCCAGTCGCTCTCGAATATCGAGGAAGTCCAGGCCGTGGCCGGCGCGCTGGACCCGGTCACCGGCGAGGAGACGCTGGATACGGAATGGACCAGCGGCATCGCCTCCGGGGCGACGATCCGCATTTACGCCACCACTGATCTCTCCTTCACCGACCTGGACAAGGGCCTGGAACGCATCATCTCCGATCTGCCGAACGAGCCGACGATGCAGCAGCTCTCGATCAGCCTTGGCCTCGGGGAGACGGAAGTGTCGACTTCCCAGAAAATCACCGACTCCCAGTACTTTGCCACGATCGCCAATTCCGGCGTCAGCATCTTTGTCTCCTCGGGTGACGATGGCTCCGAGTCCGACGGCACGGAGCAGCCATCCTATTACGCGAGCGACCCGAGCGTGACCGGCGTCGGCGGCACCACACTGGTGCTTTATGCCTCCGGCGAGGTCAGTGAGGAGACGGCGTGGGATGGAAGCGGCGGCGGCACGAGCCAGTTCTTCTCACGGCCCGTATGGCAGGTGGGCCAGGGCGTGCCCTCCGGCGACATGCGCCTGGTGCCCGATGTGGCATCCGGGGCGGATCCCGATTATGGCGCCTACATCTTCCTGCAGGGCTCGCCGAAACAGATCGGCGGCACGAGCTGGGCCGCGCCGACGTGGGCGGGCTTTTGCGCGATTATTAACGAGGCGCGCAGCCAGAACGGGCTGGGGCCGCTGGGGATGTTGAATCCGAAAATCTACCCGCTCCAGGGGTCGAACTGCTTTCGCGATATCACCGAGGGCAGCAACGGCGATTACAGCGCCGGGACCGGCTATGATGAGGTAACTGGCATCGGCACGCCCCAGGTGGCGGCGCTCCTCTCCACGCTGACCGCCGGCGGGGGTCCCAATCCCGCCGTCAGTTCCTTCGGGCCGTCGGCTGGCGCGGTCGGCTCGGCCGTGACGATCAATGGTGTGAACCTGAATCACGTGACCAGCGTGGAGTTCAACGGCACCCCGGCGCAGTTTGTCATCAACTCCTCCGCATCCATCACCGGCACGGTGCCCGCGGGAGCCACCACCGGACCCATCGAGCTCATCAGCGGCACCGGCACGGTCTTTACGACGGCCAACCAGTACACGGTGGTGGTACTGCCGACGAACGACAATTTTGCCGATGCCACGGTCATCAGCGGGACCGCGGGCCAGGTCACCGGGAATAACATCCTGGCGACCCTCGAGTCGGGCGAGCCGTCGACCGTTGCCGGAGATGCCATTGGCGCCTCGGTATGGTGGGCATGGCAGGCGCCGGCCAGCGCCACCTACACCTTCACCACGGCAGGCAGCACCTTTGATACGACTGAGGCCATTTACACCGGTGATGCCGTAAACGCCCTGACCGTCGTCGGGGCCAATGACGATTACGGCACCAGCGTCACCAGCAGCGTGACTTTTAACGCCACGGCGGGCATCACCTATTACATCCAGATCGCGGGTTACGAGGCCGATGAATCGGCGCCTGCCACTGGTGCGATCACGCTGACGTGGGAGCAAAACGCGAACCTGCCGGTGATCAATAGTTTCACGCCGCAGGCGGGCACGCCGGGCGTCCAGGTGACGGTGAACGGGCAATACTTCCTCGGGACGCAGGGAGTGACCGTGGGCGGGATCGCGGCTAAATTTGACGTGGTATCAGACGGTGAACTGACTTTAGCCGTGCCGACCGGAGCCGTGACCGGGCCAATCGGCATCGTGGGAGCGCTCGGGCCCACGTATAGCGGGTCCAATTTCCAGGTGGTCGTCGCGGTACCGAATGACGACTTTGCCAATGCAACCGTCATCGTGGGACCCACCGGCGTGGCCACCGGGAATAACGTCGGTGCGACGCTGGAACCGGGCGAACCGGAGATCGGCGGAAATCCGGGCGGAGCTTCCATCTGGTATCAGTGGTCGCCTTCTTTCACCGGGCAGGTGACCTTTACCACGTTCGGCAGCACCTTTGACACGCTGCTGGGTGTTTACACCGGCTCGAATGTCGCCGCGCTGGCGCTGGTGGCGAGCAATGACGGGTATGACAATACCGCCAGTTGCAGCGTCACCTTCCAGTGCAATGCGGGCACCACTTATCACATCAAAATCGATGGGTTCGGGGGCGCCACCGGCAACACCGTGCTCAATTGGTCGAAGAACAGTTCGCTGCCCGTTATTACAGGATTCAGCCCGACCTCGGGCCCGATCGGAACGACGCTGGAGATCACGGGTTCCGCGTTCACAGGCGCCACAAGCGTCAGCCTCAGCGGCACGGCAATGCCTTACCAGGTGGTGGCGGACACGGAGATTACCGCGACGGTGCCGGCGGGCGCGGTGACCGGCTTCCTCTCCGTGGGTAATTTCCTCGGCACGATCAACAGTTCCAACGTCTTCACCGTCACTGCCGCGCCCTCCAATGACACCTTTGCGACGCGGATTCCGCTGACGGGCACTGTGATCCATACCAATGGAGCCAGCGTCGGAGCGGGGCTGGAGAGCGGCGACGGGCCCATCGCGGGCAATCCCGGCGGGAACCGTGTCTGGTGGACATGGACGCCAGCAACGGCCGGCGTCTATGCCGTCAGCACCGCAGGGAGTAACTTCGATACGTTGCTGGGCGTCTATACCGGGTCCAGTCTCAATGCCCTTTCTCTCGTCGCGAGCAATGACGACGACCCCTCCGGCGGCGTCACCAGCTACCTGACCATGACGGCGACAGCGGGTACGGCTTATCAAATCGCCGTGGATGGATTGAACGGCGCCTCCGGGTCCATCAGCCTGAGCATTTACCCACAGCAGGCGAGTCTTGACCTTTACTCCACCGGCTTTGAGGCCAAGGAGGGTTTCACGGCGGGCACGCCCTTTGCAGGTCCGTCGCTCGAAGATCAGGATGGCTGGGTGGTCCAGGGTACGGGCGGCACCGGGATATTGGTGGGCGAGGATGGGATGACCGGGCAGCAGGCCTATGTGGGCCATAACCCGCCTACGGCGGCGGGGGATACCGGCGTCACGGCATTTCATCCGGTGGATTACTCGCCGGTCGGCAGTATCGAGCCGATCGTGACCTTCTCGACAGAGATGGCTATCAATGACTCGACCAACTCGAGTTACGATGACTTTCTCTGGCGGATGTTCGATAGCAAGGGGCGCGCGTTGTTCAGCCTGGATTTCTCAAACGCGAACCTGCAGGTTTATTATTACCTGGATGGCTCCAGCCAGCGCGTGCCGACGGGCGTGCAATTCGCCAATAACACGGCGCTCAAGCTGGTGGTGACGATGGATTATACGACCAATAAGTGGAGCGCCACCTTGAATGGCGCGAACCTGGTCCAGAACGAGCCGATCCACATTGGCGCCGATGTGCTGGACTTTGGTTACATGGCGGCAACGTGGCAGATCGACGACATTGCTTCCCCTGGGGATAACTACATGGTATTTGATGATTACTCGATCATCGCCGGCCAGAATCCGATCCCGAAGATCAGCTTCCAGCCGCAATCCGAGAGTGTGGTAACGGGTAATAGCGCGACGATGGGCGTGGTGGCCACGGGCGAGGCGCCGCTTTATTACCAGTGGTTCGTCAACAAACAGGCTGTCCCGGGCGCGGTGGATTCCAGCCTCACCATCCCGAATGTGCAGCCATCGAATGCCGGGAGTTACACCGTGGAGGTGAGCAACCCGGCCGGCCTGGTAACCAGTACGCCCGCATTGCTGACCGTAACACCTGAGCCGGAGATTCCCATCGTTACAAATCCGCCGGCCAGCATTACCGTGGCCGCGGGATCGACGGCGCTCTTCCAGGCGGCGGCCACAGGGTATCCTGCGCCCACTTATCAATGGTATTACAATGGGAACCCGGTTCTCCATGCCACCAGGCAGACGCTGAGCATCCCGAATGCGCAGGTGGCCAACCAGGGCAATTACTGGGTGGTGGCTACCAATATCATCGGCTCCGGCACCAGTACCCCGCTGGCCGTGCTGACGGTTGGGGACTCTTTCAAATCGCAGGCAGGTTCCTTTAACGGGATGATCTTTAATGGCGCAGGCGATGTGACCGGCAGCGGCGAGATGAAGGTCACGCTCGGCGCGGCGGGGACATTCAGCGGCTCCGTATCGCTGGCCGGCACGACTTACCGGATGGCCGGCGCCCTCAATGCCGAGGGTGCATGGAGCGGGGTGGTGGGACGCGGATTCGGCTTCCTGCCGATCGTGGTGAACCTGCAACTGGCGCTATCAGGGACCAATGAGATCACCGGCACAGTGACGATCGGGAGCACGGTGGAGACCTCCACGGCGCTGCGCAATAATTATGTGAAGACCACCAACCCCGCGCCGGAGGTTGCCGATTACTCGCTGACATTGACCAGCACAGACACATCGCTGCCGCAAGGGATCGGGTACGCCGCGGTCACGGTCACCAAGGCTGGCGCTGTTAGCGCGACCGGCAAGCTGGGCGACGGCACAGCATTCAGCATCTCGGGCGTCCTCTCCGACTCTGGCGCGTGGCCGTTCTATGTGCCGCTCTACAGCGGCGGCGGGTATATCGGCGGGACGGTGACGTTCTCCGGCACCACCGGCACGGGCGCGCTCTATTGGACGCGGCCCGCAAGCAGCGGTTTTGGCGGGTTCTCGTCGGGATTCAACGGGAACGTGACCGCGACTGCGTACTCCTACACGCCGCCTGCGGCGAGGACGCCGGCGATACCGCTCGGGACATTGCACACGGGCACCATCACCTTTACCGGCTCTGTGCTCAGTTCCACCATTACCGGGCCGCTTTCGATTAATTCCGTGGGCACGATCCTTAGCGGCAACACCGCCATTAAGCTGACGCTCGCGCCGGCCACCGGGGTTTTCTCGGGCACGGTATTGGCGGGATTTACCAGGCCGGTGCCGTTCTCTGGGATTCTGGTGCAGAGTCTGGACGAAGGGATCGGCCTCTTCCAGACGCCGACGCTCACGGGCGAGGTGCAGATTACTTCGCCGTAAGGGGCTTGAGAGCTGCTCGTGAGACAATCATACCCCATTGCGCCCCTCCGCCCCGCATGCGATTTGTTGCTTTCAATTCGCGGCAGGCAGCCGGTAATCTGCGCCCCGCGAAAAAGCGAATTTCTTACCCCGTAGTGTAACGGTAGCACAACAGACTTTGACTCTGTTGGTTCAGGTTCAAATCCTGGCGGGGTAGCCATTCGACGCGGCTGCGCCTTGCTCATGGCCTGCGGCCTTTCCGTTCAACTACGCCTTGAGCTTGGCGAAAGGCTCATGGCCTTCGGCCATTTTCAGCAGATGCGCGGGAGCTGCTCGCCGGTGAGGAGGTCGAGGATGCGGGCTACGCCGATCTGGCTTTTCAATGTGACGAGGCCGTGACGCACTTCCGTGGCGGGTTGCACGTTGCCAATGATGGCGGCTTCGCCTCCGGGGGCGGTTGCACGGAGGATTTCCAATGTGCGCGCGGCTTCGGATTGGGGGACAATTGCAATGAAGCGGCCTTCGTTGGCGACGTAAAGCGGGTCGAAGCCGAGGATTTCGCATGCGCCGCGGACATCCTCGCGGACAGGGACGGCGGGCTCGTCGATCTCGATGCGAAGGGACGAAGCGGAAGCGATTTCGTTGAGGGCGCTGGCGAGGCCGCCACGGGTGAGATCGCGCAGGCAGTGGACATCGATGCCGGCATCGAGCAACGCCTGCACGGGCGCGGCGAGCGGCGCGCAATCGCTCTCGATCACAGTTTCGAATTCCAGCCCCTCGCGCACGGACATGATGGCCATGCCATGCCGGCCAAGATCGCCGCTGACGATGACGGCATCCCCGGCGCGGATGGATGACGGCCCGATGGTGAGCGAGGTCTCGATGACGCCGATTCCGGCGGTGTTGATGAAAATGCCGTCGCCTTTGCCCTTGTCCACGACCTTGGTATCGCCGGTGACAAGTTGCACTCCGGCGGCCTCGGCGGCGAAGGTCATCGATTGCACGATGCGCCAGAGCGTCTCCATGGGCAGGCCTTCCTCGATGATGAATCCGGCGCTGAGATAGAGCGGGCGGGCGCCGCACATGGCGAGGTCGTTGACGGTGCCGTTGACGGCGAGCGCGCCGATGTCGCCGCCGGGGAAGAAGAGCGGGCGCACCACATACGAGTCGGTGCTGAAGGCGAGTCGGCTGCGGCCGATTTGCAGCAGCGCGCCGTCGTGCTGGCGGGCGAGCGCGGCGTTGGCAAATGCGGGCATGAAAAGCTTCTCGATCAATTGCCCGGTAAGCCGGCCGCCACCGCCATGGGCCATGAGGACATGCGGATAATCGTTGATCGGGATGGGGCAACTAGAGGTGAATTCGGTCATAATGTTAATCGCGGCGGTAACGGTAGTACGCGGCGCAGGCGCCCTCCGTGGAAACCATTGTCGCGCCGAATGGATGCTCCGGCGTGCAGCGGGTTCCGAATGCGGGGCAATCGCGCGGCTTCTTGTGCCCCTGCAGAATCTGGCCGCTGATGCATTCGCCGGATTCCTCGGCAGTATAATCGGTGATGCCGAAACGTTGCTCGGCATCGAAGCCGGCATACTCGGGAGTGAGCCCGAAGCCGCTTTGCGGGATCTCGCCGACGCCGCGCCACTTGCGCGGGATCACCCGGAAGACTCTGCGGATCAAATCCTGCGCGCCAAGATTGCCCTCGCGCTGGACGGCGCGGGTGTATTGGTTTTCAACACAGTGGCGTCCCTCCTCGAGTTGCTTCACGCAAAGGTAAACGCCCTGCAGGATATCAAGCGGCTCGAACCCGGTGACGACAATGGGCACGCGGTATTTCGCGGCAATGGGATCGTACTCCGTATAGCCCATCACCGTGCAGACGTGGCCCGCGGCGAGGAAGCCCTGCACGCAATTGCCGGACGAGCCGAGGATCGCCTCCATCGCCGGCGGGACGAGGACATGCGAAACGAGGATTGAGAAATTGGTGAGCTTCTCGCGCGCGGCCTGGAAGACGGACATCGCATTGGCCGGCGCGGTGGTTTCGAATCCAACGGCGAAGAAAACGACAGACTTGTCCGGATTGTCGCGGGCGATTTTGACGGCATCCATCGGGGAATATACGATGCGGACATCGCCGCCTGCGGCCTTGACGGAGAGCAGATCGGATTTGCTCCCGGGCACGCGCAGCATATCGCCGAAGGAGCAGAAGATGACGCCGGGCTGGCCGGCGATATGGATCGCCTTGTCGATGAGCTCCAGCGGCGTCACACAGACCGGGCAGCCGGGACCATGCACGAGCGTGATTTGGGGCGGCAGCAATTGATCGATGCCGAACTTCACGATGGCATGCGTCTGGCCGCCGCACACTTCCATGATGGTCCATGGGCGCGTGGTGATCTCCGCGAGCGCGCGGGCGTAACGCTCGGCGCCGGCTTTGTCGCGATATTCGTCGATGAATTTCATGGCGGGCTCGTCTCCAGTTCGGCGAGTTCGTCCATCTGGCGCAGATACTCGAAGACGCGATGGGCCTCGAGCTCGTCGACCGTGTTCAGCGCGAAGCCGACATGGACAATCACAAAATTGCCGACCTGCGCCTCCGGCGTATAAGCGAGGCAGACCTCCTTCACGATGCCGCCAAAGCTGACACGCCCGGTGCGGCCGAAGGGGTCATCGATTGGCGATTCGGTGATCGTGAGGATTTTTCCGGGGACGGCGAGGCACATGGTTTAGGCGGGATTGGGGTTGCGGAGGCAGGCGGCGATTTGGCCAAGGGCGATGCCGCCGTCATTGGTGGGAACGTGCCGGTGCCATACGGGTTGAAGACCGGCAGCGCGCAATTGCGTGACGGTGATGCTGAGCAGGCGCTCGTTTTGGAAACAGCCGCCGGAGAGGACAATGGTGGTGTGGCCGGAATGGCGCGCAACGTCTGTAATGATGCGTGCAAGTGTCCGGTGGAAACGCGTGGAGATCAGCGCCGGAGCGATGTCCTGGCGCACCTCGGTAACGATGGCGCGGATCATCGGCGCCCAGTCGATCACACCGTCGGCGAATGTGAATGGATAGGGCGGACACGATTGCAAATCGGACGCGGCGGATTCGAGATCCATCGCGGCCTGGCCTTCAAACGAGGTGCGCTGCCGGATGCCAGTGAGCGCGGCGACGACGTCGAACAGACGCCCGGCGCTGGAGGTGCGTGGGGAATTGATGGAGTGGTCGAGCATCACGCGCAGCCGGGCGAGTTCCGCGTCGGTGAAGGCGTTGATTGGCGGCACATCGAGCGAATACGCGTCTTTGCCGAAAACCTCCGTGAGCAGCCCGAGCGCGGAGCGCCGCGGCTCGCGGATCGCAATCTCACCGCCAGGCAGAGGGAAGGTGCGGAAGTGGGCGTAACGATCAATATTGCCCCCAGCGCCGATGTTGAAGAACTCGCCGCCCCAGATCGTGCCATCGAGCCCGTAACCGGTGCCGTCCCACGCGACGCCGAGAGCGGGGCCGTCGATCTCATTCTCGGCCATGCAACTGAGGACATGGGCGATATGGTGCTGCACGGGAATCGCCGGGCAGCGGTTCTCAGCAGCGATACGCTGAGCGGATTGCGAGGAGAGATAATCGGGGTGAGTGTCCATCGCGACCACCTCCGGGCGGATCTCGTAGAGCCGCTGGAAATCACTGATCACACGCTCGAAGGCATCAAGCGCGGCGACCGTTTCGAGGTCGCCGATATGCTGGCTGATAAAGGCCGAATGGCCGCTCGCGAGAGCGACGGTATTCTTAAGGTGGGCGCCGGTTGCGAGGATGGGACGGGTGGGTTGCGCGAGGTGGATCGGCAGTGGCGCGTAACCGCGGGCGCGTCGGAGAATCATCTCGCGGCCCAGCGTCACACGGACGAGCGAGTCATCCACGTGGCGGACGATGCGGCGATTGTGGACAAGAAAGAGATCGGCGATGCCACCCATGCGGTGCTGGCAATCTTCATTGTCGATGCAGATCGGCTCG
>Ga0302320_10019461_pt1 | contig 13617 bp, 11 predicted proteins | sample Bog_T0_3_FD_202130 | JGI IMG/M metagenome (GOLD analysis project Ga0302320, IMG submission 202130) | Peat permafrost microbial communities from Stordalen Mire near Abisko, Sweden - Bog_T0_3 | ecosystem: Environmental > Terrestrial > Soil > Wetlands > Peat | place: Sweden: Abisko, Stordalen Mire... | reverse complement strand
TCGATGGCATTGCTCCACTGCGGAATCTTCCACTCGAACTCGACTTCGGGCTTCGACATGGTCTTCGGAAGATAGATTTTCACGCTCTTGCCGGTAGCTTTGATGTAGCCGATGTCGACGAGTCCGGCGAGCGCCGTTGCCCAGAGCCTGGCAATCGGTCCGCCTCCGGTGTCCAGGGCAAGATGATCGCCGGTGCGTTTGTCGAGCCACCGCGGCGACATGACCCAAGTGTATTTCCCGCCAAAATCTCGCTTCTGCGGCCGTGGAATCGTAGTCTGGTTCCAGGGATGGTTCTTGTCGACCGGATTCCCTAGCGGATCCGTTTTCACAAAAGTTTCTGAATTTTCCCAGTCGTCATAGTACGAACTGCCGAGCAAGATTCGGATGTTCAGATTGATGTCCACCAGATCGGTTGTCACTAGCTTGCCATCGACGACAACACCGGGCGTGACAAACATCTTTCGGCCCCAATTCGTCATATTCTTGTAGGTGTAGTCACAATGATCGGGATCGTTGAAGGATCCCCAGCACCCGAGCAGGATGCGGCGGCGGCCCACTTCTTCATAACCGGGCAGCGCTTCGTAAAAGAAATCGAACAAGTCGTCATGCAGTGGGACGACCTTCTTCATGAACTCCACATATTTCATCAGCCTGACAATGTAGTCGGTAAAGAGCTGAACCGTCGGCACCGTTCCAACTCCACCCGGATAGAGAGTCGATGGATGAACATGGCGTCCTTCCATCAGGCAGAACATCTCTCGCGTCATTCGGCTCATTTGCAATGCTTCCAGATAGAATGAACCGGTGAAGGGATTGAGCGCAGTCATGATGTCGGCAATCGTCTTGAATCCGTGATCATTCGCGTGCGGAGCCGGGGTAGATTGTGCCTTGGCCCAAACTTTCGGGTTCGTCTCCTTCACCATCTGTTCGCAGAAATCGACACCCACCAGATTGTCCTGGAAAATGTTGTGGTCGAACATGTACTCTGCGGCTTCGCCCAGGTTGACGATCCATTCCGCAATCGGCGGTGGCGCCACACCGAAAGCCATGTTCTGCGCATAGGTCGCGCAGGTGGCATGGTTATCGCCGCAGATCCCGCAGATACGACTGGTGATGAAGTGAGCGTCGCGCGGATCCTTTCCCTTCATGAAAATGCTGTATCCCCGAAAGATGGATGAGGTGCTGTGACACTCAGCGACTTTTTTGGCGTCGAAATCAATCTTGGTAAAGATGCCCAGACTGCCCACAATGCGGGTGATCGGGTCCCAATTCATTTCCACCAAATTTCGCGATTTGCTGGGAACATCTTTTGTGGGTGCAGTGACGGTGCTCATGCGGATCGCTCCTTTAATTTCTCAGCCAGCGTTAAAGTCTTCGAAGCTAATATGATTTTGGGTGAAAACCGGTGGTCAGCTCCGCCCGCGGATGCCGCCATTTGGGTTCCTTGTTTAAGGTCTTCTGCGTGATTGAACGCAGCGATCTGATGGCGCGCCCATAAACAGCTATCGCTGTGCTCGAAATATGAGCGCCTGGCGGCTCATCCATGAACGGCATGAATTTATCGGGAAAGCCTGGCATGGTGCATCCGATGCAAATTCCGCCAACGTTGGGACAGCCGCCAATTCCCGCCATCCATCCGCGTTTGGGAACGTTGCAATTTACGACGGGCCCCCAGCATCCAAGTTTCACGATGCACTTGGGAGAGCCGTACACCTCGGCGAAGTCGCCCTGTTCGTAATAGCCGGCGCGATCGCAACCGTCATGCACCGTCTTCCCGAAGAGCCACGTTGGACGAAGCTGATCATCCAGCGGAATCATCGGTGCCAAGCCTGCGACTTGATAGAGAAGGTAAAGCACGGTCTCCATAAAATTGTCGGGTTGCACTGGACATCCCGGAACGTTCACAATCGGCAGCCCAGCTTTCGATTGCCAATCCCAGCCGAGGTAGTCGGCCAGCCCCATGCAGCCGGTAGGATTGCCTTCCATGGCATGAATGCCACCGTAGGTAGCGCAAGTTCCGATTGCCATCACTGCCAGCGCTTTGGGGGCAAGGCGGTCAATCCATTCGTTAGTCGTGATCGGTTGTTTGGTCTTCGGATCGGTGCCTAACGCTGCCCAATATCCTTCTTTCTTGATCTTCTCGTTTGGAATTGAGCCTTCTACGACCAGCACGAATGGTTCCAGCTTGCCTTCCCACGCTTGATAGAAAAACTTCATGAAGTCATCGCCGCACTCGTAGGCAAGCACGGGATTATGGAGATGCACTTTGGGCAGGCCCGGAATCGCTCCCAACAGAACGTCTTCAATGCTGGGCTGGGTAGCCGCAGTGATCGAAACCGAATCACCGTCGCAACCGAGTCCGGCGGTAATCCACAGGATGTGTACCTCTTTCACTGCGGGTGCTTTTTGCGTCACCCGACCGTATGGAACCGTCGCTGTTCCCATAGCTGGAATGCTCCTTTCCGATCAAAACCGAGCTCCGAAATCAAGTTGCAGGGTGCAGAGCGCTATTACGGATCAGCTTCAGAATCTGCAACTTATTGATTTTTTTACCCGGATCAGACTCGACCTATTTCAAGGAGGGAACAAGGGCAGCCTCCCTGTTTTACTTCTCCAAGGAAGTCCTGGGGAGCGCATCGGGGATTCCCCTATGCGTGGAAAGCCGCCATCTAGGCCGATTTTCTAGAAAAGGATAGGCGAACGTGAAACCAGTGGGTTCAGAGAGAGTAACGAGGCTTGCTGCGGGTAGCACCGGCGAAGGTTAAGCGGATTTCTCGGTCACGTTCCACTGAATGGCATGTTGCACGAGTTCCCGCGCACTGCGAAGTGAAAGTTTTTCTTTGATATGCGCCTGGTAGGACTCGACCGTCTTGACGCTAAGATGCAGGACATCCGCGATCTGACGGGTCCCATGGCCATCTCCGATCAAACGGAAAACTTCTAACTCCCGGTTGGTGAGTTCGGCAAGCAAAGAATGTTCTGAAAGATTGGCGCCGCGAACGTAGTGCTGCAACATGTTATTGGAGATGCGGTCGCTTACATAAATCTCGCCGCTCAGGATACGGCGCAGCGCCACCAACACCTTCTCGGTAGCTTCCTGTTTCATGATATAGCCGTTCGCGCCAGCCCGTAACGCCCGCTCTGCATAGATCGACTCATCATGCATCGAGAGAATCAGGACTGGCAGGTGTGGAGAATTGATCCGGATATTCTTAAGCATCTCCAATCCGTCGGGGCCAGTGAGCGAGATATCCAAAATGACGATGTCGGGACGGTCCGCCTGGATCGCCCGCAGGCCCGAATGCATTTCTTCGGCCACGCCGCAAACCAACAGATCGGCTTCCTGATTGATAAGTAGCGTTAAGCCCTGGCGGACGATGGGATGATCGTCGACGACCAGTACCTTCCGTTTCCCCGCCGTGAAATTTCCGGGCCGCCTAGCGATCATCGATGGGTCCCTTCAATTCTCGATTGTCCTTTGTCACTGGAAAGAAACACGACACCACCATCCCGCCACTCTCGTGATTCTCCACTTTCAGCGATCCACCAATCATACGGGCCCGGTAGTTCATGATTTGCATCCCCATTCCGGACCGATTCGGAACAGGTTCCAGCAGACTTGTACCATCATTTTCGATTCTCAAAATGCCACGCCCGTTGCCGGCAGAAAGATTAATCGTGATGTTCCTGGCTTGTCCATGCTTAATCGCATTGTTTACGGATTCTTGAGCAATGCGATAAAGATGGGTCGACATGGCGGAGTCGTGGATAAGAACGGGCTGATTGATTTGCAACCGGCAAGAAATGTGGAACAACTCTTCCACCTCGGCCGACCACCGCTTGAGGGCCGACATCAAACCGTCGGCCTCCGAAACTACTGGCAGAAGGCCGTGCGCTAGTTCTCTGGTTTTATTGATGGCTTCATTTACCAACTTCACAATCCGGGCCGCTTCAGCAGCCTCCGCAAGACCTTTCTCTGCAAGTTTCTGCTCTTGGGCCTTGGTCATGAACGCTATCCCGGTCAGATGTTGCCCCAAGCCGTCGTGAAGATCTTGTCCGATACGCCGCTGCTCATCCGCGCTGATTTCCAGGATCGCCTTCTCAAGACGCTTGCGTTCCGTAATATCGATACCGGTGGCGATCATGTAAGCGGGACTCCCATCACCTCCCGGGAGGATGGTGCTCGACCAGGCGATGAGCCTTCTCGATCCATCTCGAGCAACCCAGGAAGTCTCATAGTCCTTGGTGCTGTGCTCCGCTCGTAGTTGTTCGACTACGATCTTGAAGCGGTCCGCCTCCTCCGGGGCCACGCACAGATCCCAAAAGTACTTTTTCTCGACCTCCACAAAGGTGTAGCCGGAAACCTGTTCGCAGGCTCGATTGAAACGAACGATCCGGCCTTGCGGATCCAGCACAACCACTAAAGCCCCGACCGTATGCAGGATTGCCGACACAACGTTGCGTTCTTCCTGCAACGCTTCCTCGATCCGCTTGAGTTCAGTGATATCGAAACCCACGCCGTGGATAAACCACGGCCGCCCATCCTTGCGACGGATCATTTTGGCTTCGCAATGAAACCACACCACGTGGCCATCTCGCGCCAGTACTCGATAAGAGGACCGAAGCGCCGTGCCCGACGAAAACATTTGAGCAGCCTCGACGCTCCAACGGGCTTTATCTTCAGGATGAATTTGCTGATACCAGCGAATGGGATCTTCCAACCACTCCTCTTGCGAAAAGCCGAGCGTCGCTTCGATTTGCGGGCTTACGTAGGCTTCGCCAATTCCACGATCCAGATGCGCCATGAAAATCACAGCAGGAATCTGCTCGACCAGGGCTTTATAAAGTTCGTTCGCCTTCGGCAACTGCTCTTCAGGCTCTTCGTCGCCGAACAGATTGGATGAGGCATTATGCGGTACGGAATTGCTGAGGAATACGGCGGCAAGATCTACGAGAAGATTCTCTGCCTCTCCAGGAGATATGCTTGAATGGCCGGGCTCCAGAGCAGCGTCCGACGCCATCCGTTCGGCCTTCCTCGTGGAGATCATAATTAAGCCCCGATAGATCTCTGGTGCGAGCCGTTCTAGGGTTTTGGCTTCGCGCCTTTACGCCGCCAACTCGGCTCTTTGTTTAAGGACGCTTGAGTAAACCTGCGCAAAGCATGAATCGCCCGTCCGTATGTCATCACTGCGCTCGATGACAACAATGAACCCGGTGGTTGGTCCATGAACGGCATGAATTTATCCGGGAATCCGGGCATCGTGCACCCGATACATATTCCGCCAATGTTAGGACATCCGCCAATTCCACCCATCCAACCGCGTTTCCCCACATTGCACTGCACCACCGGCCCCCAGCAGCCCAACTTCACGATGCACAGCTTCGATCCGTACTCTTCCGCAAACTCTCCCTGTTCGTAATAACCGCCGCGATCGCAACCCTCGTGGACCGTGGCGCCAAAGAGCCAGGTGGGACGCAATGCATCATCCAGCGGAATCATCGGCGCACGCCCAGCGGCCATATAAAGGAGATAGAGCAAAGTCTCCATGAAATTATCCGGTTGGACCGGGCATCCCGGCACGCACACGATGGGAATATTCGCAGTTGATTTCCACTGCCACCCCAGATAGTCAGGAAGTCCCATGCACCCGGTAGGATTCCCTTCCATCGCGTGGATACCACCGTACGTCGCACAGGTCCCGGCCGCCACAACTCCCCACGCTAGCGGTGTTAACCGATCAATCCACTCACAGGTCGTAATCGGCTGACCTGTTTTCGGATCGGTGCCCATGGACGCCCAATAACCTTCGTTCTTATTGTGTTCGTTTGGAATCGAGCCTTCGACCACAAGAATAAAGGGGGCGAATTTGCCTTCAGCGGCAAGATGGAACGGGCGTAGAAAATCATCCCCATTCTCATAGGCAAGGAAAGGATTGTGAAAATGGACTTTTGGAATCCAGGGCATCGCTCCCATGACGATATCTTCGAGGCTTGGCTGGGTCGCTGCCGTCATGGCAATTGTGTCCCCATCACAACCGAGGCCGGCCGTTATCCAGAGGATGTCGATTTCTGAGATCGGTTGAGGAGCCCGCAAACCACCGTGTCGAATCTCCGCAGTGTCAGTCACCGGATTTACCCGCCCAGCTAGTTTCAACTGCGTATTCTACACGCCCTCCTAGCCCGTTCCGGGCTGGGTGATGAGAAAATGAAAGTTTTGCTGGTCCATAGAAAAGGGGGACTGAACATACTGGGGAAGCTAGACACAACAATACCGCAGGCAATTCAAGGAGAAAGGAGGGTCAATTACGAACGCTGGCTACATCTTGCTCATCTTGATGTAGCGCCACGAATCCTTCAGGGACACAGCCAGAATGTACCCGGCGAAGAGCAACCCTGCAGTTCCGACTACATTTCGAGCGATTCTTAAGGCGATCATAATTCCCCGCTTTCACGAGCCAGTTTGGCGTTTATCGCTTACTTGGATGCTATTGCGCATAAAAAGGCAGTATGTCACACATCGGAGAACTAGGGGAATAATGAAGCGCTGTTCTTTGGCAAGCATGGCCTGCTGCGGCAGCTGCCTGCTGATTGCTCTCTCGCACGGCCCTTTCGCGCTCGTAGAAGTCGTAGTCACCCGAGTATGTGATGATTTCGCCACCATCAATCTCCGCAATCTTTGAGACCAGACGATCCATAAACTCGCGGTCGTGGGAGGTCATGAGCAACGCGCCAGGAAATGACTTGAGGAACTGTTCGAGCCAGATGATGGATTCGATGTCGAGGTGGTTCGTCGGTTCATCCATCAGCAATACATCCGCCATTCCCAGCAGGACACGTGCCAGCGCAACCCGCATTTTCCATCCGCCCGAGAGAGAGCCCACGTCGCCGTCAATCTGATCGTCTTTGAATCCCAGACCGTGGAGCACTTCACGGGCTTGTTCTGCAGAGTCGCCCCCGGCGATGCAGTAGGCCTCGTAGACACCGCCCCGGCCACGAGTGTCTTACCGGTCCCGTAAGCTTGCGGACGATACGATGGGGAAGTTTGAACTCCTAGAGGCTGAATTGTGCGTTCGCTTTACCGGAATCACCATCTCCTCGATCACGAGCGATGATCTGGCATCAGTTCGTGAGGGCTGGAAATACAGCCCGTCTACGGCTGAGAAACGGCTCGAACGTCTGCGTCGGTTTTCAAGTTCTGCATTGAGCGGGATTGGATCTCGAAAAACCCCGCGGCTGCCCTAAAGCCTCCGAAAGAAACCTTCGTTGAAGTGAAGCCCTACGAGAGTGAAGAACTCGAAAAGACCGCCTGGGCAATTCCTCTCTTCTCCATGAAGGGAATCTACGGAGCGGATAACCGAAAACGCCTCGCAGCGTTCTGCGCGGTTCTCCGGTGGACCGGCATAAGGATTCGGGATGTTGTCATGTTGAAAAAATCTTCGATCAAGGACGGGAGGATCACCCTCCGAACCACGAAGAACAAAAAGCCAGTAATGCTGATCCTTCATCCGAGCGTCATGCCGCTTCTCGATGAATTGGAAACTCCAGGTGATTACTATTTCTGGTCGGGGTTAGGAAAGCCAAAGACACGTGTTGGGAACTGGCAGTGCACGCTGCGTAGATTGGCCGAGCTGTCGGGGGTCCACGTCCACGCGCACCGGTGGCGACACACATTTGCTACGGATCTTCTCTCAAAGGGCGTTCCGGTTTCTGAGGTGGCCGCGATCTTAGGGAATTCAGTGAGGATCGTCGAGAAGCACTACGCGCAGTGGATTGAGTCCAGGCAGATGGCGCTGGAAGAGGCCGTAAAGAGGACGTCGGTTACATGATGGGTCACAACTCTGTAACGTCCGCGATTTCGCACTTGATGTCGGAATCACTTGCAAGGCTCGCGTGACAGGCGGAGCAAACGGTCGTATCGATAAAACGGCAACGAGCGCTGGCCTCGTCTTGGGACCAGAGAATTTTCGTAAAAGTATTCAGCAAGCCGCATCGGACACAAGAGAACTCGCACGCGAGACGGAAGCTCTTCATGACTGGTTGAGGCAATATTCGCGCCGATGCATATTCCATGTTTTCTCCTTCCGCCCAAGTATCAGATGTACGGATTCATGTTTTAGTTTACGAGAATGAGTATAGCGAATCGCCGAAAATTCTAAACAACCTCTGTAGTTGGCAAGATATTTCTTTGTTAGTACGCAGTCCGGCACGTCGTTTACATCTAAACGACGTGTCGAGTCCTCAGCGTACCGGTGACCCCGCAATAATCCCAAGGTAGAGACTGCCGACTACCTCTAGAAGTGGTGCAGGTACAGTCGAGAGTGCTGCGTTTTGTCAGCAACCCCGCACACACGATCTAGCAAATACCTGCTCTACCGCCCCTGCTCAAAAGGTGCACACCTAATGCCCAAGTTCAGGACTGACAAAAGGATTACCCTGAAGACGCGGGATATCTCACAATCAAACCACTACTACCCGAATAGTCTCAAGAGATTCGATGACTGGGGCGGAAGCAATCTTTGGAGCGTAGATAAGGAAATGGCAGAGCGCAAGCAGTTCGATGTACCGATCGAGGCTCTACTCCGGCGCAGGGTCACCGCCGGCTTAATCGTGGCTGTGCTCCTAACCGTCTTCTTAAGTCTTTCGTTATGGCTCAGTGCTCGGCGCGCGGAGCAGGATGCCTATTGGGTATCCCACACTTATGAGGTGATGGCGACGATCCAGGGCGCGTCCAAAGATGTCATCGAAGCGGTAAGAAGCGCGCGGGCATTTGCGTTGAGCGGACAAGAGCCGTTGCTGGCGCACTATCAGACCACACGCGAGACCATCTATCGGGACGAAGACTCGTTGCGCCATTTGACGGCGGACAATCTCAGCCAGCAGCGGCGACTTGATGTGCTTGAGCCGCAAGTGCGCACGGCGCTCGAGTTCGGCGACAGCATCATCGCCAAGCGCCGGAAGCTGGGAGCCTATCCGGGCGGTAGCGACGCTCTCGAAATCGAGAGGCTTATCGACGGGGTGCGCGTAACATCCCGGGACATGCAGGCCGAGGAGACACGGTTACTGACCCAGCGCACTCAAAGAGCGGTAGCGGGACAACGATTGACGAAGATCACCGCTGCTGCAGGTGTCTTTATCGAGCTAGGGTTGTGGGTACTGGTCTTTCTCGTCGTCATTCGCGAGATTGGCGCCAGTGCGCGGTCGCGGTCGCAACTCAACACCCTGAATGCAGAACTCGAACAGCGGGTCGAGGAGCGTACGGCAGCTCTACGGTCGGAGATCACCGAACGCCGCTGCACCCAGGAAATAGCGGAGCGCCTCGCGGCTGTGGTTCAATCCTCCGACGACGCCATCATCAGCAAGACGCTGGACGGAACCATTACGGCCTGGAATCGTGGCGCTGAGAAAGTATTCGGTTATTCGGCGGAAGAAGCGGTTGGTAGGCCGATAACCCTGCTTTTACCACCGGAGCGCGCCGAGGAGGAGTCCGACATACTGGAGCGCGTTTCACGCGGTGAAAGCGTACATCATTTCGACACAGTCCGAGTGCGGAAAGACGGTAAGAAGATCGACGTTTCCGTGACTATTTCGCCCGTTGTCGACAGCAGAGGCGCGATTGTGGGCGCCTCCAAAATCGCGCGCGACATCACCGCGAGCAAGGTTAAGGAAGAGCAACTCAGGGAGAGCGAGGATCGGTTCCGGCTTTTCATCGAACATGCCCCGGCGGCATTGGCGATGTTTGACCCCCAGATGCGTTACCTCCAGGTGAGCCGCCGCTGGCGGACCGACTACGGTTTGGGCGAGCGTGAGCTGCGCGGCATGTCGCACTACGAAATCTTTCCAGAGGTTCCCGAGCGCTGGAAAGAAATTCATCGTCGTGGACTGGCAGGCGAGGTACTGCGGGGAGAGGATGACCGTCTCGACCGTTCCGACGGCAGCGTGCAGTGGATACGCTGGGAAGTACGGCCGTGGCACGACAGAACGGGCGAAATCGCCGGGATTGTAATCTTCGCGGAAGAGATCACGGAACGCAAGCTAGCGGAACAGGATCTGCGCGAGAGCGAAGAGCGCTTTCAAGCCATAGCCAATGGCATCCCGCAACTGGCCCACATGGCTGGGCCCGACGGAGCGTTCTCTTGGTACAACCAGCGCTGGTACGAATACACGGGCACAACCCCCGAGCAGATGGAGGGGTGGGGCTGGCGCAGCGTTATCGATTCCGAGATGCTGCCCAAAGTAATGGAACGGTGGCAAGCTTCGATTGCGACCGGCGAGCCCTTCGATATGGAATTTCCTCTGCGGGGCGCAGACGGCACCTTTCGTACATTCCTCAACCGCGTTATGCCGCTAAAGGACTCGGAAGGGCGGGTGGTCCGGTGGTTCGGAACGAACACGGATATCAGTGAGAACAAGAAAGCGCAGGAACTGCTGGCCGCGCAGGCTCGGGAACTGTCGGTCTCCCGCGAGGCCCTGGAAGCGCAAACCCGGATGTTCCAGTTGGTTTTGGACAGCATGGGCGAGGGACTGATCGCCGCGGATCGCGACGGCCACTTTCTCATCTGGAATGACTCCGCCAAGAAGCTGATGGGCCGTGACGCTTCCGACTTGCCCAGCGAGCAGTGGACACCTCATTACCAAGTCTTTCTGTCCGATGGAATCACGCCGTGTCCTGCGGATCGCCTTCCGCTGGTACGGGCTTTGCACGGGGAATCGGTGCAAGTGGAAATGATGGTTCAGCAACCTGGGCATGGCGAAGGGGTGTTTCTCGAAGTTTCAGCACGGCCCCTGAAGGACGACCATGGCACCCTCGGCGGAGGAGTCGCCGTCCTCCGCGATATCACTGAACGCAAAGCTGCAGAACGGCAAATCCAAGCGCTCAATCAGACCTTGGAGACGCGGGTGATCGAGCGCACCGCCGAACTGAAAGTCGCCAACAAGGAACTGGAAGCCTTCACCTACTCAGTGTCGCACGATTTGCGGGCGCCGATACGTCACATAAGCGGGTTCGCCAAGATACTCGGAGAGCAATTTCGCTCCTCTCTTCCCGCCGAAGGGCATGAGCACCTGCAACACATCGTCCAGGCAGCTCACAGAATGGGCCGAATGGTCGACGAAATGTTGAAACTGGCGCGTTTAGGTAGGCAGGCGCTGACGGTTAAGGTCACGGGATTGAGTTCGTTGGTGGAGGACGTCATAACCCTGCTGGCGCCGGAAACCGAAGGTCGCCAGGTTGAATGGAGGATCGGCCAGCTGCCGTTTGTAGAATGCGATCCGATCTTAATGCCGCAGGTCTTTCAAAACCTGATCAGCAATGCCTTGAAGTATTCCCGGCCGCGGGCGACAGCCGTGATCGAGATCGGGCAGATGGAAAAAGAAGGGGAAAAAGTGATCTTTGTGAAGGACAATGGAGTGGGATTCGACATGAAATATTCGGACAAGTTGTTTGGAGTATTCCAACGCCTGCATGTGGCCGAAGAGTTTGAGGGCAACGGTATTGGTTTGGCAACGGTAGAGCGCATCATCAAGAAACACGGAGGTCGCGTCTGGGTCGAAGCCGAACCGGATCGCGGCGCCACTTTCTTTTTCACGCTCGGCGCCGGGGAACACTCTCGGCCCGAAAAAGCCGCAGCAGCTGCCGGAGGTTCACTATGAACATCATTCAGGACATACTCTTGGTTGAAGACAGCCAGAACGACATTGATCTTGCCCTGTATGCGTTGCGAGAGGAGGGATTGGCCAACAGCATATTTGTCGTCCGGGACGGGAAGGAAGCTCTAGACTTTCTTTTCTGCCGTGGCGTTTTTGCCGAAAGAAATTTCAATCAACCTCCCAAACTGGTTTTGCTGGATTTGAAACTACCCAAAGTCGATGGTCTGCAAGTGCTCAAGCAATTGAAGAACGATTCCAGGACGAAGAAGATTCCGGTTGTTATCATGACCTCTTCCAACGAGGAACGAGATCTGATTGAGAGCTACAACCTGGGCGTGAACAGCTATATCCAGAAGCCGGTAGACTTCGATCAGTTCCGCGCGACAGTGAAAACTCTGGGCTTGTACTGGCTGGTGGTCAACCAGTCCCCTTTGACCAATCACGCTCCCCAACCACCGGAGCTGCAGGCTGAGCATCAGGCCTGAACAAAGGCGGGGTGACCGGACGGTTTGGTTGACGACTGGAGGCCAGAAAAGCGTCCCGTTAGAATCCCCCGCATACCGCGCGAACTGGAAAATTGGTAAGGTTTTGAATTCTTCCGTACTCCTCACTCCGTTTAGGTTGCAGACTCTAAGCGAATCGTTCAAGATGCGCTCAGGACGGAAGCGTTCTTCTCGCGCGCCAAGGCGAGTTCCCCATATACAAGTTCTAAGAGGTCAGTCAGTTCGCGATTTTTCTCCACCAGCATCTTTATCCTAAGGCGGAGTGTAGCTACGATATTTTGCCGAGAGAGACGCTCGCGATCTTGCAAGGTTGACGGAAGAGGGGTCAACTGGCTCGGTTGCTTGCGCGAACCCATGATGCGGGCGCGTAACTCGTCCTGGCTGTATAACCATGCGGTCGAGACCGCCGCTTCGGAGGCGACTGTTCTAAAGTTAATCTCCCGATCAGAAGCATCCATTCGATGCAGAACCGTCAACGCCCGTTGCATTGCACTCTCGCTGCGCAGTCGTGCGCTCCGCTTCAGACCCTCGAGATTTCTAAGCATGTGTTGGCTCCAGAGATGTGATGATGTTGACCAGGTTGTTTCGCTTCCGTTCGTTCATTTCGATCTGCCGTGTCCATCCATTCTCATTTGCCTTGGCGATGACTCGCTCTGTTTGGCGCAGCTCCGCCTTATGCACATCGAGGAAGCTAGTATCGGTACGGAAATGAGCGCAGCTAAGACACGCGTTCGGATGAGTGACCAGACCGATCTTTTGTACCAAGTGGAGTGTTAGTGTAACGCCTCTTTGAAGGGCCCAGCATTTTTGTACCAAGCTGAGAGTTAGTCTCCGGCTGGTTTAAGTTCAGTCAGATCGCGGCTAGCCGCGATCTGACTGGCGAACTCCCTTGGTGTCCTTTCTCCGAGAGATCGGTGAGGACGACTCTCATTGTATTCCCGCCGCCAGTCTTCGATGATCCTCTTTGCTTCATCGAGATCATTGAACCAGTGGGCGTCGTGGCACTCGGCGCGGAAAGTCCCGTTGAATGACTCGACAAACGCGTTGTCGGTCGGCTTGCCCGGTCGAGAGAAGTCGATCTTCACTCCATTCTGATAAGCCCATAGATCCATGGCCTGGCTGCTGAACTCGCTCCCGTTATCGCAAAACAGCAGTTTCGGTACCCCGCGCTTACTCTTGGATCGATTCAAGGTTCGCACTACATCGTCTCCCTTCAGGCTCTGTCCCACCTCGATGGCCACGCCCTCTCGCGTGAAGATATCCACGACCGTCAGTGCACGGAAGCGTCGCCCGTCCTGGAGTTGGTCCGCCACGAAGTCGATGCTCCACGCCTGGTTGGGTCCTGTCGCCTGGAACCGTTCTTCTCGATGTTTGATTGCTTTTCGCTTGCGCTGTGGGCGCATCTTCTTCGGCGTCATCCCCTCTTCCTTATAAAGTCGGCAAACCAGGTACTTGCCTACATTCCAGC
>Ga0302320_10019459_pt1 | contig 13617 bp, 13 predicted proteins | sample Bog_T0_3_FD_202130 | JGI IMG/M metagenome (GOLD analysis project Ga0302320, IMG submission 202130) | Peat permafrost microbial communities from Stordalen Mire near Abisko, Sweden - Bog_T0_3 | ecosystem: Environmental > Terrestrial > Soil > Wetlands > Peat | place: Sweden: Abisko, Stordalen Mire... | reverse complement strand
AAGGGGCCAGCATTAGTTTTAAATAAAGGTTGAGGCGCCTGATTGAAAAATCGATGTACTAAACGGGAAACACTGTTTCGCCTTTTTGAGAAACGTGTTACAACTCCAACATGGCAAAGGGAAAGCTCGAAGCTGTGCCTGTGCACGTCAATCTCAGGATGCTCGCAGAGCATTTGGAACTATCGCAAACTACAGTTTCCCTCGTCCTGAATAACTCACCCTCCGCTAAGTCCATCCCGCAGGATACCCGCAATCGCGTGATGGAAGCCGCGGAGCGCCTTAATTACCGTCCTAATTACTTTGCTCGATCTCTGCGCCAGAGCCGCTCTATGAGTGTGGGTGTGCTGGCGCCCGATCTCAGTGAAGGCTACTTCACTCGCGTGATGAGCGGCGTAGTTTCCGAACTGACAGCGGCCCACTACTTTTACTTCACCGCCTGCCACGACTGGAAGCGCGATCTCATCGAAAAATATCCACGCATGTTAGTAGAACGCGCAGTGGATGGTTTTTTGTTACTCAACACGCCGGCTGACTCAATCGAAGTCCCCGTTCCTGTCGTAGCAATCTCAGCTCACAGCGCGGCTGAAAACGTAACCAACATTGTTCTTGATCATCACCTTGCCGTACACCAGGCTCTAAGCCATCTCTACGCGCTTGGCCATCGCCGTATCGCGTTCATGCGCGGCCCGCGAGCCATACCCGATTCGGAATTTCGTTGGGAGAGCATCCAGCAGGTGGCGCGTGAACTTAACCTCAAACTCGATCCGGCACTGGTGGTTCGCATCGACTCCGCCGGATGGTCCATGAAAGACGGCTATCACCCCATGGCTCCCGAAATTGGTCACAAACCGATGCAGGCGTTGCTTGAAAAGACGAAGGAATTCACCGCCATCTTCTGCTTCAACGACATCGCTGCCATCGGCGCCATTCGCGCTCTCAAGGATGTTGGATTGAGCGTCCCCGGAGACGTGTCCGTTGTAGGTTTTGACGATATCCAGTCAGCCGCCTACTCCACGCCTTCTCTCACAACGGTTCGGCAGCCTTTGTTGGGAATGGGCAAGCGCGGTGCGCAGATTCTTCTGGAACGTATCGGCAACCGCGAAAATCCGTATCCGGCTGAGATTGTCATGGCTCCTGAACTCGTGGTCCGCGAATCGACAGGTCCCGCGCCGTCGCTCTGACTCATAAGCCTGAGCCTTATCCGCAAAAAGATTCGAACCATCGGCTGATATACACCTGTGCGTGTGCCTCTCCGCAATAATGGCGCGCCTGCGGCGCATCCGCAGCTTCTTTTGTCCACTTGAAAACCGTAAGCTGTGCGTTACCGCAATGGATCACAATCCACCGCACCGGATTGACGCTTTCCGTGCCGCAAATCTCGCATCGGTAAATCGAGTCGATCATTAAGTGGCCTCCAAGACCGGTTGAAATGCGAGAATAATTGCGTCTTTACTCGAGCATTTGCAGATCCAGCGGGTCTTCCCGCAAACAGTCCATCGTCCGAATCACAGTCAACGCCCGTTGCAGCGCCGATGATTTGCATGGTTCAACCGTGACTACAAATGGAAGCGCGTCCTGGGGATAGCCCCGCTTCTGCACGATTGCGCGAATATTGATTTTCTCTTTGGCAAGCGCGCCCGTAATCTCCGCGACGATCCCCGGCCTGTCTCCCACCAGGAACCTGATGTAATGCGGAACTTCGAACTCCACGCTCACCGTGGCCGCAAGCGCCTGAATCTCTACCCTCCGCGACCCATGCGCCAACGCCAGCAAATCGCTCACCACGGCTACCGCTGTTGGATGTCCGCCCGCCCCGTGCCCTGAGAACACGACATCTCCCCCGTATTCGCCGGTGAAAATAACCATATTCTCAGTCCCCCGCGACCACGCAAGCGGAGAATGAACATCCACGAGCATCGGCCCTGCGGTGGCCGCTACGCTATCGCCCGATTTCTCCGCGCGCGCAATCTGCCGAATCGTGCAGCCCAAGTCCCGCGCATAACTGAAGTCGACGGCCGAAACCTGCGTGATTGGCCGCGGCACAATCTCCTCGGGGTCCACGGCAACCCGCAACGCCAGCCGCATCAGAATCGCCAGTTTCGCACGGGCATCAAATCCACCCACGTCCTCTGTCGGGTCGGCCTCCGCATACCCCTTTGCCTGCGCTTCTGCCAGTACGGTTGCGTACTCCGACCCTTCCTCCATTTTGCTCAGGATGAAGTTGCAGGTTCCGTTCAAAATCCCTTCGATGCGCTTGATCCGATCGCCAGCCAGGCCTTGCTCCAGTCCTGGTATCACCGGAATTCCACCCGCAACCGCAGCCCCATACTTCAGGTGACCGCCCTTGGCCGCAGCCAGCCGCTCCAGTTCCACACCCTGAAAAGCGATCAGCTTCTTGTTGGCCGTGACCACGCTCTTGCCCGCCTCAAGCGCACTCCGCACCCAGCCGCCGGCGGGGTCAATGCCGCCCGCCAGTTCCACCACCACATCCACATCGGCGGCCAGCACGGATGCAGCATCGTCACTCCAATGAACGCTGGAAGGAACCCAATCAACCTGCTTGCGCGATATGCCGCGGTTGAAAATGTGCGTCAGCTCCAGTCCTACCGGCTTTGACTCCGTCAGTATGCGTACCACCGAACTCCCCACGGTTCCGAACCCAAACAGCGCAATCCGCAAAGGCCTCTGCGAGCGCGAGCCCGGCGCCAGTTGGGAAGAAAGCGGTTGCGGCGAATCAGAAGCATTCGTTTCGAGCACGTAATTCCTCTTCATTCCGGTAAGGATTGGTCAATAACCAGATGATACCTGACATCCGCAACCAAAACCGCCTTGGAACTACCACTGAAGCGGCACTCGCGTAGCATGTGTCCCGGATGCGGCGAGCGCGTTCAGTTTTCCTGATTTTGCGTTTCGGAGTGGGGCCACTCGCGCGCAGCCCCTTCGCCAGCGCCGAATCGCTTCTCACAACGGAGAGGATGTCTCGTTTCTTCCGCAGAACGTTCATGTACTCGGGCCGGCGGACAATCCGTTTGTCCTGTTCGGCGGCAACTACGGAGATCCAGCAGGGAAGATGCGTCATCGGATGTGGCTGGGATACAACCGTAACGCAAATCCAGCCGATCAGAATCCTTACGTGGATCGCGGCTCTCTCAAGTGGCTGCCGGCGGTAAACCTATAGGCCGGCAAGCACTCCAGCGAATCCAATCGAGCCCTCAATCAACCCGGAACAATCCCGGCAGCACTTCTCCCGCTTTGCCACTGACCACATGCGTGAAGGCGCTGGCATTCAGCGGCGCTTCCGGTCCAACATAAACCGTACGAGCCCCCGCTTGACGCGCCCACTGCACAAAGCCTGCCGCCGGATAAACTGATCCCGACGTGCCTACAACCACCATCAACGAAGCCTTGTTGATCTCTTTCTGAATGCGATCCATCTCCAGCGGAATCTCCCCGAAGAAAACAATGTGCGGCCGCAAGCGTCCTCCGCAGACGCAGTGGCCAACCTCGTCCAGCGATCGATAAACCTTAGTATCTTTAACCGGCGCCCGCCCGCATTCATTTTCGCAACGAGCCTTCGCAAGTTCCCCATGCATGTGCACCAGCCGCACCGATCCAGCCCGCTCGTGCAAATCGTCCACATTCTGCGTGCAAAGAAAGAACCTGTCGCCAAGTTGCTGTTCCAAGTCCGCAAGCGCACGGTGCGCGGCATTTGGTTCAGCCTTCGCGCAGGCTTCTCGTCTGGCGGAATAAAACTCCCATACCAACGCCGGATTTCGCTCCCAGGCCTCGGGCGTGCAAACATCTTCGATCCGGTGCCCCGCCCAAAGTCCATCCGACGCGCGGAACGTGGGAAGCCCGCTCTCTGCGCTGATTCCCGCACCCGTAAGCACAAACACGCGATCTGCGGGGGAAATCGAAATTGTCGACATATGCGTGAAAAGTCCGTCCGCGTTTATTGAATTAAAAGTCAAATCGAGCCACAAACCAAATCCAGCGCCATCCTTACGGTTCCAGCAGAATCTTTCCCGTCGTCGTTCTCGCTTCCAGGTCGGTTTGTGCCTGCGCAGCCTCCGCCAGCGGGTAGATATATTCCGTCCGCAACTTCAGTTCGCCCTTTGCTGCCCAACTCAATACATCTCCCGACCGCCATTCCAGCTCCGCGCGCGTCGCAATGTAGTGCCACAATGTTGGCCGAGTCACAAACAATGACCCCTTTCCACTCAGCTGAATCAAGTCGAATGGCGGAACCGGGCCGCTGGACGCACCAAACAGTGCCACCAGCCCGCGCGGCCGCAGACAGTTCAAGCTCTTTTCAAACGTTGTCTTGCCCACTGAATCGTAAACCACGTCCACACCTTTGCCATTTGTCAGGCGCTTGACCTCCGCTTCAAAGTCCTGTTCGGTGTAAAGAATTACGTCGGATGCGCCGGCCTCGCGAGACAGCTCAGCCTTGGCTTCATTTGAGACTGTCGTTATCACTCGCGCTCCCAGGCGCACAGCGATTTGCGTCAGCAGAAGCCCGACCCCACCGGCACCAGCGTGTACCAGCGCTGTATCGCCGGCCTTCAGCGGGAATGTGGAGTGAGAAAGATAATGCGCCGTCATGCCCTGCAACATGGCTGCCGCCGCCTGCTCAGGACTCAACCCCGCAGGCACCTTTACCAACTGCGCTGCAGGTACAAGGGCATATTCGGCGTAGCTGCCCAGCATGCTCACTGAAGCCACAGCATCGCCGGCTTTGAATCCCGTTACTCCAGGACCAAGCTCCTCCACCGTGCCTGCGGCTTCGCTTCCCGGCGTAAACGGCAACGATGTTTTGTAAACCCCTTTGCGGAAATAAATCTCGATGAAGTTGACTCCGATGGCTTCCACACGGATCAACACCTGCCCTGGTCCCGGCTCGGGAATGGGCAACTCGGCCGCTTGCAGAACTTCGGGGCCGCCCGTTTCTCGAATCTGAATAGCTTTCATGTCACGGCAAGAATGCACCTTCAGACCCGTTGGCTGCAAGCGCTTCGAAGACGAAATCTCTCAGGCAATCGATTTCTCATCCGCCCCGAAAAAATAAAAGCCCGCGCAGGCAGGTGCCGGTGCGGGGCCTATATCATTTCTATTCTTTGCTTAGTCCCTGTCAGACATCATGCTCTGCTCTTCTGAAGGAACAAGCCGCACAAGCTTGTCAATTGCATAAGGTGCGGGATGTTGGCTGGTGTAATAGTGCCGCACCTGCAACTCACCCAGAAGGCCGATAGCCAGCATCTGAATGCCGGCGACAATGAACACCGCGCCAATCACAAACAGCGGTCCATGCTCGTCCATCAGGTTCATGTGGGGATGAATGATTTTCATCCCGAGCAACACCGTCGACATGACGCTGCCCACCAGGATGCTTAACGCACCAAAGCCTCCGAAGAAATGCAGTGGGCGGCCCATGTATTTCAGCAGAAAACGAATTGTTAACAGATCGAAGAAGACGCGAAACGTTCGACCGATGCCGTAATGGCTTTTGCCTCGGGCGCGAACGATGTTCTTGATCGGTATCTCACAAATGGATGCTCCGTACCAACTCGCCAGCGCCGGGATAAACCGGTGCATCTCGCCGTAAAGCGGAATGTTGTGGATTAACTCGCGACGATACGCCTTGAACGTCGTGCCGAAGTCGTGAATGTCCACGCCAGACAACTTGGCCATCAGCCAGTTGGCACATCGCGAAGGAATTTGACGCATCAAGAAGTTGTCGAAGCGCTCTTTGCGCCACCCGGATACAACTTCATATCCTTCTTCCAGCTTTTCGAGGAACGCGGGAATGTCGTTTGGGTCGTGCTGCAGATCCCCATCCATCGCCAGAATATATTCCCCGGACGCATGATCGAAACCAGCGGCGAGCGCCGAGGTTTGGCCAAAATTACGCCGCAGCTTTACCACCAGCACTCTGCTGTCAACCGCCGCAATTTCTTCCAGCAGTTTATAAGTCTTGTCGCTCGAACCGTCATCGACGAAAACCAGTTCGAATCGGTCGCCAACCTGCTCCATTACCTGCTTCAACCGGTCGTATAACGCGGTGACGTTTTCCTCTTCGTTGTGAAACGGCACCACGATGGAATACTTTGCCATGACGCAATATTAGATGCCGGCGTGATGAAAAGGATGACGAAATCTACACCTTTCGTTCATCTTCCCGCTAAGGGGCTACCCCCAGGCGCGTCGGGATTATCGATCCAGTTCATCCAGCATTGACTGCATCTCACTCTGCGCATGGCTGTTTCCAGCCCGCGCTGCGCAGGCGACGCCCAACCGAAGCCGCTCAATGGCTGCCGCGGTGCGTCCAGCATTGGCTAGAGTTTGTGCCCCCATGAAGTATCCGGCGGTGTAGTCCGGATTATTTGCCAGCAGTGCGTCGAACTCGCTTAGCGCCGCCTCCGTTTCACCGCGGGCCGTCAATTCCATGGCGATGCCATAACGAGCGAAGCTGTTCTTGGGATCAAGCGCGAGAATCTCTTTTAATCCAGCAATCTTATCCATATGCTCTTGGTTCGCCCCCCGCTCACCTGTTCAGGATTTGCGTAATTCAGGAGGATTGCCGAAACTGGAACAAGAAGCCTTTACCCGGTTCAGCAACGCCAGCTCAATTGTAGCGGGAAGTCGGAAAGGCCGGGACGGTACGAAAGAATGGAGAAATAAAAAGAATGAGTTCCACCGAGATCACGCCGATCGCACGCACGGTGGTAAGCACCCAGTCGGAAATGACAGAAATCATTCTGCCCAATGACACCAACACGCTGGGCAACTTGCTTGGCGGTCGCCTCATGCACTTTATCGATCTGACAGGCGCCATGGCCGCCTACCGGCATTCACGCACCCATGTCGTTACCGCGGCCATGGACCATATCGACTTCATCGGTCCCGTCCACCTCGGCGATCTGCTCACCCTCAAGTCAAGCGTGAATCGCGCATTCACCACTTCCATGGAGGTGGGCGTCAAAGTGTGGGCGGAAAACACCCGCACCGGCAACATTCAGCATGTCGCAAGTGCTTATCTCGTCTTCGTGGCCATTGATAAGGATGGGCGCCGTCAAAAGGTTCCTCAGCTGCTTCCGGAGACCCCGAACGAGGTTCGCCGCTATGAAGATGCTCTCCTCCGTCGTGAACATCGCGAAAAAGAGAGTGCTCGTCGAAAAGAGGCAAGGCTGGCCACTCCGTCGGCAGAAGACATCACAACCATTCAACCTTGAACGCTCAAATGGACTTTCCTTGAGCAGAGCGTGACCAAAGGAGCACCCAGACTTTATGGCGCATTCACCAGCCATGCCTTCGCCCCTGGCTTTGCCGGGCGTCTCGAAAATTGTCGCTATCGGTTCCGGTAAGGGAGGCGTGGGCAAGACCACGGTCGCCGTCAACCTGGCCATCGCGCTCTCACGCCTCGGACAACGCGTGGGCCTCATCGACGCCGATATCTACGGCCCCAACGTTCCCCTGATGATGGGTTCGAGCCAGCAGCCGAAAGTGGCAGCGGGCAATCGTATTGAGCCCAACCTGACACACGGCGTCAAGACCATTTCAATCGGCTACATTTCACCCGGAGACAAGCCGCTCGTCATGCGCGGTCCCATGCTCCACCAGATCATCCGCCAGTTTCTCCAGCAGGTCGATTGGGGCGAGCTCGACTACCTCATCGTCGATCTTCCTCCCGGAACCGGAGACGTTGTCATCTCGCTTGTGCAGACAGTTCCACTCACTGGCGCCGTCGTGGTATCCACCCCCAGCGACGTAAGCCTTGAAGATGCGCGCAAAGCCATCCAGATGTTCGCTCAGGTCAACGTGGAATTGCTCGGCATCGTGGAAAATATGAGCCACTTCACCTGCCCGCACTGCCACCAGGAGATCGACATATTTTCCAGGGGCGGCGCCGAACGCACCGCGCAGCAATTCAATGTGCCCTTCCTCGGCTCCATTGAGCTTGTACCCGCCATCCGCGAAGGAGGCGACCGCGGCCTCCCCGTCTCCCTTGCCGGTCCCAAGAGCCCGCAGGCTGCCGAATTCTATGCAATAGCGCAGAAGGTGATGGAGCGCGCGGAAGCTGCCGCTGCTGCCGCTACAGACGTAATCGAAATCAGCTAACCTGCGCGGGTCGTTTGGAGACACGAATGAGCGACACGATTCTCATACGGCCCGTCGAGCAGTCTGACTTCGTGCAATGGAAATCGCTTTGGGAAGGCTACAACGCCTTCTACGGTCGCAGCGGGATAACCGCATTACCCCAACCAGTCATCGACACAACATGGTTGCGCTTTTTCAATCCCGATGAGCCCGTGCACGCCCTCGTCGCAGACCGAAATGGCGAACTGCTCGGGCTCGTGCATTTCATCTTCCATCGCACCACCATCTCGATTGCACCCACCTGCTATCTCCAGGATTTGTTTACCGTAGAATCCGCGAGAGGACAAGGGGTTGGTCGCCGGCTGATTGAACATGTCTACCAGCGCGCTGCTCACGCGGGATCAAGCCGCGTTTACTGGCTGACGCATGAGACCAACGCGACCGCCATCAGGTTATATGAAAAATTGGCGGAGCGATCCGGCTTTATCGTCTACCGCAAAGCCCTTTGAAAACCGGAAGGAGCGAGCAAGACGCGTCAGGGCACTTTTCACAGCTTGCCCAGAGGCAAGAGTCTTTTATCAGGGCTCAGTTTTATTACTTGTGCAAGGGCCGAAGTTTTATATCCGGGCATGACTTCAACAGCTTGATGAAAAAGTCGAGATTGAGTTGAATCAAGGTCAAAGCAGGGGATGGAAGACCATCGCTGATGGTCGGGGATCGTTCCCAGGGCATTCTGGAGCAATCCGCTTTTCGCTCTGAGTCACTCAAAGGACTCTTACCAAGCTGTTCAAGTCAAGCCACTTCAAAGTCACGGTGGATTTGTCGCATTGGGGTGGGGACCGTAGAATCACTGGAGGGCCGACGGCGGCGCTGCCGGGAGCGGCACCTGACAAAGATGAGCGAACAGGAAGCAGGGAATCCCAACCAGGCGCAGGCGGTATCGCCGGCATGGACCAGAATCGAGCAGGCACGCCATCCCCAGCGGCCGTATCCCATGGAATTTATCGAGCGGATCTTTACAGATTTCAGCGAGATTCACGGGGACCGCGCCTATGGCGATGACGAGGCCGTGGCTTGCGGGATGGCGCGGCTGGGTTCCGATGAAGTACTGGTAATTGGAAACCGCAAGGGCGGGACGACAAAGGAGCGGGTGCGGCGGAATTTCGGAATGCCGAATCCGGAGGGATACCGCAAGGCGCTGCGCTGCATGCGGATTGCGGAGAAGTTTTCGCGGCCGGTGATCAGCTTGATTGATTTGCCGGGAGCGTATCCAGGATTGGGCGCGGAAGAGCGTGGGCAGGCAGAGGCGATTGCGCGGAATCTTCTGGAGATGTCGCGGTTGAAGGTGCCGACGATTTCAGTGATATCGGGCGAAGGCGGATCGGGCGGGGCGCTGGCGCTGGCGGTGGCCGACCGGGTGCTGATCCTGGAGAACGCGCTTTACTTTGTGATCACTCCGGAATCGTGCGCAGCGATTATGTGGCGGGACGCAGCGCAGAAGCAACTGGCGGCGGAGGCGATGAAGATTTCAGCGCCTGAGGTGGCGGCGCTGGGATGTGTGGACGAGATTATTGCGGAACCGCCGGGCGGAGTGCATGAGGATCACGAGACGGGGGCGGGGCTGCTGGGTACCGCGCTGAAGAAGCATCTCAGTGAGTTGAAGGCAATGTCTGTCGACGAGATGGTGGCGGCGCGGCAGAAGAAATTTCGCAACATTGCGCAGTTCTACACGGAAGGTTAGTGCGGGTGGCGGGACGGCTCAAGAAGCGGGCAGGCGGGTTGCATGTGGGGGCGGAGTTGCGAGCTGAGTGTTTGTGTATGAGGCACGCGGCGCGGCTGGCTTGGAGAAGCGTATGAGCCAGCCCCAGAGCGGCGGCAGCCGGCTTCGCGCCTACTTCGAATTCATCTTTGCGATACTGTATTTTTTCTTTGCGCGGGCGATGGCGCGGCGCGCGGCGCAGGGACTTGTGCCCGAGCAATGGACTCCGCTGATTGAGCAGATGGCGCTGGTGGTGCTGCTGGTGGTGGGCTATGCGCTGGCGGGATTCTGGCTGGACAGGCAGAACTGGCCGATGAGCGCACAGGGATTGCCGCGGCGGCAGGGCTGGCCGGTAGAAGCGGCGATGGGGATGGCTACGGGCTGGGGGCTGGCGGTGGTGTGCGTAATTCCACTGATGCTGGCCGGCGGCATCGCCATTGTGCTTCAGACACAAGCAACGGCTTGGGCGTGGCTGCTGGCGGATGCGGTGTTTTTCGGACTGCTGGCGCTGGGGGAAGAGATTGCATTTCGCGGCTATGGGTTCCAGCGCTTTGCGGATGCTGTCGGGCCAGTGGGTGCGGTGGTGGCCTACGCAGCGTTCTACGCGATTGTGCAGGCGCAGGTGCCGGGGGCGAGCAAGGCCAGTATTCTTGTGGCGATCGTGCTGAGCATGTTGCTGGCGACGGCGTATTTGCGGACGCGGGCGCTGTGGCTGAGCTGGGGGCTTAATTTTGGATGGAAGGCCAGCCGGGCGCTGCTGTTCGGCCTGGCGGTGAGTGGCGTCAACAGCCACTCGCCGGTGGTGCAGGGGGACCCGATGGGTCCGTTCTGGGTGACGGGAGGCGGGTTCGGGCTGGACGGGAGCTGGGTAGTCTTCGTGGTGCTGCTGGCGGCCTTTCCGGTGGTGTATCGGGTCACGCGGGAGTTGGATTATCGCTATAACGTGCCGGTGATTGTGCCCGGAGGGATGGCGGTGGACCTGGACGCGGCGGCGCGGAGGCAGCATGAGGCGGCGATGGGACCGGCGGAGCCGGCTGCTCCAACGCTGGTAACGATTCTGCCGGCAAGTGCACCGGTACCGGTTGCGCGTACGGTTGAAGGGACGCGGAATGGCACGGCGGATTCGGAGTAGGTCGTCGGTGTGTTGAGGGTCAGTGCTTTCCCACCCTCCGACCGAAAAAGTCGAGCGATGGGGTGACCGGAAAATGATCGAGCAACTGTGATTCCCATGTCTCAGAGTCGAAGGCCACCCGCGTTAGTTGAACTATCCCAGCGACACGCAACGTTCGGATAGTGGGATTCCATCTGTTTCCTTACTGCATTTGCCTTTTGCGTCGGAACGGGGCTATCGTTTTTTCATCGGGTCGGTTGATCCCGCTTTTTGGGCGGGGCTTTGGCTAGCTGGTTTTTTACATGCTCTTTGGAATCATGGGAGGCACCCATGCGCTGTTGTCACCTTTCCCCAGAGGCGCGGTCTGATTCTGCCTGGACCGTTGAGATTTCTATCACAAATCATTTGAAGATGGTGTTGTGCGCGCTGATGGCGTTGCTGCCGGTGGGTGGCGCGGGTGCGCAGGTTACTGTGGATACGCGGACTGGCGTGGTGACGAACGGGAGCACGGGGAAAGCAGGGACGGTGGACCGGCGGTATCAGCAGATACAGCCAACGAATGTGCCGCTGCCGAAGTCGACGCTCGATGCGAAGACGCGGCTGGAACTGATTCGGGTGATGCAGTCGGAACAGGGATTCGCGATGCGTCCCATGCCGCGCGGGCACAAGGGGCTGGAGCTGGAGGCGAATGGTCACCTGGAGCCGGCGGGCGAGGCTTACCTGGACATGGTGACGAGCCAGGGGCTTTCAGCGAAGGCGGGGGATCGTGTGGTGATCAGCGATGTGAAGATTGAGCACGCCCGGATTGTGTTTGATTTGAACGGGGGGCCGGACCAGAAGCATCGTTTCATGCGCCATGTGCAGATTGGGATGGGGCCGAATACGAACCCGGTGGTGCAGGGAGATGGGCAGGAGCCGGTGGGGTCGCGGCTGACGCTGGTGTTTCACGGGGCGGTGCCGGAGCTGACGGGGAAGGATGTGAAGGCGCTGCTGGCTCCATTGATCTCGTTTGACGTGAAGACGCCGGTGCAGGCGTATACAGACACGCTGCCAACGAAGCTGAAGGATGCGATTTTGGGGCATCACGTGCTGGTTGGAATGAGCACGGATATGGTGCTGTTTGCGAAGGGCGCGCCGGAGTCGAAGTCTCGTGAGATGGACGGGCAGATGCCGTTTGAGGAGTGGATTTACGGCAAGCCGCCGAAGGATGTGGAGTTTGTGCGGATCAATGGGAATCGGGTGATTCGGGTTGAAGAAGCGAAGATGGGCGAGGCGCCGGTGGTATTCACGAAGGACGAGGTTGAGGGGCTGATGCGGACGGATGGATCTCCGTTGGAGGCTTCCAACGGAACGCGCACGACGCAGGTGGGGGATGTGGATCGGAATCCTGATACGCAGGCCCCGGGCGCTCCGCCGAGTTTGAGGAAGGCCGGGGAGACGCTGCCGACGGATGAGGACAATAAAAAGGCGAATGTCGGAGTGATGAAGCCGGTGCAGTTCCCGAAGAAGAAGCCGGACACGCAGCCGGGGGCGAATCCGGATGATGCGGGGGATGCGGCTGGAGACGGGAAGACTGCTGGGCCGGGGACAGCGCAGCCTCCGGCGGATGGAACGGGGACGGCTCCGGATTCGGGGGCCGCGACGAAATTGCGGTTGGTGCCTGGCGCGGTCGCGAACTGAATCGAAATTAGTCATGTAAACTGGAGGGAGCGAGTTGGGCTTGCGGCGGCGCCTGTGCGGGCTGAGCGAGCGGAGACCGCGCCGTTGAAGCCGCGCGCGTTGCGCGTGAGTGCAGAGACAACCCCAGAAGGAGAAACACCCGACCGATGGCCAAGATTGCAAAAACAGGTGACCGCAAGAAGGAAATGGACACGACGAAGTCGACTGACTGTCCGAAGTGCAGCAAGCCCACGCGTATCGTTAAGCGCGTTAAGGATCGTGAACGCGGGGTGCCTGGAGGGGTCTATATCTCCTGCTCTGCGTGCGACTTTCACGAGAAACTTTAAGAAACAGATTTAGAGATTTTCACAGGAGGCCCGGTTTATGCCGGGTCGAAGGTAAAAAGAAAAGGCTCTCGTTTTTGACGGGAGCCTTTTGTAATTTGGTTTCATGCTGAAGTTTGGAGACGCCACGCTAGGGGATATGGATATTGTTGACTCCTGGCTGAAGTGACCAATTCCTTCCTTTGTAGACGAAGCTGCCAGTTAAATTGCCCGGCAGTTGAATTGAAGCGTCGAGGCCCTGACCATTGCGATGGTACTGGACACTTATCATTCCGTCCGGATGGGGAAAAATTGCAGTTAGCGACGGCAAGCTACCGAGGTGGGGCTCGATACGTACTGAAGCGAATCCGGGACTGGCGGGTTGGATGCCTGCGACTAGAGTCAGCAGGTCATAAATGGGATGCGCGGTCCAGGCATGGGAATCGGAACGCGTGTTGCCGGGTATCTCTGGCCAAGTGCTGAAGTGCAAGGCAAGTAACTTGCGCCATGGGTCGAGAGAAGACAGATAGTCGTCTGCGAGACCGGCATGATCAAGTGCGCGCGCCAGGTAAAAGCGGAAGTAGTAGGACGCGCTGAGAGTTCCGTCGGGGGTGGTCCCCGGCTCAATGGAGAGCATGCGCTGTAGTACTTCTGCCTGGCGCTCTTTG
>Ga0302320_10019458_pt1 | contig 13618 bp, 9 predicted proteins | sample Bog_T0_3_FD_202130 | JGI IMG/M metagenome (GOLD analysis project Ga0302320, IMG submission 202130) | Peat permafrost microbial communities from Stordalen Mire near Abisko, Sweden - Bog_T0_3 | ecosystem: Environmental > Terrestrial > Soil > Wetlands > Peat | place: Sweden: Abisko, Stordalen Mire... | reverse complement strand
AGGACGATGACCACATCCTTGCGTGGTCATGGCACCCTTCTCTTGGAGATGGGTTTTATCTCTACACGGACAGGACGCGCCAGGTCGAGTCTGTGGGCCGCGGTGTGATGGTTGAAAACGGCCATTGCACCTATCTGCCCGGCAATCAGTGGATCGTCAACGACACGTATCAAGATCCCGAACTCTATCAGCATCCCTATCTATACGAGGTCGCCACCGAGAAGAAGTTCCCTATCGGCGACTTTTGCTCACCGATCGAGTACCACGATGAATTTCGTTGCGATACACATCCCCGTCACAGCCGCGATGGCCGCAAGATCGTCATCGACTCCACGCATGGCGGCAACGGTCGCCAGATGTATATGTTGGACGTTAGCAGCATCGTAGGGCCAAGTATTCCTCTCTAAAAACAAGGCAAGAAAACAAACCAACGATGCAACGAAAGATTGAGCGGTGATCAGCGTGATTCGCTGGGCAGCCCACGCTGGGCTGAAGGCAAAGTGCGGTACTGGTAAAACTTGACCAGTACCCATTATTCAAGGGAAATCGTAGGCTTTCTACATTTCCTTGGAGCGCCCTGGAAGCGAGGTTACTTTCCGATGCAGAAGGTGGAGAAGATGCGGGCGAGGATGTCGTCCGCGGTGGTGGCGCCGGTGAGGGAGTCCAGCGCGCCGAGCGCGGTGTGCAGGTCCAGCAGGATCATCTCGTGCGGCAGCGACGCCGCATTGGCGGCTTCGGCGGAGCGGAGCGCCGTGATGGTTGCGGCGACCGCCTGCTGCTGGCGCAGGTTGTTCAGCAGGCCGGCCTCCGCCAGCGATCCAGCGGCGTTGAGTTGAGTGAGGACCGCCGCACGCAGATCGTCGAGACCTGCGCCGGTGAGCGTGCTGGTGTGGACCGTATCTTCGCCCGTAGCGAAACTCTCAGTCGTCAGCAGGTCGATCTTATTTTCGACGACGAGGTGCGGGCGGCCGGCGAGCGATGCGGCCAACGAGCTTTCCTCGGATGTGAGCGGCTGGGTGGCGTCGTGGACCAGGAGGATGAGGTCGGCGTCGGCGAGCACCTCCTGGGTGCGCGCGATGCCGTGCTGCTCGGCCTCATCGGCGGCAGTGTCGCGCAGGCCGGCGGTGTCAATCAGGCGCAGTGGGATGCCGCCGAGGGAGAGCGACTCCTCCAGCGTGTCGCGGGTGGTGCCCGGCAGCGGCGTGACGATGGCGCGCTCGCGTGCCAGCAGGCGGTTGAAGAGCGAGCTCTTGCCGGCGTTGGGGCGGCCGACGATGGCGATGGCAGCGCCGTTGCGCAGCAGTTGGCCGCGCGCGAAGGTCGCGGCGAGGGCTTCGAGCGGTGCGACGACTCTATCGATAGAGGTGGCGATGACTGCGGGTGGGACGATCTCCACGTCGTCCAGCTCGCCGGAGGCGAAGTCCATGCCGGCTTCGAGCAGAGCGATCAGGTGCAGCAGGTCTCCTTTGAGCGGAGTGACGCGGCGGGAGAGCGCGCCGCCCAACTGCTGTGCGGCGACGCGCGCCTGGTCGAGCGTCTGCGCGGCGATGAGGTCGTGCACGGCCTCCGCCTGGGTGAGGTCGAGGCGGCCGGAGAGGAAGGCGCGTTGGGTGAACTCGCCGGGCTCCGCCAGGCGCGCTCCGTAAGAGAGGGCCGCGCGCAGGATGGCTTCGAGCACCACCGGCGAGCCGTGCGCGGCGATCTCGACGAGGTCCTCGCCGGTGTAGCTGTGCGGCGCGAGGAAGGCGGTGACGATGGCGTCGTCGATAGTCGCGGGCGCGCCGCTCGTGTTTGCGGAGTCAGCCGGATCGAGCACGCGGGTGAGGGTCGCACGGGCGTGTTGGAGCGGTGCCCGGTGCGCAAGCAGACGCGTGGCGAGGTGAAGTGCGTCCGGCCCGGAGAGCCGCACGATGCCGATGCCGCCGCGGCCGGGGGGCGTGGAGATGGCGGTGATCGTGTCGGGGGTGTGTTCGGGCGACATCGCTGCTTAAAACTCTATGCCCCGCTGCGCGAGTATGCCTTTGGAGTACGCGTGCTTAATCTCCTTCATCTCGGTGACGGTGTCGGCGAGTTCCACCAGCGCGGGATGGGCGTTGCGGCCGGTGAGGATGACGTGCAGCATCTCCGGCTTCCGGCGCAGCACGGAGGCGACGGCTTCGGGGTCGAGCATTTTGTAGCCGATGGCGTAGTTGATCTCGTCGAGCACGATGAGGTCCCAGTCGCCGGAGAGGATGGCCTCCGAGGCCTCGTCCCATGCGGCGTGGACCATGGCCAGATCCTCAGGGTCGGTCTCGGCGCCGCCGACCTTGACGAAGCCGCGGCCCATCTGGCGGATGATATAGGTGAAGCCGTCCTGGCGGCTGATCGCCTCGGCCGAGTCCAGCTCACCGTAGTGCCAGGAACCCTTTAGGAACTGCAGGACGAGCACCCTCATACCGTTGCCCGCGGCGCGGAAGGCGGTGCCCAGCGCAGCGGTGGTCTTACCCTTGCCGGGGCCGGTGTTGATAAGGATCAGGCCGTGGCGGGAGTCAGGTGCGGGAGAGGCGGACATGGGTCTAGCCTACCGGAGGCGAGCGCGAAGCCGGGATAAAGTTCGCTCCGGATGGAAGCCGCCCACAATATCAGTGGCCGGAGTGGTAAGGGTGGCCGGCGCGAATAGTCAGCGCGCGGTAGATCTGCTCGGCGGCGACGACCGCGGCCAGCTCGTGCGGCAGGGTGATGCGGCCAAAGGCCAGCGTGCGTTTGGCGAGCGCCAGCGCCGCAGGAGACCAGCCGTCAGCCGGGCCGATACCGAGCACGAGCGACTGGACGCCCTCGTCCTGGGCGCGGCCCAGGGTAGCGGCGAGTTCCTCGGAGGTAATTTGGTCACCGCGGCTGTCGGCCAGCAGCAGCAGGGGCCGGGTGCGTCCGGCGGTTGCCTGCAGAGCGGCCAGCAGAGCCGCCTCCGTTGGGAACATGCGGTGTTCGCAGGGCAGGTAGCGGCGGCTGCGTTCTATATATAGTTGCAGCAACTCCGCCGCGGGTCCGGAGGACGATCGGCGCAGCGAGATGGCAGCCAAAGTAATCTTCATGAAATGCGAGAGTGGAGGATGATTATTCTTCCATTATTCATAGGTTATTCAAAGAAGCGGATGATTCGGGCGCGGATTCAGTCTGAAAATCTGAGGAAATCAGGCCGTTGGCGGAATCACCCGGTTTGGCATGAGACATGCATCGGAATCAGCCAGCTATTGCGATACCCTCTCATTTTAAAGGACCAGGAGCGCTTCTCCGCCATGAAAAAGCTTCTTCTCACACTGGCTCTATTGGCTGTTTCCACCAGCCTGTGCTTCGCGCAGACCGCAACAACCGGCGCTCTGACCGGTTTGGTCACGGATCCGACGGGCGCGGTGCTGCCCAATGCCGTGGTGACCATCACGGACCCCGGCAGCGGGGCGGTGATTACGGTCAAGGCCAACGCGCAGGGCCGTTACTCCTCGAGCTTGTTGAAGCCGGGTAACTACACGGTGAGCGCGTCGCTGGCGGACTTTGCCTCGAACACGACGAACGTGTATATCGCTCTGGGCGATACCACCAACGCGGACGTGAAGATGGTCCCGGCGGGCAGCAAGACCTCGGTCGATGTGAACGCGGCGTCCATCCCGCTGCTCGACACGCAGAACGTGGCCCTGATTACGACCTTCAATGAGCAGCAGATTCTGGACCTGCCCGCTCCCGGCGGCGATGTGACGACGGTGGCCTTTACCCTGCCAGGCGTGGTGGTGAACGCCGGCGGCGCGTATGGCAACTTCAGCTCCAACGGCCTGCCCGGCGTCTCGAACCTCTTCGTGTTGAACGGCTTTGATAATGAGGATCCGTTCCTGAACCTGAACAACTCGGGCTCCTCCAACCTGACGCTGGGCCAGGGCGAGCTCTCCGAGGTCTCCGTGGTGCAGAACGGCTACAACTCGCAGTTCGGCCGCGCGGCGGGCGCGATCCTGTTCTATACGACCAAGACCGGCACCAACAAGTTCCATGGACTGGTGGACTACTACAACAACACCTCCGTGATGAACGCCAACAGCTGGTTCGGCAACTACGCGGGCAACCCGCGCCCGCACGCGGTCTCCAATGAGTGGGCGGCCAACCTGGGCGGACCGATCATCAAGGACAAGGTTTTCTTCTTCGCGGACTATGAAGGCCTGCGCTACGTTCTTCCGGGCTTCAGCAGCTACATCAACTATCCCTCCCCGCAACTGCAGACCTACATTCTCAGCCAGGTCCCTGCCGGCGCGCTCTCGCTCTATAAGCAGGCCTTTGCCGACTATCAGGGAGCACCTTCCTACAAGTCGGCAGTTCCGGTCACCACAGGTGGTGGCCCGCAACAGGACGCCAGCGGCGCCCTGGGCTGCGGTCTGGCGGCGAACGGCGGTCTCGCGGGTACGCCCACCGGCGTGGGAACCGGCGTGTTCGGCACCAACACCCCTTGCGTGACCAGCGCCTTTGCCACAGCGAACAACATCAACAAAGAGTGGCTGTTCACAGGCCGCGGCGACTGGGTCATCAGCGACAAGCACCATGTCTATGGCCGCTACAAGATGGACCGCGGAGCACAGCCCACCTCGACCAATCCGATCAGCCCTCTCTTCAGCACCATCTCCATCCAGCCGGAGTATGAGGGCCAGTTCAACGACACCTACCAGATCTCCTCGCGCATGACCAACTCGTTCACGCTGGCGTCGAACTGGTACTCGGCGTACTTTGGGCCGAGCAATCCAACAGCTTCGTCGGCGCTGTATCCGGACTATCTGGTGTCGGATGCGGGTGTGGACGGCAGCGGCACGAACTCCACCGGCGGCCTGAGCACGCTGGGCGTTCCGTTCTACCTGACCCAGGGCCGCGACGTAACCCAGTACCAGTTTGAAGATGACTGGAACTACCTGCGCGGTAAGAACACCTGGAAGGCCGGCTTCAACTTCCGCCGCGACCTGGTCTCCGACTACGACCAGCAGATTGAGACGGTCTACCCCTTTGTCCTCTTCTACGGCCTGCCCGACTATGCGGCGGGACAACTGACGCCGAACTCCCCGTTCTTCGGCGGCGACAGCTTCAATCAGGCGTACTCTTCGACCCTGCACGCGCACATCGCGCTCTACAACATCGGCGTCTATGTGCAGGATGAGCTGCAGGTGCTGCCGAAGCTGAAGCTGACGCTCGGCGCGCGCATCGACCGCACCGGCAACCCGCTGTGCAACGACAACTGCTTCTCGCAGTACCAGGGCGCCTTCCCTTCCTCCAATGCAACGTTGACGGGGGCTTACAACGCGAAGAACGGCGGCCCGATCGCCAGCCAGAACTACCACCCGTTCTCCAGCGTGGAGCCGTTGAACTTCCAGGCACGCGCCGGATTCAACTACTCTCCCGATCCCAAGGATGAGATTCGCGGCGGCGTGGGCATGTTCAGCGATCTGTATCCCGCTGGCTTCCTCGATGGCGCGATCCAGAACTTCCCCAACTACAACTCGGTCAGCGTGATTGCTTCCGGTGTGTATGGAGCGGGCAGCGGCGCCGGGACCGTAAGGAACAATGCGAATACCGCCAACACCACCATCTTGGCGGGGTATGCGAACGGCGGCAGCGCCGTCAGCATCAGCAATGCATTGAACGCCCAGAACGTTCCCTTCAGCCCTCCGCCGATCAACGCCTACTTTCCGGGGGAGTTCAAGGTTCCAGCGTACGTGGAGTACAGCCTCCAGCTCCAGCACCAGTTCACCAAGTCCGACGCGGTGATCCTCACCTACGCGGGCAACTTCGGATACAACGGCATTCTGATCGATCCGCTGTATAACCCGGGCAGCGGCCAGTACGACCAGGGCAGCAACAGTTGGTTCTTGATCAACGGATACAAGTTCGGAGGCTATCCGGCGACTCCGACGGACCCGCGCTTCGGCCGCGTCACGGCGCTGACCAACAATGGCAACTCCAACTACAACGGCATGCAGCTGACCTACAAGCGTTCCGGCGGCGGCTTCACCGGCCAGTTGAGCTACACCTACAGCCACTCGCTGGACGACGTATCCAACGGCGGATCGGGGGAGACCTTCAACGGCTACTCTGTCGCCGCGCAGCTTACGCCGAACCTGAGCACGCTGAACCTGAACTACTCCAACTCCGACTATGATGTGCGCCACAACCTCGTAGGGGACCTGGTCTACACGGAGAGCAAGAAGTTCAGCAACTTCTTCGTCAATGCTGTTGCGGGAGGGTGGACAGTTGGCGCCAAGACTTACGCCCGCACCGGCCAGCCGTTCAGCGTGACCAACGGTACAGACCTCACCGGCTTTACGAACCTGGGCACTACGTTGCTGCCGGATGCGGCTACCAGCACCTTCAAGGACACCTGCAACAATCCTGAGGGTGCCATTAACGGCAACGCGAAAGGCAACACCTGCCTGAATGCGGCGAACTTCAAGTACGGCGCTACGCCGCAGACGGACTTCGGCAACGTGCGCCGCAACAGCTTCCGCGGACCGCACTATACGGACAGCGATCTGCTACTGACCAAGACGCTGGTCAAGATGGAGAAGATCAAGTTCGACATCGGCGCCAACGCCTACAACCTCTTCAACCACCCCAACTTTGCCGCTCCCGCTGCTGCCCTTGGGCTGAACGGCTTCGGCACCATCACCGGTACGGTCGCAGCTCCGACAAGCCCCTACGGTTCATTCCAAGGCGCGGCGGTCACGCAGCGCATCGTTCAGGTGCACGGCAAGCTGACCTTCTAACTGGCAACAACTCCTGTGCAAAGAGGAAGACGCTTAAGCGTCTTCCCTCTTTGCTTTGGCGGACATATCTCTATGGGGCGAGGCCTTGACGTCTATTTCTTGCGGGTCTTCGATTTTGACGCGGGCCTGGACTGTGTCTTTTTCTTGACCCCAGACTTCTTCGCTAAGACTTTCTTCGTTACCACCTTCGGCTTGCTCTTCGCAGACTTCTTCGCAGGCGGCTTCGCGGGCAAAGATCTCGTTGCAGTGCGCTTGGACGGTGTCTTTCCGGGCCGCTTGGCCGCGATGGCTGCTTTGATTTCGGCATTCAGATCCGCGACGCTGAGCAGCGTGGCGGATTTACGCAACCGCTCCAGACCGTAGTAGGCGCGCTTCTCCACGGAGAAGACGTGGACGATGAAGTCTACATAGTCCATCAGCACCCACTCGCCCTGGCGGCGGCCCTCCACCGAGTTGGGATAGACACCGAACTGGCGCTTGAGCTGTATCTCGATCTCATCGGTGATGGCGACGTTCTGCCGGTCGCTCATGCCGGTGCAGATGAGGAAGTAGTCGGTGAGGCCGCTCTCGGTGGGATCGAGCGCGAGGATGCGGATGTCTTCTGCCTTCTTGTCTTCGCAGGCGGCAGCGGCGACCGCCAGCATTTGATTCACTTCAGCACTGGCCATGAAACTCCTTTGACCTTCTCATCGTAGCGCAGCGAGACAGCGAATAATACAGGGGTCTCTCCACTCCGCTTCGCTCCGGTCGAGATGACGGTGATGGACTAGGTTCCGTAGAGATGGTGCGCACGGATGTAGGCGAGCACCGGCGGCGGCAGAAGGCCGGCGCAGTCGCTGCCCGCAAGCAGCTCTTCGCGGATGCGCGTGGCGCTGGCGGGCTCCTCTACCCCGGCCAGCGGATGCACGCGGAGGCGCTGGGTGGGCGTGAGGCCGAGCGCGTCGAGTTGCTGCAGCGCAAAGCCGGGGCGGCTGACGACGATCCATTCGGCGAGTTCGATCAGGCGGTCCGGCTCGCGCCAGCGGCGCAGGTCGAGGAAGGCGTCTGCGCCGGCGAGGACGAAGATCTCGTCCGCCGGCGATTGGCGATGCAGCAGCGCCAGCGTATCGACGGTGTAGTTCGGCGTGCCGTCGGCGAGCGGCGCATCCAGCGCGACTGCCTCAAAGAGCGCGGGCTGCTGCGAACAGAGCAGCCCGGTCATGGCGAGGCGGTCAGCGAACGTGGCCGCCGCCGCGGCCGGCTTGAGCGGCTGGAGGCCCGTGGGAGCGAAGAGCACACGCTGCAATCCGAAGGCGCGCGCCGCCGCCACGGCCACGCCAAGATGGCCCAGGTGCGGCGGATCGAAGCTGCCACCGAAGTAGCCAAGGCGCATGGTGCTTTCGATTCTAGTCAATCGCGTTCGCGAATTGCGGCAACAAAAAAGTGCGGCCTGCTGCAACAGGCCGCACTTGCATGGAGGAAAGGACGTTAGCGCCGGCCGCGGAAGCCACCGAATCCGCCAAAGCCTCCGTAGTATCCGAAGCCAAAGCCGAAGTACGGGTAGCCCCACCCCCATCCATACGGGTATCCCCAACCGTAGTAAGGATAGCCATACGGGGAGTACGGGTAGCCGTAGAAGCCGTCGCCGTAAGGGCCGTAGCGGTAAGGGCCATAGGGTGCGTAGGCCGGATCGCCGCGGTAGTTGTTACCGCCGCCGTAGGGGCCGGGGAGTAGATCGGCGCGGGCCTCATACGGCCCAAACTCCGCGGACCTTACCTTCGCGGCGCCAAAGACGACCGCGTGGTCCTCCTTCACCTTGATGGGCTTGGCGTCATGGTTGCTGCCAGGGTACGCATCGGCCTCGCCACGCAGCACGCGGACGGTGTTGGTTGCGGCGTTGAAGGTGTACAGGCCGTCCTTGAGCAGCGAGACCTGTCCGCCGGGCAGGTCGATGAGGATCTGTGAGCCCTCCGCGGGATGATGCACGGTGATGTTGGCGATGCCGCGGCCAACACGCAGCTCTATCGTGTTGCTGCTACCAGAGGCGACGGTGCTGACCGTGCCGTTCTGGCCGACCCGGAGCCAGATGCCGGGAGCGGGCTGAGAGAAGGCGCTGTCTGCGGCAGGCATCGGACGGGCGGGTGCGGCCGCGTTCGGGGCGCCGGCGCCCTGTGCGCGTTCAATGGGCGCGGGCTGCGCCTGCACGTAAACGCCGTCCGGAGATGCGAAGTTGCTGGAGTTCGGGTTGGGGCCGGCTGGGTTCGTGTTCTGGGCCGGCAGAGTGGTGCAGAGCAGGCCCGTCACGGACAGAGTGGCCAGGGAGATCAGGAAGCGATTGCGCCTGGACATAGTAAAAACCTCTACCAGATTAGATGCGGAGGCCATCAGAAAGTTTACGTAAGGAGCGGACCGACTGGACACGCGTTTCACGTATCTTCCAATCGGCTGAGAACCGCCCCAGTGTGTCCATATAGCCACACCCAGGCAACGGACAATGCCAGCCCAGCTCCCCAGTTCCTTGTCTCTATTATTAGGAGACCTGTCAACAGGTTCATCGGCCTAGAGCCGGGGCCCGCTTACCTGGGTATATCTTGTTGTCTGGATGCTACCTATTAAGAGGATATCTGGCGCACCCTTTCTCGGCGGTGTGTTCTTACTCTCGTTCTCCATTCTGATCTTCCAGATTCTCCAGACCCGCATCCTGTCCGTGATGGCCTGGTACTACATGGCGTTCTTCGCGATCAGCGTCGCCATGCTGGGGATGACGGTAGGTGCGGTGTGGGTGTACCTGCGGAGCGAACGCTTCGAGCGGGTTGCGCTGCCGGTCACGCTGACGCGGTTCGCGCTGCTGTGCGCGGTGGCGATGCCGGCGTCGGTCGCGGTGCAGTTCTGCCTGGTCACCACGACGGCGGTCTCGCTGACGACGCTGCTGTCCTGGAGTTTGCTGCTGACTGCGATGGGCGTGCCGTACGTCTTTTGCGGCGTGGTGGTGAGCCTGGCTCTGACCCGCAGCCCCTTTCCGACGGGACAGGTGTACGGCGTGGACCTGCTGGGAGCGGGCAAGCCGGATGCGAGGCCGCATATGTTCATCGCAAACAACGGCAACATCGCAACCCTGGTGCTGTCCAATGCCGAGTTCACGCCGGAGCAGGTGCAGCAACTCCGGCAGACCGCGCACGAGCAGGGGTTCACCGTGTTGCGCCCGACCAGTCACCGGAGTCGCCCCTGCTGCGGAAGGTGGTGGCGAGCCATGATCTGGGCACGCTGAATACCGCGCTGAACTCTTCATATCTCGATCTCACCGTCCCGACAGACTCCCGACCGTTCTTCTTCAACCAGCTTCGCCTGTTCAGTGTTCCGAGCCTGTGGACGATCCTGCAGATGCGGATGCACGGGCACATGGAAGGCGGAGTGCTGAGCGGCAACCTGATGGCGTCCGCCGTTCTGCTGATGATCTTTTGTCTGTCGGTGCTGGCTGTGGTGCTGACGATTGTGCTCCCGCTCAAGCTGGCGGCGCGCCGCTGTCCGCGGCCGCTGGCGGTCTCAGGCAGTCTGTACTTTTCCCTGATCGGCATGGGCTTTATGCTGACGGAGATCGCGCTGATCCAGTACTTCAGTGTGTATCTGGGCCACCCCATCTATTCGCTGGGTGTATGCCTGTTCAGCCTTATCCTTGCCTCCGGTATGGGCAGCCTGGCATCGACGCGCCTTCGGCTCGATACCGGCCGGCTGCTGGTTTGGGCGGCGTTGGCGTCGGCCTATTTGGTGGTGCTGGTCCGGGTGCTGCCTGGGGTGTTTGCGGCCACGACGAACCGCGAGCGAACTGCACGCATCGCGATTGCGCTGGCAAGCATTCTGCCGCTGGGCTTTCTGCTGGGCTTCGGCTTTCCGACCGGAATGCGTCTGGTGGAGACGGTGGACCGGAAGCCGACGCCGTGGTTCTGGGGGATCAATGGGGCCACCGGCGTGCTGGCCTCGGCGCTGGGTGTGATGCTCAGCATGGCGTTTGGGATCGATGTCACGCTGCTGATTGCGGCCGGGTGTTATCTCCTGCTGATGCCGGTAAGCCTCTCGCTGATGCGGCTGGGACGGCGAACGGTCGTAGCCGCGTAGCCGTCCGTCGAGCTGCCGCGGAACGGGCAGATCCGGCAGGTGGCTAGCTGTATGACATCTACCTAAACCGCTTGACAATGCCAGCCCGCAGAGCGCAATGTTACTGCCGCAATTATTTCCCCTTCGAAAGCGCTACCGGAGGCAAGGTCGCGCTGCGTAAGGGAAGCAATACGCTCCAAACTACTTGTTTGATCGAGGCCGATAACAATGCATCTGTTCCAAGCGATTCTGCGGCGGCTGGCGCTGCCCCTGCAAGCCCTCTCCCTGCTCCTTCTCTTCGTCACCGCCGCCACACTGCATGCGCAGATCGCGGGCACCGGCAACATCCAGGGGTCCGTGGTGGACTCCACCGGAGCGGTGATCCCCAACGCGGCGATCACGCTGACCGAGACCTCCACGCAAGTTAAGCACACCGCCAAGAGCGACAGCAGCGGCGTATTTGCTTTCCCCAACGTGGAGATTGGAACGTATGCCGTGAACGTGACCGCTCCCGGCTTCAAAGGCTATACGGATACCGGCATCGTGCTGGAGGTGGGCAGCAGCATCGCCGTGAACGTGACGATGACCGTGGGCGCGACGACCGAGCAGGTGGAGGTGACCACCGATTCGCTGGCGCTGCAGACTGAAGACCCATCGTTCAAGCAGACTATCGACGAGAAGGCCGTGGTAGAGATGCCATTGAACGGGCGACAGATGACCGGCCTGATCGCGCTCTCGGGCGGGTCCGCGCCGGCACCGGGCGGCGACTTCACCGGCAGCAAGTACTCCTACCAGACCATCGCCGTGTCGATCGCCGGGGGCAATGGCAACTCGACCGAGTGGCTGCTGGACGGCGGCAACAACAATGACTTTATGGGCGGCGGCAACCTGCCGTTTCCCTTCCCCGACGCCGTGAACCAGTTCAGCGTGGAGTCGACGGCGCTGGGCGCGCAGAGCGGAACGCACTCCGGCGGCCAGGTGAACGTGGTGACGCGCTCCGGTGTCAATACCTTCCATGGCTCCGGCTTTGAGTTCATCCGTAACAACTACATCGATGCCACCAACTTCTTCTCTGCCGCGAAAGACACGCTGCACCAGAACCAGTACGGCGGCACCATCGGCGGTCCTGTGTGGCTGCCCAAGCTGTACAAAGGAACGGACCGGTTGTTCTTCTTCTTCGGCTACCAGTGGTTGAAGGCGGACCAATCCACCGCGACCACCACGCAGTATGTGCCGACAGCCGCGAATCTGGCCGGTGACTGGTCGACAACAGATCCGGCTCCGGCTGCTTCCGGTGGTACGGGCGTGGCCAACAACTGCGGAACCGTTCAACAACTTTACGATCCAGTCACGGGAGCGCTTCTGCCTGGCAACAAGTACGGTCAACCAGGTGGACCCGCTCTGCCGACTTACAACGCAGCAGCGCTGGCGCTCTACAAGTATCTTCCAGTGCCTAATGCAACCACAGATCCCTTCGGCTGCGGTAAGGTGCAGTTCGCCATCCCCTATCAGCTCTATGACAAGCAGTTGATCACTCGCGAGGACTACACCATCAACGCGAAGAACCATCTTTACGGCCGTTATCTTCTCGATGGTTACCAGTTCCCCAGCTTCTTCTCGCCGACCAACATCCTGATCACGCAGAACGCGCCGGGCAACTATGAGCGGGTGCAGACGGCGACCCTCGGCGAGGACTATGCGATCAGTCCGAAGACAGTGAACTCGGCGCACGTCTCCGTGCAGCGCCGCGTGGACGTGCGCTCCTCCGCGCCGGGCATCAACGCCTGCACTCTGGGCATCAACCAATACTGCGCGCTACCGACGGGCTTTCAGCTCGCGGTGGGCAGTTCGTCGACCAAGAACCACTACTTCAACACCTACTGCGGCACCTGTGCGCCGGGACACTACAACGACAACGCCCTGATCTTCGACGACGACGTGACGATGGTGCGCGGCAAGCACCAGATCGTCTTTGGCGGAGAGTATGCGCTCAATGAGCTGAACATCGTGGGCGGATATCAGTCCAACGGCAACTTCACGGTAAGCGGCATCTACAGCGGCAATGGGCCTACAGGAATTCTTCCCGGAGCCACCAAGGCCGCTGCTATCGGCGATCCCAACCTGGACCTGCTGATGGGAGCCATGAGCGGCTACCAGCAGAGCAAGCAGCAGCAGAACGCGCTGCGCGGGCCGATTCCCAGCCTGTATGTGCAGGACACCTACCACGCCAGCAAACAGCTTACGATGGTGGCAGGCCTCCGCTGGTCGCCGACGTTCATGCCGGTGGACTTCTTCAACCGCGGCACCATCTTCAACTACAGCGCTTTCCTGGCCAACCAGATCAGCTCGGTCTACCCGACCGCGCCGGCGGGCTCGTTCTTCTACGGCGACCCGGGCGTCTCACGGCAGTTCACCCAGAACTCCCCGTGGCAGTTCTCGCCGAACGTAGGCGTCACGTATGACCTGAAAGGCAATGGCAAGACCGTGATCCGTGCCGGCGCGGAGTATGTCTACGACCAACCCAACTACTTCACCGCACAGCGCGTGAACCAGAACCCGCCGTTCGCCACCTCCAGCAGCCCCAACACATCGCAACAACTTTGCTTCAGCACTCCCTGGCTGGTGGGCGGACCCACCGGATACGGCTGCGCTCAGCAAGGCGGCACCAACACGGAGCCGTTCCCGCAGCCGGTCGTGCCGACCAAGGCGCAGGCCGTCTTCCCGGCACAGGGCCAGTTCATTGTGCTGCCCACGCACTTCCTGCCCTCGCGCACGATCCAGTA
>Ga0302320_10019455_pt1 | contig 13620 bp, 12 predicted proteins | sample Bog_T0_3_FD_202130 | JGI IMG/M metagenome (GOLD analysis project Ga0302320, IMG submission 202130) | Peat permafrost microbial communities from Stordalen Mire near Abisko, Sweden - Bog_T0_3 | ecosystem: Environmental > Terrestrial > Soil > Wetlands > Peat | place: Sweden: Abisko, Stordalen Mire... | reverse complement strand
GTCAGCGGGCTGCGCGAGTATGGGTTGCCAAAGTCGTCCCAGCGCAGGCCGTAGTTGAGCGTCAGGTTGTGGCGCGCCTTCCAGCTGTCTTCCAGAAACAGCCCGTAGGTGCGATCGGCCGCGTTCCAGTTCCACTCCACATGCTGCCCGCTCACCGGGTTGTACATCACGCCGCTCTCGGTGTAAGGCTGATCCTGGACCAGGTCCAGCATGTTGGTGAATTGGAACGTGGGCATGTCGTAAGGGCCGGCAAACAACTCCACATCGTCGCCCATCCAGCCTTCATAGCCTGCTTTGAAGGTGTTGGCGCCGTGGATGTGGGTCAGCACATCGCGCCAGTGGTAGTTGTGCTGGATGAAGTCGCCGAGGGCAAATCCATCGCCAAAGCCCGTTCCCAGACCATTCACGTTGACCACAGGAACTTTGAAGTCACCGGATGCTGGTTGAATGCCTTCCACGCGCATGCCGCCCACGATGGCTTCGTTGATGGTGTTGGACGAGAAGGTGTGCGCCTCGTTGGCCTGCCAGGCCCAGGTGTAGTAATTCGAGGTGGTGGTGAAGGCCGAGCGCAGCGCCGGGCCGCCGGTGTTCAGCGTGGTCCGATAGATGTTGCCATAGATGCGGTCCCTGGTGAAGTTCTTGTCGATGCGCGCATTCCACTGGTCGCCATTGCGAAAGCTGGTGGCGTTGAACAGACCGTTGTCGAGCACGGGCAGCGTGCAGGGAACGCCATTGCCCACCTGGCTGCCGCCGGTGGCGGTGTTATCGCAGCTGGTGGAACCGAAGTACTGCGAAGCCGTTTCGGACACGGTGGGGTTGGTTGCCTTGGCCGGATAGGTGGCGAGCAGGCCGGTGCCGATGGTGTTCGGATAGTTGGTCTGCGCCCACTGCGTGAAGGCCGGGTCTTCAAACGAGACGGTCGCGTTGCCGGTGGAGCTGGACTCCCGCAATGGCTCGATGGAGAAGAAGAAAAACGCCTGGTGACGGGGGACAATCGGTCCGCCCACCGTGCCCGACATGTTGTTGCTGTGGAATGGCGCGAAGGCCACGCCGCCGTTGAACTGGGAGTGTGTCCACAGCGACTGGTTGTTGAAGTAGTCGCTCACGTTGCCGTGAAAGCGGTCGCCGCCGGCCTTGGTTGTCATGGCCATCTGCGTCGAGCTGGCGCGGCCAAACTCCACGTTGTAGGTGTTCACCTGGATACTGGTTTCCTGGATCGAATCCGGATTCGGGGTCAGGTTCAACACGCCGGCGCGGATGGCGCTGGTAACGTCCAGATCGTCGACGATGTACATGTTGCCAACCGCGCCCTGGCCGTTGGCGCTCGAGTCCACCTGCGTCTCGGTCGAGAAATTATCCGCAGCCGAGCCCGGCGATCCGCCTGCCACGAGGCCGAGTCCGGTGACGCCCGGCGCCATGGTCACGAGGGAGATCATGCTGCGTCCGGCCAGCGGCAGCTCGGACACAGCATCCGACTCGATGGTTAGCTCGTTTCGGCTTTCGGCCGTGTCCAGCACCGGCGGCTGTCCATTGACGGCAACCGTCACGTTGGCCGATGCAATGCTCAGGCTTACCGGCACGGCCAGCGTCTGGTTGGTCTCCAGGATCAAGCTGACATCGGTCTTTGAAAATCCGTTGGCCTGCGCTTCGAGTTTGTACTGGCCCGGCGCCAGGCTCAGAAACCGGTAGTTCCCTGACGTGTCCGAGACGGCGTTGGATACCTGTCCTGTGCTGATGCTGGTCAGGTGCAGGTGGGCGCCGCTCACTCCGGCGCCGCTCGGGTCCTGCACGGTGCCTTGAATGTTGGCGCTATATTGGGCAAACCCAGAGAGCGGCATCAAGGCCAGTGCGGCAAGCGCCAGGCCGCACAGCGCCACACGTCTGCTCTTGCCATGAATTTCGCAAAGGACCCGGCGCAGTGCCGGGAGGATGAATCGGACCTGCTTGCTCACTGTCTCCTCCTAGTCGAAATGGCTGAGGGCGTGCCGGCCGGCACGGGTGCGTGCAGGCGCGGAGCCTCGTTAGCCGGAGTGCGGGCCTCATCAGCAATCGTTTACTCCATTGCCCGCATTTACCCTCGCACGTCGGCAACCCGTACCCTCCGGGCCGCCCCCCAGGGGTCAGCTTCGGTTGTGGCCGGAAGCCTTCGTGAAAGACATGCGAATACTAGCGGAGAGTTACTACGGGTGGATATGGTACAGGTGTACCATATGCTGAAGTTTCTTCAGACTGTGGGTGTACCCTCTCTCAGCGGGCCTCCGCGGCGCGCTGTCGGCTCTGCAAGATGATGAAAGGAGAAATTTTATTGCGCCCCACGTCCACAATCCGGTTGTTCCTGGCCCTGGCCGTGGGAGTGGCAGCGACGACCTGTGCGGCGCTCTGGACCCTGTCCGGAAGGGCGCATCCGGTCATTGCCGTCATTCCCCGGACCTGCGGAACCTGGCTTTGGGAAGCCGAGCACACGGGGATAGCGCGGGCCGCGCCAGCATATGGATTATACGTTTACTGGAATGCCCCCATGCGCGAGGATGACGTCCAGGGACAGATCGATATTCTCACCCGCGCCGACAAGGCGGGCGTGCGCGGCATCATTGTTTCGCCGGTTGAGGCGCTGCCCCTGCGCAGTTCAGTCCACAAGGCCTTGCAGGGCGGTACGCCGGTGGTGGTCGTGGGGACCGACCTCGGCCTGGCGCCGGCGCCCAATCTTGCCTACGTGCTGAATGACGAGCGCGCCGGCAGCCAGATGGGCGCGCGGCGCATCGCCACGCTGCTTCATGGCCAGGGCTCCATCGCCATCCTCGGCATCAGCAACCAGCTCACCAGCACCGCCGAGCGCGCGCGTTACCTGGATGAGACGCTCGCCCGCGAGTCGCCCGGCATCCACGTTGTTTTTCGCAGCCTCGCGTTGCCCACCGTGTCGCAAGAGCAGGAAGGTGCGGAAAAACTGCTCTCCGAAGGTCCGCGGGTCGACGCCATCGTCGCGCTCACGGAGAGCTCGACACGCGGCGCCTTCTACGCGCTCACCGAGTTCCACAAGATCGGCTCCATGCCGCTGGTCGGCTTTGATCAAAACCTGCTGGCGCCTATCCGCACCGGCGCCATCGATTCCGTTGTGATTGAAAACACCTACCAGATGGGCCGCGCCGCCATGCAGCTGATGGCCGAGGAACTGCATGGAGGCGCCTCGCGCTCGTTCGTTGTGGTCGAGCCGGAACTGGTGACGCGTGACAACATCGACTCGGACCCGGTCAGGGAGACGCTCGATCTGGCCTGGTTCAAGCCATGAGGTGCAAGGCGTGAGGCAGGGATCCAATGCGCAGGCGTAGGAGCAGAGTTCTGTGGTGGTCGGCCGCGGCCGCGGCCGCCCTGGCCGCGCTCGCCCTGCTGGCACGCGTCGCGAGCGTGCAATGGGACAACCGCAAGCCGTACTTCCACGACAACTTTGATCGCGGGCCGAATGGCCTGGTCCATCCCGGCGGATGGCAGGCCTATGGGGGCACCTGGCAGGTGGTTAACGGCACCATGCAGAACATCGCCGACGACCGCGGCGCCAAGCTGATGAACGGCAATACTCACTGGCACAACTACATGGTCGAGGCCGATGTGCAGCTGCTGAGCGAGACCGGCGACGCGGGTTTTGTCATCCGCGCCACCCAGGAGGAAGTCGGCGTCGACTCCTACCACGGCTACTTCGCCGGTCTGCGCGACCTCGACGACACGCTGATCCTGGGCCGCGCCGACTATGGCTGGCACGAGTTTCGTGCCATCCCCGTTCATCCCGGCGTAAACACCGGCGCCTGGTATCACCTCAAGTTCATCGCCTATGAGTGCACCCTTGCCGCCAGCGCGACCACAGAGAAGGGCGAGACGACGATAGCCTCGGTCCGCGACCCGGAGTGCATCGAGAGCGGGCGCTTCGGGCTGCAATCGTATTCGACCGGCGCAGTCTGGCGCCGCGTGGAGGTGCGCCCGGCCGCGGCTCAGGATTTGCAGGATCTGCTCGGCCAACAGGTTCCCGCCGGCCCGGAGCAGGTTGCTCCGGTGCCTGACATCACCAACCTGGAAGCCTATCGCCGCGACACCGCGCCGATGCAACGCGAACTGCTCGATCATCAGGCCGATCTTCATCCTCTGCCCATCGCCGGCCTGCGCCTGCTTGCGCCCGACCATCCCTCGCACGTGACCGTGCATGGCGTCGTGACGCTGGCTTCGCCGGTTCTGTTCGTCCAGGACTCCTCCGGCGGAGTGGCGGTTCCCCAGGCGCACACCATCAAGCCGGTGCAGATTGGCGACGCGGTCGAGGTGAACGGCGATGCGGAGCTGCATGACTTCAGCTCCGTTCTGCGCAACGCCAACGTCCGTCTGCTCTGGTCGCATACCCCGGTGCCGCCGGTCGCGGTCAGCGCCTCGCAGGCCGCCACCGGCGCCTTCGACGCGCAGTTTGTCGAGACCGAGGGACGGCTGGTCTCCGCGCAGTACGCGAGCGGGCATTCCGCGGTGCTGCATTTCGATGAAGGCAACCAATCCTTCGTGGCCATCGCAGAGAATCCCAGCCCGGTCGAGTCTCTGCACGGCTTCAGGATCGGCAGCCGCCTGCGCCTGCGCGGCATCTGCGTGACGGATCGCGCCTTCACGCAGAATGAGATTCCCTTCGCGCTGCTCATGCGCTCCATGGAAGACGCGCAGATGGTCGAGCCTCCGCCGTGGTGGAACAGCCAGCATGTCATCGAACTGGTGCTGGGGATTCTCGTCCTGTCGTTTGGCCTGCAGCTGGCCTATACGGCTGCCAAGCGCTCCGAGCTGCGCGCGGTGATTGAAGAACGGCAGCGCCTGGCGCGGGAGATGCACGACACCCTGGCGCAGAGCTTTGCCGGGCTCGGCTTCCAGCTTGAGGCGCTCTCCGGTGAAGTGGAGCCGGGCAGCGCGCTGCGCAAACAGCTGGAGTCGACGGTCGAGATGGTGCGCTCCGGGCACCTGGAAGCGCGGCGCAATATCGCCGCCTTGCGCCCCGGCAATCTGGAGCAGGCCGGTCTGGCAAAAGCGCTGGAGCAGGCCGCCCACACCATTGTCCAGGGTGGCGCCATCTCCGTCACAATGTCGGTGCGCGGCGAGCCCAAGCAGATTCCCCTGCGCATTGCCGACACCCTGTTCCGTATCGGCCAGGAGGCGGTTGCCAACGCCGTGCGCCACGCCCAGGCGCATACCATTCATCTGCGCCTGATCTACGGCCGGCGTTCGGTCAAGCTTTCGGTGCGCGACGACGGGCATGGCTTTTGCGCGGCCACGGACAGTGCCGGCTTCGGCATCCGCGGCATGAAGCAGCGCGCCGATGCGATTGCCGCAAACCTGCGCATCCGCACTTCTCCCGGCCATGGGACCTTTGTGGCCATCCGCGCCCAACTGCAGCAGAGCATGCTCTCGTCGTGGTGGTGGCGTGCCACGCGCGCGGGCAGAATGAGAAGATGGTGGCATGGAAAAGCCGAGTGACCCGATTCGCATCCTGATCGTCGACGACCACCCGATTGTGCGCGCCGGCCTTGCAACGCTGCTCGGCAGGGAACCGGGCATACGCCTGGAAGGCGGCGTGGACGGCGCCGGCGAAGCACTTGCCTTTCTCAAGAAGCGCGCCGTGGACGTGGTATTGCTCGATCTGCGCATGCCGGGAACCACCGGCCTGGATGTGCTGCCTTGCTTGCTGGCGCTGCCGTCTCCGCCCCGCGTGCTCATCCTCTCCAGCTTCGACTATGAGGAGGAGATCTACCGCGCCGCCAAGGCCGGCGCCAGCGGCTACCTGATGAAAGACGCCTCGCGGGCGCAGATCGTGCAGGCGATCCACGCCGTGGCCCAGGGAGAACTGCATTTCCCCAAAGGCATTGCCGCCCGCATCGCCGACCGCGAGGGCCGCACGGGCCTGAGCCCCCGCGAGCAGGACGTGCTCATCATGATCTCAAAGGGTCTCACCAACAAGGAAATTGCGCACGCCCTGCTGATCAGCCAGTTCACCGTGCGCAACCACATCAATCACATTCTGGAAAAGCTGGAAGCGACCGACCGCACCGAGGCCGTGTCGATCGCCATGCAGCAGGGCGTGATTACCACTGCCGGATGAATGCCGGCGCCGCCCGGCGCGCCATTGAGCCGGTTGAAAATGGCGATTCTGAGCGCGCGGTCAAGCTTCGCAACCCCGGGGCCAGAGCCCCGAACGGGCGATGCAGGGCTTTCCGTACGGGCGAAAGGCCCCACCCTTCCGCGTTCGATAATCCACATGAGGTGTATAAAACGATACAGACAGCGCCAACGATTGGTGCGACCCTAGAATAGGGGTGTAGCCGATTCCAGTCTCCGAAGCGTAGAACATGTTGACTCGGTGCTGCGGTGCTGAAAGGTGGCCTGAGGATGACTTTCGCTGCTCCACGCGCATTCGATCCCACAGCATTCCTCGCGAGCGCCGGGCTTGGCCGAAGGATCGTGGAACTGAAACCCAAACAGGCTTTCTTTTCACAGGGAGATCCAGCGGACGCAGTTTTCTATCTGCAAAAGGGCCGAGCCAAGATCACCGTTGTTTCGACCTCCGGCAAAGAAGCCACCCTCAGTCTGCTTGTACCGCAGGAATTTGTGGGAGAGGAAGCGCTATCGGCAGTGCCGGGACTGCGTCTGTCCACAGCGACCGCCATTACTGCCTGCTCTGCACTGAAAATAAACCGGGAAGAGATGATGCGGGTGCTGCACCAGGAGCATCAGTTCTCTGCTCTGTTCTTGAAGTTCCTGCTGGCGCGAAGCATGCGGAGCCAGGCCGACCTCGTCGATCAACTTTTCAACTCCAGTGAGAAGCGTTTAGCCAGAATTCTTCTCTTGATGGCCGAGTATGGCGAGCCGGGCGAGCCGGAAACGCGGATTCCCCCCATCTCTCAGGCGACGCTGGCGGAGATGATTGGGACTACCCGCTCGCGGGTCAGCTTCTTCATGAATCGATTCCGCAAGCTGGGGTTCATTGAATACAACGGCCGGATTCAAGTGCATAAGTCGCTGCTGAAGGTAATCCTCCATGACCGAATGCCGCAGGACAACGCGGTGAGGCCTGGTCTTCCGAATGCCCCGTGGGGCCGGTTAAAGGGCCGTAAAAGCGCCAATATCGGTCGTTAATGACCAGTAAAAGCGCCAATACCGGTCATTAATGACCAGTATTGGAAAGGAAGGGCTGACATACTGACCGTAAAGATCAAGTGTCTTGATCGGAGCAGAAGATGCCAGATCGCAAAGTTTCCATCTTGATCGCTGAGGATGAGGAATCTGTTCGGGCCACCCTCGCAATGATTCTCAAGGCACTCGGGCATCGTGTCCGGTGTGCGTCCGACGGCTTTGCCGCCCTGATCGAGATCAGCCAGGAGGTTCCGGATATTCTGCTCTCCGACCTGAACATGCCGGGCATGTCTGGCTTTGAGTTGCTCTCGGTAGTTCGCAGCCGGTTCCCGACTATCCGTGTGATTGCGATGAGTGGTGCATTCTCAGGAAGCCAGATCCCGAGCGGCGTTACGGCCGATGCATTTTTCGAGAAGGGCAACGGCGTGGCGGTTCTTTTGAAAGCGATGGAGGGCCTGCCCCTCGTAATTCGACAACCTTCCCAAGCTGGGCAGCAAACGTCGTTTCTCGCAAATTAGATTGTCATCTCTTCATCTCAATGTTTTTCCAAGCGGTGTCCATCCTCGTCCAATTCAGATCTTCAAGTGCAGTCGCTGGCCGGCGCCCGTCGACCCACGACCGCCTTTGCCTTTCTTTCGTCCTGCAGATGAGGGGGGATCGTTTTCGCAACGAGGCCGGGCGTTGCCCGCAGGGATGAAAGGGCCTGACGCCCTAGACCCGATGTTTCGAGTCCTGCTGTAAGAGCCGGACGGTGATCAGAAGCGCGGGAATGAGAAAAACCAGTGAACCGACAACCCACATGATGACCGCTCCAACGACCTGATCCACTACCGGCGCAATGTGGAAGGGGTTCGGCTGAGTGCTGTAGTAGCTGTAGACAGGACGGTCGCAGAAGGCCAGGAACGCCGAGAGCGCCGTGTTGACGATGTCCGCGCCGACCAGGTAAGGGAGCATCAACCAGCCTGGGTAGCGCGCGCTCGTTGGCCACGGGCGAATCAGAGGCCACCAGAACAGGAGCGCCGAGCTGAGAAAGCAGATGTGCTCCAAGTTGTGCCAATATTCGTGCTCCAGGGCGAAGTTGTAAGCTGCGGGTACGTGCCAGCCCAGGAAGATCAAGTTCATGGCGAGCCACGCGACCACCGGTCTGGTCAGGAATCGGCCGCATGCGCGCAGCGCCTTCAGGCGCAACAGCGGGCCCAGCACGAAGATCACAAACAGGGAGGGAAGTCCGCGCAGAAGCGGGACCTGCGGATCACCGAGAAGCAGAAGCGGGGGAACAAACGACATGAGGAGCAGATGCTCTACCATGTGAGCGCTGAGCAGTGCGTCGGCAAATCCGTCCATCGGCGAGCCGATTGCCAGCCAGAGAATGAGGAGGCCGAGCAGAAATGCGGCCAGCCGGCCGGCCGGAAACTGGGCAGGCCTGGTCTTGCGGATGGCCAGCCATCCACGTGTATAGACCATGGCGGCGACCAGGACCATGGTGGTGAGGGCGACCGGGGGCGACCATTCTTCGAAGATGGCTCGGCATGCTGGAGACATGGGTAGCAGCGTAAACGCGGTGCTAAGGTGCGCCCGAGGTTGGCGCGTTGTGCGGCGCTGACGATGGAGATGGCTCGCTGGTCAGCACCATTGTTCGCGATGCATCGATGGCGGGCGAGAGATTGCCACCTCGGAGCGTGAGCAGAAAATGCACCAGGGCAGTGGTCTCGGCGGGGTTCAGAGCGTTGCCGTAGGCCGGCATGTTGCCGCCGCCTTGCAGAACCTGGCGGATGATCTGGTCTTCAGTCATGCGCGAAGCAACGGAGTCCAGCGCCGGCCCGCGCATGCCTCCGGCGCCGCCAATGGAATGGCAATTACGGCATTGCATATTTTGCAGCACGATCGCGCCTTCTCGTTCGAGTGGAGCGCGATCCTTCAGATCGGCCACGGGGATCGCATCGCTCGTCCAGGCGTTCATCACCGGGCTCCACGGCGCATACGTCGCAAGGCGCGTGAAGGCGCCCAGGGTGACAGCGATGAGCGCCACCATGAGAACCGCCACCGGCCGGCGCGACCAGTGCTTTTCGCCTTCTCCGGAAAGCAGAGGAAGCAGCAACATGGAGCCGATGATGAGGACCGGCGCGATGAACAGCACGGGAGTTTCCAGGCCGGGCGGCAGATAGGCCAGGACTGCATAGATCCACAGGAATGCGAAGTCGGGCTTGGGTGCGGTCTGGATAATGGTTGGATCGGGCTGACCCGTGGGGCCGAAGGGACCAAACCAGAATGCGCAGGCCATGATGGCAAGCAGGATGGCCGCAGCGAAGACTGCGTCCTTCCACGCGGCGTCGGGCACGAAAGCAATCCCGGTCTTCTCAGTGAGCTGGTGGTACTGCTGCACGTAGGTCTTCTTGTTCACCAACCGGCCGGGCATTGGCCACTCGTTGATGCCGAGGCGCAGCACCATCCACAGGTGCAGCCCGACCAGTGCGAGCAGGATGCCGGGAATGACGAACACGTGAAGCGCGAAAAAGCGTGAAAGCGTTGGTCCGGCAATGATGGGGCCGCCCAGCATGAGATCGACAAGCGCACCACCGACGAAGGGAACGCGGCTCAGGATGGAAGCGCCGATGCCGAGTCCCCAATAGGCGTCTTGATCGAAGCGGAGTACCTGGCCGGTAAAGGCCATGCCGAGGGTCAGCAGCAGCAGGAAGACCCCGATGATCCAGGTGAGTTCGCGAGGAAATTTGTAGGCGCCAAAGAGAAAGACCTGCGCCAGGTGAAGGAGCACGATGGCGACCATGAAGTCCGAGCCCCAGCCATGCATGGCGCGCAGATACCAGCCGAGCCTGACGTTATGGTCCAGAAACTCGAGACTGCTCCATGCGTGGCCGGCGGTTGGCGCATAAACCAGCGCAAGCAGAATGCCGGTCACCACCTGAAGAACCAGAATCACGGTGGCGGCGCTTCCAAAGACGTACCACCAGCTAGAGGTGCTGGACGGAACCTGATGCTCTGCCGCCTGGATTGCAACAGTGCCCAGCCCCAGCCTCTGCTCGAACCAGTTGTAGATGTCAATGGCGCGCTGCTTCATGCCGGCCATGAGTTGACTCCCGGTTCCGAGCTGGCTTCAATCTGCGTCAGGGGCTGATTTCCAGGCCTGGCACAGTTGCCGGCTGCCAGTGTCGGCATTTTGCCGGCGCAGATCATCAGGCTGCCAGAAGAAATCTTGTGCGCGTACTCGAAGAGGCCGCGCTCGGGCGGCCCGGATGCACGGGAGCCGTCTTCGTAGTAAGCGCCGCCGTGGCAGGGACAGAGGAACAGCTTGGATTGGGCAAACCAGCGGACCGGGCATCCAAGATGTGCGCAGTTGATGGCAAACACCTGGAAATTGTTGCCGGCGATGCGACGAACCCAGCAGGGAATGTCGCCAGTCTGACCGTCCCAGGGAGTGGTCACCGGATTGCGGAAATTAACCAGGCGCGTTTCGCCCTCCGCAAAGCCGCTCACTGATCCGAGGTTGATCCACGAATCGTCGCGAGTGCGCTTGTTCAGCGCAGGTCCCAGCAGATATCCGACAATCGGCACGGCCAGAATCATGCCGACCGCGCCATTCAGCAACAGAGATAATTTGAATAGAAAGACGCGGCGCGAGTGGCCCGCACTCGCGGGATGCGCCGCGGGCTTGGTCAAGGTAGATTGATCGCCTGCTGAAAGAGGCTCGCTCGGGTTCATTTCGTCCTGCTCCATGCATTGCCCTTCTACGCTTCGTGCAACTTTGGTTCACGCTTCATGCAGTCACTTCGCGTTCAAGGATTGTTGCGATACGGCTGGCCTGGATTGGCGATGCGTTTCGATGCCAGCCACGCGACGATGTCGGTGATTTGTCCATCCGTTAAAGATTGCGCGGGCGCCGATTGCGGGCCGTCGTGGCGCCAGTCGGGCATGGCTTCGTCCGGCCGTCCTGCGATGAGAATGCTCCGCAGGTTTTGGTCGCTGATAAGGGCAAGATACGACGGATCGACGATGGAGCCGAGCTTGCCCTTGGTGGAGTTAACCATTCCATCGGCAGGGCCGCCCTCGCCATTTGCACCGTGGCATCGGGCGCAGAAGACTTGATAAGTCTGAAGTCCATGCTCGGCGTTGCCGGGTGCTACGGCTTGATAGGAAGGGGGACTCTGACCCGCAAGCAGATTCGGGTTTTCCCATTGCATTACCATGCCCTGGGCCAGCGAGGAAACCTGGCCATCGCTCAACATGCCGCCGGCGCTCTTGGCGAAAGCGGGCATCAGTTTGCCGGGAACGCCCTTTGCAATCACAGCCTGCAGCCGGCCCTCTCCGGCAAGCGCAATATAGACCGGATTGGCAAGCGAGATTGCCGCACCGTCTCTGCCGTTCTCTCCATGGCACGCGGCGCAGTTCTGCTTGTAGAGCGATGCAAAGTCGAGGGCCTCCTCAGGCCGGACGACCTCGGGTCCCGGCCCAGGCTTTCCAGGAATGTGTCCACAGCCAATGCCGGCACCGCCGGCCGCAGCCACCGCGAGGGCAAAAAGTGCCGTCCGAATTTGAGCTGTGCGCGTCATTGGTCTTTGTCTTCCAGCGTGGAGGGGTGCTTGAACAGCGATGGAGCGGCATGGGGCTGGTCGCTGTGCAACCCGGCACGAACGGCAAACGGCAGAGCGCGAAACTGGGGCGTCCGCACCCTGACCTGGAGATTGACGACGAAGCCGCATACCAGGCCGAAGGCGATTTGCGAGACGACGAACCAAAGCCAGTCGATGCGCGCGTTCAGGATGGGACTGATGACACCCAATGCTGAGTAGATGATGCCTGTCCAGAGGAACGGGGCAATGAAGCCGGCGGTGAGAATCGGCTTGCGGGGAAACATGGGAAGCATGGCGCCGTAGAGCAGCCCCACCAGCAACGATGTGACAGCATGAATGCCAAACGCGGCCAACAGGCCAAGAAGGTGAAATTGGGCTAGAAACGCATTGCTTTCACCCGCCCAGCTGATGATTCCCCCGGCTGCCAGCAGGTTCACGGCATACCACACGCTGTGGAAGCGGACGAGGCCGAACAGGGATGCAGGTAGAATCATGGCGATTCCGCCGGCGATTCCGCCCTTGATTCCCGCGGTTATGCTGAAGGTCTCAACCGGCAGAACCTTCCGCTGTGCTGGTTCCGCGGCCACCCTATCGCGTATGGTGCGCAGGCTTGAGATCGCAATTTCTCCCGCTTGAATCGGAACCGGGAGATGATGCTCGTGCGGGAGAACTTCAAAGTACCATCCCACCATGGACCGCAACAGGAGCACAAGGCCGAGCAGGCTGATGACCCAGTGAGTGACCATTCCAGCTATCACCAGCGTGATGCCAAGCGCCAGGACCATGGGCCAGGGCGTCGGCACCGGGAGCAGGATGCCGCTTGCGCCATCGGCGCGCGGCGTGCGCACAGCGTCGTGTCTGGCCGGGTTCACCGATTCGTCGCGACGCATCGCGTTGCTGCCTTTCTCAAGCTATCTGCCCAGAACATAGACCACAGTAAACACAACCACCCACACTGCATCGACGAAGTGCCAGTAAAGCGAAAGCACCTCGAGTTTTTCCGAATGCTCCTCTGTTACCAGGCCAAAGCACGACAATCCCAGAACAAGAGAAAGCATGATCAAACCAACTATGACGTGCGTGGCATGCAGGCCGACCAGCGAGTAATAGGTGGTTCCGAACAGATTTGTCTGTATGGTCAATCCTTCGTCCTGGATGAGGTGGTACCACTCACGTGCCGTCAATGCGAGGAAGATCGACCCCAGCAGTACGGTGCCTGCAAGCCATGCCGTGCAAGCTCTCAGCAGTCCCTTGCGCAGCGCGCTTACGGAGAGATGGACTGTGATACTGCTCGATAACAGGCAGACGGTGCTGACGATCGGCAACTCCAGAACCTGCGCCGGTGTTGGACCGCTGAGGCTTTTGCCGATGTAATAGATGTAGGCGACCACAAAGATAATGAAAATTGCGGATTCGGCCACGATCAGGCAAGCCATCCCCACGGTGCCGCGATAGGGCAGCACCCACGCTGTCTCGGCTGTTGGGATCGGATCAAGCGGCCCGTCGATCGCAATTGAGTTCGCGTCTCTCATTATTCGTAATCCGAGTCCGGATCTTCAGGATGCTTAAGATCCCACAGGGGGCGACGGCTGTTCACCGCAGGCAGGACGGCGAAGTTATAGTCCGGCGGTGGTGACGGCGTCGACCATTCCAGGGTCCATGCATCCCAAGGGTCGTGGCCGGCCAGGTTGCCGCGAAAGTAGGAGTGCACCAGGTTGTAGACAAAGATCAGCAGGCCAATGGCCTGAACGACAGCTCCAAGGCTCACCACCAGATTCCACCCACCCCATCCTCGGCTCGCTTCGTAGGTGTAGATGCGCCGCGGCATGCCGAGCAGGCCCGGGATATGCATGAAGTCAAAGGTCAGGTGGAAACCAATCGTAAAGAGCCAGAA
>Ga0302320_10019452_pt1 | contig 13622 bp, 16 predicted proteins | sample Bog_T0_3_FD_202130 | JGI IMG/M metagenome (GOLD analysis project Ga0302320, IMG submission 202130) | Peat permafrost microbial communities from Stordalen Mire near Abisko, Sweden - Bog_T0_3 | ecosystem: Environmental > Terrestrial > Soil > Wetlands > Peat | place: Sweden: Abisko, Stordalen Mire... | reverse complement strand
GAGCCTGCGGCAGCTCGACCCGCGAATGACGGCCGCGCGGCCGCTCGATCTGTTCATCTACGGCTTAGGAATCGTCGAGGGTGGGCAGCTGCCGGACAAGCACAGCGCCATTTTGCAGTCATTGCGTGAATGGGGCTTCAAGATCTGCCCGCAGTCACAGCTCGTGGCAGGCGCCGACGGCTGCCTGCAGTACTACCGTCAGATGGGAGCCATGCGCGCGCAGCTGCCGTACCAGATCGACGGCGTAGTCTATAAGGTAGACGATCTCGCCCTGCAGCGCGCCTTGGGGTTCGTCTCACGGGCGCCGCGCTGGGCGATCGCCCACAAGTTTCCAGCTGAGGAAGCGTTGACCACGGTGCGTGGCATCGAATTTCAAGTGGGACGCACCGGGGCGCTCACGCCCGTGGCGCGGCTCGAACCCGTGTTCGTCGGCGGCGTCACCGTCAGCAACGCAACCTTGCACAACATGGACGAATTGGTGCGCAAGGACGTGCGCGTGGGCGACACGGTGGTGATTCGCCGTGCCGGCGATGTGATTCCTGATGTCGTCAGAATTTTGCCGGAGCGCCGGGTCGCCGGCGCGACTTTAGTGGAGCTGCCGACGGCGTGTCCGGTGTGCGGCTCGCCGGTGGGGCGCGAAGCCGACCAGGCGGTGGCGCGCTGCACCGGCGGACGGACCTGCGCGGCGCAACGCAAGGAGGAGATCAAGCATTTCGCATCGCGCCGTGCGCTCGATATTCAAGGTCTCGGCGACAAGCTGGTGGAGCAACTGGTGGACCGCGACTGGGTGCGATCTCCGGCAGACCTATTCGCGCTCGAAGCCGAACAACTGGCGACGCTCGAGCGCATGGCGGACAAATCGGCGCAGAAACTTAAGGCGGCGATCGCGGCGGCGAAGCACACCACGTTGCCGAGATTTCTTTACGCCCTGGGTATTCGCGATGTAGGCGAGGCCACCGCGCTGGCGCTGGCACAGTATTTTCGCGATATCGCGCCGCTGCGCAGCGCCGGCGATGAGGAGATTCAACGGGTGCCGGACGTGGGACCGGTGGTGGCCAAGAATGTGGCGGCGTATTTTCGCGATGCCGAGAATGCGTCGATCGTCGATCGGCTGCTCGCGGCCGGCATCACCTGGCCGCCCCCGGCGCCCATCGATACGGACTCGGCATTGGCCGGCAAGACTTTCGTGCTGACCGGCACTCTCAAGTCGATGACGCGCGAGGCGGCCGAGCAGGCGATTACGCAACTCGGCGGCAAAGTGAGCGGCAGCGTGTCGAAGAAAACCCACTTCGTGGTGGCAGGCGACGAGGCCGGCTCCAAGCTCAAAAAAGCCGAACAGCTCGGGGTCGCGATACTCGACGAAGAGGGCTTGCTCGCGCTCTTGAAAAAGTAGCGGATTCCCGCGAATCCGCTACTTTCCACCGCAACGGTCTTAAACCGGCTTCTTGTCGATTTTCGCGTTCTTCTTCAGATCGTCGATATAGGCCTGAAACTTCTTCTGCATGATGGCGTTGGTGAGCTGCGGCTTCATCTGGTCGAACGGCGCATCGCGCGTGTCGTCGAGGCGGATAATGTGCCAGCCATACTGAGTCTGCACCGGCTCGGCCGTGATCTCGCCTTTCTTCAGAAGCTTCACAGCATCACCGAACGGCTTGACCATGCGCGCGGTGGTGAACCAACCTAGATCGCCGCCGTTCGCCTTCGAATTATCGGTGGACTCCGCTTTGGCGACATCTTCAAACTTAGCACCGCCCTTGATCTTTTTGATGAGTGCCTCAGCCTTCTCCTTGCTGGCCACCAAGATGTGGGCCGCGTGATACTCGGTCTTGTCGACCGCAGCGTCGTACGCGGCATGCAGATCCTGATCGCTCGGTTGATTCGCCTTCAGATACTTCTGCGCGGCGGCATCGGCCAATATTTGCGTGCGCAACAACGCCACCCGCGTCTGCACGTCCGGATCGTTCCCCAAGCCGTCCTTGTCCGCTTGTTCCGCAATCAGCTGCATGTTGATCATCTGATCGAGCACTTGCCCCTTCTCATCCGCGGTCACATCGGTGATCGGTTTGCCGCGCAACAATCCTTTCAAGTAATCATCGAAGGCATCGCGCGAAATCGGCGTACCGTTGACGACGGCGACGGCATTTGCAGCGTTCTTATCCGCAGCCGGAGCCGCAGGCGCCGCCGCTTGCTGTCCTTTGCCGCAGGCCGCCAACAGCACGGTGATCATGGCAACCGTGGACAGGCGGGCCCACTGTGCACTTAGAAATTGAGTCATTTGGATCCTCTACACACGAATAAGGCGGCTATGGCCGACATGGCCGACGCGCCGGGGGCGGCAGTTTAGCCGATCACGCGGGTGGCGGCGAGGCATCAATGGCAAGCGCATGGATGTCCGTATTCAAGAGCTCCCCCACGGCGGCGTAGACCAGGCGGTGACGCGCCAACGGGGGTACACCACGGAATGCCTCCGCCACGATTGTGACGCGAAAATGGCTGTGGCCGGCGGCGGCGCCGGCATGCCCCGCATGCAGGTGACTTTCGTCCTTGATGACCAGCACCGACGGCGCAAAGCGGACCTCGAGGCACTGCCGCAGGAGTCGTTCACGGTCCGAGGCCGATGAGTTCATCGGTTAAGCTCCGATTGCGCTGCCTGGGTCTTGCCACTGAGCCACAAGACCTGGGGCACCATGAAGATCAGCATTGCCACCGTGATGCCGAAGACTTTGAAATTGACCCATACAGACTCGTCGAAGTTCCGCGCCACGTAAATATTGGCGACGGCAAGCAGGACCAGCCAGGCGACCCACAGCGAATTGAGCATGAGCCACGTGCGTGCCGAGATATTCAACGGCTCCTTGAACACCGCCTCGAGCATGCGCCGCGCCAGGGGCTGCTTGCCGATGACGGTGCTGCCGAGAAAAGCGGCGGCCGCGAGCGCGAGCAGCACCGTCGGCTTCCATTGAATGAAGCGCCGGTCATGCAGCAGTAACGTCGCCGAGCCTAACATCAGCACCACGATCACCGTGATGACGTGCATGGTCTTGAACTTTCCCGTCATTAGGCGGTGCACGAGCATTTGCAGCACACAGGCGAGCATCAGCGCTGCCGTCGCCCAATAGATGCCCAACAGCTTGAAACCGAGGAAAAAAACGATCAGAGGGAGCCATTCGAGGAGCTGAGTCATCCGCGTATCATAGCCGGACGTGAGTATTTACCTGCAACTGCATCCGGTGTCTCCGCAACGGCGATTCGTGCGCCAAGCGGTGGCGACGCTCAAGGCCGGCGGCGTCATCGTCTACCCGACGGATTCGTGCTATGCACTCGGCTGCCATATCGGCGACAAGGCGGCGCTCGAGCGGATCCGCGATATCCGGCAAACCGATCGCGACCACAATTTTACCTTGGTGTGCCGCGACCTCGCCGATGTGGGCAAGTATGCGCAGGTCGATAACTGGCAGTACCGGTTGCTGCGCGCACACACCCCTGGGCCATATACCTTCCTACTGAAGGCGTCGCGCGAGACGCCGCGCCGCTTGAAGCACGAACGCCGCGGAACCATCGGCTTGCGTGTACCCGATCATCCGGTGACCGCGCTGCTGCTCGAAGAGCTCGATGAGCCCGTGATGAGCTCAACGCTGCTGCTCCCCGGGGAAGAATTGCCCTACACCGACGCCAAAGAGATTTACGACAAGCTCGAGCACAGCGTGGATTTGGTGTTGGACGGCGGCAATTGCGGCCTCGTTCCCACCTCAGTGATCGATCTGTCCGGCGACCGCGCCATTGTGGTGCGCGAAGGCCGCGGCGACCTGCGCCCCTTTAGCACTTAAGCCACCGTATAATGCCGCCACAGCATTCGCCGGCCAGCTCGATTTGATTCTAAATAACGAGTGTAAGCATTGGATTTATTTGCATTTTTATACAAGATCTCAATTTATGCAATTCCGGTACTCTTGGCAATCACTCTGCACGAAGTCGCGCATGGCTGGGCCGCCAGGTTCTTTGGTGACCGCACCGCCGAGATGCTGGGACGCTTGAGCCTCAACCCACTGCGCCACATCGATCCCATCGGTACCGTGCTGGTTCCCGGGCTGCTGCTCGGCTTCGGTGGCATGCTCTTCGGCTGGGCGAAGCCGGTGCCGGTCGCCGTGAGCGCGCTGCGCAATCCGCGGCTCTCAAGCGTGCTCGTGTCGTTGGCGGGTCCTGCGGCAAATATTGTCATGGCGGCGCTGTGGTGTGCGGTGCTTGCGGCGATCACGCGGCTCAACGGCAATGCGACCCCGGACCGTTGGATCTCGCTCATGGCGCAGGCAGGAATTTTGATCAATATAGTGCTCGCGGTGTTCAACCTATTGCCCATCCCGCCGCTCGATGGCGGACGGGTGCTGGCCGGATTGCTGCCGCCGCGCTACAGCGCGCGCATGGATAAAATCGAACCGGTCGGCTTGTTGATCGTCCTCGGGCTGTCGATTTTCGGTCTGCTCGGCTGGCTGTTTGATCCGACCATGCAATTGATCGGACGCATCATCGGCGCCTGTTTTGGATCCCGCTCATGAGCGGTCCGATTCAAAACCGACGGGTGCTCTCCGGCATGCGGCCGACCGGCTTGCTGCATCTCGGTAACTTCCACGGTGCGCTCAAAAATTGGATCGAACTGCAGTATCAGTACGAGTGTTATTTCTTCATCGCCGATTGGCATGCGCTCACCACGGGGTACGAGGATACATCGAAGCTCGAAGAGAACGTCTGGTCCATGGCCATCGATTGGCTGGCGGCGGGACTCAATCCGGGTGTCGCGACGCTGTTTGTGCAATCGAAAGTGCCGGAGCACGCCGAGCTGCATCTCTTGTTGTCGATGATCACGCCGATCGGCTGGCTCGAGCGCGTGCCGTCGTATAAGGATCAGCAAGCGCAATTGGCCGAGCGCGACTTGAGCACCTACGGTTTCTTGGGCTATCCATTGCTGCAATCGGCGGATATTTTGATGTATCGCCCGCAGTATGTGCCGGTGGGCGAGGACCAGGTTGCGCATGTGGAAATCACCCGCGAGGTCGCGCGGCGCTTCAATCACATTTACGGCCGCGAGCCCGAGTTCGAGCAGAAAGTCGAGAAAGCGATCAAAAGCCTGGGCTCGCGCAATGCGACCCTGTATCGCAGTATGCGCAAGGAATTTCAAGAGAAGGGCAATGTCGACGCGCTCGCCAAGGCGCGGGCGATGCTCGAGTCGAACGCGCGCTTGACGGTCGCCGACCGCGATCGGCTGTTTGGATTTTTGGAAGGCACCGGCATTTCAATTTTGCCCGAGCCGGAAGTGCTGTTGACGACCACTCCCAAGGTGCCGGGCTTGGACGGCCGCAAGATGTCGAAATCCTACGGCAACACCATCGGCCTGCGCGAGGATCCGGACTCGGTGGCGAAGAAGCTCAAAGCCATGCAAACCGATCCGGCGCGCGTACGGCGCACCGACCCGGGAGATCCCGACAAATGTCCGGTGTGGGACCTGCACAAGGTGTATTCAAATGCCGACACCCAAGCGTGGGTGCAGAAGGGCTGCCGCAGTGCGGGGATCGGCTGCTTGGAATGCAAGGCGCCGCTGATCGAAAAGATCATCGAGGAGATCACCGTCATCTCCAAGCGCGCGCAGGAGTTTGAAGAGAATCCCGAACTGGTACGCGGTATCATCGCGGAAGGGTGCGAGCGGGCGCGCGCAGCGGCGCGCGATACGCTGGACGCCGTTCGTCAGGCCATGGGCATGGATTATCGATGAAACCTGAATTGACCCTTGTGCAAAAGATTGCGCCGCCGCCTGCCGCGGCCGTGCAGCATCCTGCGCAGGGAGAAATGCCGTTTGCGGTCGTCGAGGGCCAGCCGGTGACCGAGATGCCGCGGGATCTATACATCCCGCCGCAGGCGCTCGAGGTGTTTCTCGAAGCGTTCGAGGGACCGCTCGACATGCTGCTGTACTTGATTCGGCGGCAGAACTTGGACATTTTGGATATTCCGATCGCCGAAATTACCCGCCAGTACATGCGCTACATCGAGCTGATGCAGGTGCTGCAGCTGGAATTGGCGGGCGAATACTTGTTGATGGCCGCGACCTTGGCGGAAGTCAAATCGCGGATGCTGCTGCCGCGGGTGGGCACGGACGAAGCGGCGGAAGAAAGCGATCCGCGCGCGGAGCTGGTGCGCCGCTTGCAAGAGTACGAGCGTTTCAAGCGAGCCGCCGAGGGCATCGATCGCATGCCGCGGCTGGAACGCGATACCTGGGTGGCGTCGGCCGATCTCGTGGATCGCAAGGTGGTGCGCATTCCGCCGCAGGTGACCTTGCAAGAAATGCTGCTGGCCTTTCAGGACGTGCTTGCGCGCAGCGACATGTTCGCGCACCACCACGTGCAGCGCGAACCGCTGTCGGTGCGCCAACGCATGACCGAAGTGCTGTCCGCGCTCGGCGCGGCATTCATCGATTTTGCTCAGCTATTTCGCGCCGACGAGGGCCGCCGTGGTGTAACGGTGACATTTGTCGCGGTGTTGGAACTGCTGCGGGAAGGATTGATCGAAATCGTACAGGCAGAGGCGTATGCGCCGCTGCACGTGCGCCTCGGCAATCCGGGTCGGCACCTGACTCTGGTGCCCGACGACGGCGCCGCCAATGACGACACTGTGAGAACTCAATGAACGACCAATACGTGAAGAATGTGATTGAAGCGGCCATGCTGGCGGCCGGGCGGCCGTTGTCGATGGACGAATTGGTAAACGTGTTCGACGAGCGCGATGGATCGAATGCCGAGGAAGTGCGCAGCGCCATCGCGGCGCTGCGCGCAGAGTACGAGACGCGTGGCCTCGAGCTGCTCGAGGTGGCGAGCGGCTATCGAATTCAAATCAAGGCCGGTGTCGCCGAACCGGTATCGCGGCTGTGGCAGGAGCGGCCGGCGAAGTATTCACGGGCGTTGCTCGAGACCCTGGCCTTGGTCGCCTATCGCCAGCCCATCACCCGCGGCGAAATCGAGCAAATCCGAGGCGTTACGGTCAATCCCAACATTATCAAGACGCTGCTCGAGCGCAGCTGGATCCGCGTGGTCGGTCATCGCGATGTCCCCGGCAAGCCTGAGTTGCTCGGTACCACACGCGATTTTCTCGATTATTTCAGCCTCAAAAAACTCGACGACCTGCCGACCCTGGCGCAGCTCAAAGAACTCGAGGATCTGCGTGTGCAGCTGACGCTGCCCGGGGCGGATCCGCAAGTCTCGACGGCCGATGAGGTCGAGACGCAAGCGGCGGACAGCGACGGCGACAACACGCACTACGCATCCGATGACGAGGAATCCGAATCGGCCGCTGTGCAAGACGCGGACGCTGAATCGCCCCGGCCGCAAGGGTTGGTCGCACGCGGTGCAGAAGACGATCCGAATTGAAGCGACCGACCCGGCCGCGCAAGAAATCGACACCGCGAGACGCAGCGCCGACTGAGCGTGTGCAAAAACTGCTGTCGGCGGCCGGCATCGGCTCGCGCCGCGAGGTCGAGCGATGGATTCGCGAAGGCCGGCTGCACATCAACGACCAGGTGCCGGCGTTGGGCGCCAAGCTGACGCCGCGCGACCGTATCACGCTCGATGGCCGGCCGGTCAGGTTGCATACTCCCGCGGTCAAGGAATCGCGCGTATTGCTGTTTCACCGCTCGCCCGGCGAAACCTTGGATTTGAAGGCCGCCACCTCGCGCGCAGCGGAACATTTGAACCTGCCCCGCGCCTCGGGGCGCTGGCTCGCCATACAACCCATGCCGCCGGTCGACGGCGGCTTGGAGATTCTCACCGACGATGGCTCGTGGGCGCACCGCGTGTCGCGCGGGGTGCATGCGCTCACCATCGACTACGTGCTGCGCATGCGCGGACCGCTCAATGATGACCTGGTAGCGGAGTTTCGCGCGGCCACCGATTGCGAGGGCGAGGCGGTGAGTATCATCGAGGCCAGCGCGCTGTACGGCGAGGGCTTCAATCATTGGCTCAACGTCACGGTGCGTGCAACGCGCTCCGCGCAAGTGCGCCATTGGTGGGCGGCACGCGGCATCATCGTCAGCCGCCTGATGCGCGTGCGTTTCGGACCGGTGCACTTATCGCGCGAGCTGCCGCGCGGACACTCGCGCGCCATGTTGGCAAGCGAACGCAACGCGCTGCTCAACGAGATCGACGCTGCCGCAAAGCCGGCGGCGGTCAGTTAGCGGCAGGCTGCGAGGCTTGCAGCAATTGCGCGAGATGCTGCTGCCACAGCGCCGCCCACGAATGCGTGCCGTGCCCATGAGTCTGCTCCGACGCCGGCAGCAGGATGAAATGGGCGCCTTTGATGCGCTTGATTTCGCGCTCGGCAATGCCAAGCTCCGGCGGATTGATGAAATCGTCGGCGGAGTTTACCAGCGTCAACGGTACTTTGATGCTCTCGAGATTCGCCGAAGGGTCGTAATCGCGCGAGGCATTCAGCTGATACAGCAGGTCATTGGCGTCGAGCTCATCGAGCTCGCGCTGCATGAATTTTTCCAGGAATTGATCCGCCGCATCGCGGGTCGGCAACGCCAACTGCATTTGGATGGGTGCGCTACCGGCAATCAACAGCAACCCGGCTGCGTTGCGCAGCGCCGCCATCGGTTCGCTCTTGTATTCGCCTTGCAACCACTGTGGATCGGTGCGAATCGCTTCCATGGCGAGGTTGCGCCACAGGCGGTTGCGGCCGGCAATGGCCACCGGCAGGCAGGCGAGCGGCAGCAGAGCGTCCGCGAAATCCGGATAGGTTTCCCCCCACATGAAGGTGTGCATGCACCCCATGGAAGTACCGATGATCAGCCGCAAGTGCTCGACTTGCAGGGTCTGCAGCAGCGTGTGCTGCGCGGCCACCATGTCCGCGTAGGTGTACTGCGGAAAGCGTGCGTGCAAGCCGTCGCTCGGCTTGCTGGATCTGCCGTGACCGATTCCGTCGGGAAGGATCAGGTAGTACTTGGCGCTGTCGAGCAACTGCCCGTGGCCGAACAGCACGCCGGCGAAATGCTCGTTGAGCAGGCTGCGCCCGGAGCCGCCTGTGCCATGCAGCAGCAGCACTGCGTTGTTGATCTTGCCGTGCGAGTCACGCTTGGGCTCGCCGAGCGTGAGGTAGTGCAGGCGCAGTTCCGGCAGCATTTCACCCGAGGCAAAACGAAAGTTGTGCGCAATGGCGTCCGCGTCGCTCGGGATCGGTTCCGCGGCGCGCGCCGCGAGACACAGGGCTAAGAAGGCTAGGCAAGCTGCGAAAAGTTGACGTGCCATCACCGCCCCCTTACTCATTGCGCTTCAAAATACTGGCCATCAATACCGCGACTTTCCGCGCTCAGCAAGTATAAAAACGCGGGGCAAACGGCAGCCGGTGTCGGCACGGTGTTGGGATCCTCGGCAGGATAAGCGGCGGCCCGCATCGCCGTGCGCATGCGGCCGGGATTGACGCTGTTGACGCGGATGTTGGGTTCGCCCTCGAGTTCTTGCGCAAACATGCTGCGCACCGATTCCAAGCCGGTTTTCGCGACGGCATAGGCACCCCAGTACGGCCGCTGATTCTTGACCACGCCGCTGCTGACGAAAATCACCGAGGCGTCGGACGACTGGCGTAAGTTCGGCAGCAGCACTTGGGTGAGTATGAAAGGCGCGGTCAGGTTCACGTGCAGCACTTTGCACCAGGTCGGCACGTCATACTGCTCGAGCGGCGTGCGGTCGCCGAGCAAGCCTGCGGCATGCACCACACCGTCGAGTTTCCCGAATTCGCGGTCGATGGTTTTCGCCAGCTGATCGTAATCGACTGCGGTCGCGGCGGCGAGGTCGAGCATCGCGATCGCCGGTTGCGGTGCCCCCAGGGTTTCGATTTCATCGTAGACGCGCTCGAGCTTCACGCCATTGCGGCCGGATAAAATCACACTGGCGCCGGCGCGTGCGCATTCGATCGCCAGCGCGCGGCCCAAGCCGCTGCTGGCGCCGGTGATCAACACCACGCGTTCGGCGAGCGAGTCGCTCTCGGGACTAAATTCTTTTGGATTCATACCATCTTCCCCGTTTTTTAGGCGCGCCGCGCCGCACTCCAAGCGAGCAGCATATCCTTGAACCGGCGGCGCGCGCGGGGCTCGAGCGCAGCCAATACCAGCAGGTGCCGGTGCCGCCGCCGCAGTGCCGAGGGCAGCAGGCGCTCGGCCGTCGCACAGTAGCCAGCCGCGCGTTCGCGCAGCGAAGCAAGATAGCGCAGTAATGCTTGCGGCGGCACATCGGCCGCGAGGTCATCATTGCCGATGCCGGCCGACAAAAGTTCTGCCACGGCGAAAGGCACGCGGCCAGCACGCGCCTCGCGCCGATAGCCCGCGATCGCCCGCAACAGGTAGTCGGCTTGGGCCAGCGCCTCGCAACAGGGGCGCACGGCAATCGGCTCGGTTGGCGCGGCGAGCTCGGATGCGACCAGCAGGGGAGCGCCCAACAGCGCATAGGCGTGCGGCTTAAGATCGGCAGCGGTTTCGAGCGGCGCGCCGCTCACTTGCAGCAGGGCGGCCGCGACCGCCTCGAGCAGCGGTTTCAAGTCGACCGTTGCGGCGCGCGGCAACTCCGCGAGATAGCGACTGATCGGGTGCACGGCCGAACCTGCCAGCAGCCGTTGCATTTCTTCGTGCCACCATGCGAGTTTCAAGCGCGCCACACCGATCTCGGTGGCGGGGTCGATGAGCGCCTGCCACTCGGCACCAAGCGCATAAATGCCGAGCAGCGGCGCTTTGGCTGCGGCGTCGGCAAACAGCCAGCTCCAATAGCGCGCCGTGCCGAGCGGAATGGCGCGCGCCCGGTAGCTTGCATCAAGGGAGTTCGGAGCCGGCATCGGTTGAGTCGCGCCCGACGTCCGCCAGGCGCGGGATGCGCGTCAAACTCGCGATGGCCTCCAATAGATCGATCTCGCGATTGCCGCGCAACCCCAATTCCAAAAAGCGACGCGCGGCCGGCAACACATGTTGTTCGAGCGAGCCAACCGCCTTGTTGAACCATTCGACGCTCGCGCCCAAGGATTTGCCCATATTGCCCAGGTGTTCGCAAAACACCGCCAAGCCCTTGTACGAGTCTTCGCGCAGCCGCCGCGCCTCGGCGGCATCGCCGGCGAGCGCCGTTTGCTTCCATCCGTAAGAAACTGCCTTCAGCAATGCGACCAGACTGGTCGGCGTCGCGAGCATGACGTTTTGCCGCAGCACCTGCAATTCGATGGCCAAGGATTGCTCGCGGCGCGCGCGCCACACCAACGCCAGAAGCGCCCCTACGCCAATCCCTGCGAGCAGTGCCAGCCAGAGCGAGGGCTCGCTCATACTCGACCGCTCGCTTCGAGCCAGCGCAGCAGGTCGCGCGCCTCCGCCAAGTACGCGTCCCCTCCCCAGGTGCTCGAATCCTCATCGGCCAAGAGATAGCCGTAATTTGCCACCAGTGCCGGCATTCCGGCCGCATGGGCGGCTTGCACATCGCGCAGCGCATCGCCGACGTAGACGCATTCCGCGGCGCTGGCACCGGCAAGTTCGGCGGCGTGCAGCAGCGGTCGTGGGTGCGGCTTGCGCTCGGCCAGCGAATCGCCGCTGACCACGCAGGCGAAGCGCGGCCGCAAAGCCAGCTGCTCGAGCAATGGGTCGGTCAGCCATTGCGGTTTGTTGGTCACTATCCCGGCCTTCAGACGGCGTGCATCGAGCGCATCCAGCACCGCATCCATGCCTGGAAATAGCCGCGTGCCTGCGCTCAAGGCGCCGCGATAGATTTCGAGATAGCGTCGCATCAAGGCGGCCGCGTCCGCTTCTGCGGCATCGGGAAAGCCGATCTTGACGATGCGCGCCGCGCCGTGACTTACCGCTGCGCGCACTAAATCATAGGGCAGCGGCGCAAGTCCCGCCTCGTGTCGCAGCGCGTTCAATGCGCCGACCATGTCCGGTGCGGTGTCGAGCAAGGTACCGTCCAAATCGAACAAAACCACGCGCAGCGGCAGCGCCATTAGTTGACGGGTCGCGAGAAGTGCGCCAGGTAATTGACGCGGGTGTCGGGCGACAGCCGAAACGAACGCGTCAAGGGGTTGTACGTGATGCCGGTCAAATCGCGCAGCTCCAATCCGGCTTCGCGTCCGAAGCGAGCGAGTTCCGATGGGCGAATGAACTTTAAGTATTCGTGGGTGCCGCGCGGCAGCACCCGAGCAATGTATTCGGCGCCGACGATCGCCACCGCGAACGCCAGCGGGTTGCGATTGAGCGTGGACACGATGACTTCGCCGCCGGGTTTCGCCAAGCCGGCGAGCGCCCGGATGCTGGCAGCGGGATCCGGCACATGCTCGAGCATCTCCATGCAGGTCACGACATCAAAACTTGCCGCTCGTTCCTCGGCCAATTGCTCCGCGGCGACCGCGCGATACTCGGCCGCAACCTTGCTTTCCATGGCATGCAGCTCTGCGACATCGAGCACGGCCCGCGACAAATCGATGCCGAGCACGCGCGCACCGGCGCGCGCCATGGCTTCCGAAAGAATGCCTCCGCCGCAACCGACATCGACGACCTCGCGACCGGCCAACGCTACGATGCGTTCGATGTACCGCAGACGCAAGGGATTGAGGTCGTGCAGCGGCTTTGAGGGACCTTTCGGGTCCCACCAGCTCTGGGCAAGTGCGCTGAATTTCGCGACCTCGGCCGGATCAACATTGCGATTCGATTCATGCATGCGATTCAGCCTCCGCGATGCGCGCGGCCCACACGTAGGCGCGCGCAGCGACACTCGCCCAATCCAACCGGGTCAATTCTCGATCCGCCAACAACTGCCGTCCCGCCACCCATACGTCGCTCACGATGTCACGCTCGCCGCAAAACACCAATTGCGTCACGGGATCGCTCAACGGCTGCACCGCAGGGCCACGCATATCCACGCAGCAAATATCCGCCCATTTGCCGGGCTCCAGAGTGCCGACATCGGCTTCCAGGCCCAACACGGCGGCACTGCCGCGAGTCGCTAGGGCAAGCGCATCCCAAGCGCCGCACCCGGCTGTGAGCGCGAAGAGTTTCATCTCGGACCACAAGTTCTGGCTGCTGCAGGGGCCGCCGCCATTGCCCACGCCCAAACGAATTGCCGATGCGGCGAGTGCCGCCACCGGCGGCAATTGCTGGCCGACCTTGAGGCTCGAGGCGACGCCCAAGCTCACTGCGATGCCGGTGCGCTGCGCGAGCTCGATATCCGCTTGCGTCGCGTGAGTCATATACACCGCGTTCAAGCCGGGAGTCAGCAATCCTAGGCGCCACAGCCGCTCAATGGGCCTCATGCCGTGCGCCGCGACGCAGCGCGCAATGTCCTCGGCGGAGGCATGCAGGTCGATCATGATGCCGGCGTCGAGTTCATCGGCGAGGGTCGCGACCCGCGCAAACGCAGCATCGCTCATGTCCGGGGATTGCGGGGCGAACACCGTGGAAATCAAGGGATGCGCGGTGTATTCATCGCGCACGCGCAGCCCCTCTGTCGGGCTGCCGGTTTCGCTCACCGGCAGACCGATGACGGCGCGCATGCCGGATTCGGGGGCGGCCGTGGGCGCCCCCCCCCGGGAGTGTTATGGGTGCCCGGAACAACAGATTGCGGGGA
>Ga0302320_10019451_pt1 | contig 13622 bp, 6 predicted proteins | sample Bog_T0_3_FD_202130 | JGI IMG/M metagenome (GOLD analysis project Ga0302320, IMG submission 202130) | Peat permafrost microbial communities from Stordalen Mire near Abisko, Sweden - Bog_T0_3 | ecosystem: Environmental > Terrestrial > Soil > Wetlands > Peat | place: Sweden: Abisko, Stordalen Mire... | reverse complement strand
GCTCCTAAACCGGATTCTGCGAGATACACTGATCAAATATCGTTTGTTCTTCGAAAAGAAACAGTTTCCGCCTGCTGACTTTCATGGGTTTCGCCCGCAAAAATTGGAAACTGCGGTTCACGCGAGAATTGAAGCCGATGGCAATCACGAGCAAAGAGACCGTTTGGCCGCGTTGGTCTATTACTGGGGGGATGCACCTCACGATATTAAATCTGCCGCAGTTTGTTCTGCTGAAATTTACAAGAGTTTTGATTTGGAACCGGTCAAATGGGGAAATTCCGCCAGCGAGACAGCAAAACCTCAACCCAAACCAGCGAAAAAAGAAGCCATTGTGATTGTTGATGACGGTTTGGGTCCGTGGAGGGAAAAATTACGGGATTGGAGGGCGGATGGCGTGATTTCGCAACAAGACGCGAACAAGTTACGCGTATTCCTAGCAGAAGCTGTTTCGGTTGACGTGGACTGGGACGCGTTGCTGCTCAAACCGGTTCAGATATTAAATAAAAACATTCGTGTGCCAAAAGCGCCCACTGGAAATCCTTCACCACTAGAGGAAATTGCCGTTGCGGCAACTGATAAAGACTTGGATGACCCAAAACGATCCACCCGCTTTTTTGGGGCGATTGAAGCGGTGATCCGTTACCATGAAACGCATAAATCCTGGAATTATGATGGTGGAGAAAAAGACTCCGCAGCTTATGGTTGGTTGATTGGCAAGATGGTTGGCCAGGCAGAAACGTATTTTTTACGCGAAGGGCACAAAATTAACCGGCAAAATGCTGTCCCGTTAGCTCAAGCTCTGCTTTTAGATGCACGTTTATTGAATTTACCAGGGGCATCCAGTAAAACAGACGCCGACTTGATAGCGGCAATGCTCCGTATGCTGCCTGCACAGGTGAATTCGAATTTTAATCCGGCGGATAATTGGGAACGCTTGTTGAACGGAGCTAGACAAAGCCGACAGGAATTATTGGATTTTTTACTGCTTCATATTGCGTCGCGCCAAGGCGGAGCGGATAAGGTTCAGGCCGTGGATGCCACGGTCTTGCTCGGAGCCATACGGGGCTTAAGAGCCAGTGCCTGGAAATGGAGTCAAGAGGCCGCCCTTGACCGCACCACCGTTGGACCAACCGCCAAGGAACATCTTCGCTATCTTAAAATGTCCCTCGAAAGTGCCGCGCGGATTCGCAAAGAGAAACTGATCGGTTGGCGGACGAATGCTGTGAACTGGCTGGGGAAAGATTTTGACATCAAAGTGATTTCCGAAGAGTTGCGCGCCGCAGCATTAGAGGCTCACCAAGCAAATTGTTTTTGTTGCGGTGAACTGGCTTGTGAGACCATTCGTGGTCATATACGAGAGTTAGAGTCATACCCCCTCAAGGCATCCCTGGATAACGTGGAAAGGATGGCGGATGAAAGTGCAATGTTCGGAAGCGTTCTGTCCGCCTTGGCGCAAACAGAGGATCGAGTAGTCAATCTGCTGGTAGTGGTCATGGAGGAATACGAAAAATTCTTTCGTGAAACCGGCAGAAACATTACTGAGACTCTAGCTAACAGCCCGAACAGTCTTCAGAATGAGGCTTCGGAATTGCGGGAGAAGCTAAAAAGCCTCGGATCACATTGGCACGAAGTTGGAACCCAACGGGAAAAGGCGGGCAAAGCGAAATAAACGAGAATTTGCGAGATATGAATACAGCATTGCAAAACGCGAAGGAGTTGCGAGCGAGAATTCTGGATGCTAAGTCGAGGGCTGGCAACGTCAACATTTTGCGGGCTTGGAAACCCGTTCAGGACAAAGTTGATATGCTTCTAACCGAAGTTAAGACTTTGGCCAAAGCGACTGCTCTGCTCGCCAAGACGCAGGAAGTCGGTCTGCTCAGCAAACATCTTCCGACCTTGAATGAACTCAAAAGTCTCCAAGCGAAACTCGACAAACTGGACAAGCGTTTGATCGAGGAACCTGACACTTTCCTTAAAGGAGATGTGTGGGCTTCTGCGAAAAGCCAACTGGAATGTTTGGCCAAGGCGCTTTATGGGAATTTGATTGCTGTTTGGGTGAAACATATCGAAGGTCTAGGGCAGAGCATTGATTATCTCGAGCCATTTTCAAGAGTAGAGCAATGCACTCTGATTATCCGGAAAATAGAACTTGAATTGGAAGGGCTTGATAAACTAAAGGTTACTTTGCCGCAGGACGACGAACCTTTTCGGCAGGCGATGCAACATCAGAAGGAGATTCAAAAACTGGTCTCTCAACTGGATCTTAAGGACGTGCCTCCGGCCGTTCAAAAATTTCTTAAAGCGATTAACACTTCCGGCGTTACGCTCAATGATGTCACCGATGAAATCCATGCTTGGCTGGCCAAACGGAATATGCTTAAAAGCTTTCACATTACGGCCTCCTAACGATCCGATCCATTAATGATGAACTATTCAATCCACACTCTCGCGGTGGAGTTTCTGGGCCAACTGGAACAAACGGAAGCCACCCTGCTTTCATGGGGTCTGGTTGACGGTTTTTTATCAGAGGAGGAACTTGTGGCAAAGGCCGACGCATTTGTTGCGAAATACGAGGCATGGGATATAGTCCCTGACGGGCACGCACTCGTTGACATTCTGGAGCAGAAACATTTTGTTATCCGATGGGACAGTCCTGACGGTTGTCGATATCGCTCACGAATGGCGGAATCACTGCGAATGATGTCACGCCTTCGGCAACTTTTTCCAAAGCACCTAAAAACTCCGGGAGCGTGGGTTGCAAGTCCCGCCCTGGTCTCCGATTTTCGGTTTTTACCTCGTTCCCGTACATATCCTCGCCGCGACATTGACGCGTCGGCATTTATCAACTCTTTGGGGAAAGACTGGACGGGCAGATGCCCATCCCCAATACAGCGGGAAGTTGCTCGTTCTATTTTAGGATTGAGCGATTTGAACACAGGTGAAGTCCGCTTGGCAGGATTTCAAGTGCGAGCAACCGAGCGCATTCTCCAGAGCGCAATGGGCGGTTCCGCGCCCCAATCAAATGCATATGAAGAACTGTCTGGCACTGTTGTTTGCTCCGGGACCGGCAGCGGCAAAACGCTTGGCTTCTATTTACCGACATTGATGCATTTAGCTGGGATGCTGGAACAAAATACCGAAGCATGGACCAGAGCTTTGGCCATCTATCCCCGCAACGAATTGCTCAAGGATCAGTTTTCGGAAGTGTGCTCCAGATTGGAGCGGGTAAATGCCACCTTAGTGAAGTTTCATAAACGCGGCCTGCGAATCGGAGCATATTTTGGAGATACGCCAAATGATAACGCCCAATTTGATGCAAAGGAGGGGCGCAAGCCCACTTGGTCGAGACACGGCAACGGATGGATTTGCCCGTTTCTAAGGTGTATCACAGAGGGATGTGATGGACAAATGGTCTGGCTGGACGCAGACCGCCAGAAAAATATCGAACGCTTGAATTGCGACCGATGCAACAAGGTGATTGATGAGAACACGGTTGTGTTGACAAGAACACGCATGCGCGATCAACCGCCGGACATTTTGTTCACTTCGACGGAAATGTTAAACCAACGCATGACGGATTCAAGAATCTGGCATCTATTCGGAATTGGCCAACGGTCCCCGGTTAATAAAAAGCCGGCCTTTGTTTTGTTGGATGAAGCTCATACTTATGCGGGGGCGGCAGGAGCCCAGGTGGCCATGCTGCTTCGGCGCTGGCGGCATCGCGCAAACTGCTCTCCCCATTTCGCAGGACTTTCGGCCACCTTGATGGAAGCGGCGCCCTTTTTCGCTCAATTGACTGGCGTTCCCGAGAACAGAGTGGAGCAAATATCGCCGGAAACAGGCGAGATGATTGAGGAGGGGCGGGAATACCTGATTGCTTTGCGAGGTGACCCCGCTTCTGGGGCAAGCCTGCTTTCGACGACAATTCAGGTCGCCATGCTCTGGCGGCGGGTGCTTGATCCGGCCCCATCGGTCACGCCTGGAAGCGACGAACAGAACCCGAGTATTTTTGGGCGAAAGACATTTGTATTCACGGACGATCTCGATGTAACTAACCGTCTGTATTTTAACCTGCTGGATGCCGAAGGATTGGATCATTTGGGGCGTCCTGATTTCAGTCGGCATCCTGGAGGATCGCTCGCCAACCTGCGAACCGGTACGCTACCTGAGCGGGAACGACGATGGACCCACGGACAATGGTGGCGGCTTTGCGAGGAAATTGGCCACGGCTTGCAGACCGGTCAAACCCTCCGCATTGGACGCGTGAGCTCACAGGATTCAGGCGTGGATGCTGAAGCAGAATTGATCGTAGCCACCGCCGCATTGGAAGTCGGGTTCAACGATCCAGAGGTCGGGGCAATCATTCAGCATAAAGCTCCCCGTGAAACCGCCGCGTTTCTCCAACGCAAGGGGCGAGCCGGACGAAGAAGAGAAATTCGACCTTGGACTTTAGTTGTGTTGTCTGACTTCGGCCGGGACAGACTGGCCTATCAGGGCTACGATGCGTTGTTTGATCCGGAACTGCGCCCGCGCCGTCTGCCACTGGCAAACCGCCATATCTTGAAGATGCAGGCAGTTTACTCCTGCCTTGACTGGTTGGCTGATCAGTTGAGCATCAGTTCCAATGGGCACATGTGGGCGGAAGCCAGTTCGCCAGCGTCTTATGAACCGTCCAGACGCCGTCAGGAACATGGTGCTAATTTATTGCGTGATGTTCTTGCGTGCGGTGATTCCTTGCTTCGATTGCAAGACTGGCTTAGGCGGGCGCTCCGTTTGTCGTCGCCTTCAGAGGTCGACACGCTGTTATGGGAATCACCTCGCGGATTGATGATGGAAGTGCTTCCCACACTGTTGCGACGATGGGAGACGGCATGGCAATCGGGACCACCGGACGGAGTTGAACACCACTCAACTTGGCATCCGCTGCCGGAGTTCGTTCCGGCCAATTTATTTAGCGATCTCAACCTTCCTGAAGTAACCGTTTTGGCCTCGTTGCGTCCCGGCGCAGACCCCGATGAATTTTCTCTGCCCGCAGCCCAAGCCATACGGGAATTTTCTCCAGGACGAATTTCCCGACGTTTCGGAATACATCATCGCTTATCCAGGCATTGGATTCCCTTGTCAATAAACGGAGAGCATGAGCAAGACGTCAACGTAGACGATTTCTGCCCGCCGAATGAACGCGAAGACTTGGGAGATTTCAGCATTCATCTGGACAGCGGCGCTACAAAACAAATTCGGGCTCTGCGCCCCTTGGGACTTCGCGTTAGCCACGACGCTCCGCCTGACGTTCAAGATTCTTCAAATGCCATGCCACAGTGGTACTCTCAATTGCTTCCCCCACCCGCAAACATTACCAACGGGATTGTAGTCACACTGCCCTTGGCTTCGCCGTGGGAAAATATTTTTAAAGAAATACGATTCTTCACCCATCGCGAACAACAGCCCATTTGCATCCGACGTTTCACCCTGGGTTCACAGGCGAACATCCGGTTGAAAGATGGCAACTCGATTGATGTCAACGCGCGTTTCGTATGCGCACCACCAAATGGCGGCGGGTTGGAACCGGTTGCGTTGGGCTTTGCATTTGAGGCTGATGCTGTGCGGGTCAGACTTCAAATACCGAAACAGTGGAGACTGGTTGGCGAAAAAATTTCCCCACAAAAATTGCGTTCTTTGCGCGTGCAAAGATTTCGCTGGTTAGTGGACACCGACACACGCTTGAATTTTCGAGCCAACCTTTTTCAACGGCATTGGTTGGAGGAAATTGTCCTCGCTGCGCTATCAACGGTTGCCGTCGAAACAAAACTGTCATTGGAAACATCATGGAGCACCATCGTGAACCATACGGCGTCCATGGTGTTGCCGGATGTTTTGAGAGTTATTTTTCAGAGTTTACCAACCGCTCAACCCGGCCAGGATGACGGTGACGCTCAATTGGAACAGAAGCGACTTGCCGAGCTTCGCACCCTGCTGGACGACCCGGAGATTCTGACTGTGTTGGACGATGCCGTGAAAGCTTTGTGGTGCAACCCCGGGCCAGAATGGAATTCCTGGCTTGGAGACAAGTTTATCGCCACGTTGGCAGCGTCTTTTCGTGAAGCTGTTCAGCAAGTGTGCCCAGACGAAAATGTTGATTCTGACATCATAGTTGACTTGAACTCGGGACCCCAAGATGTAACGAACCAAGGCAACCATCCTCCCGATGACTGCGCAGACTTTTGGCTGACGGAAACCGCACCCGGCGGGGGCGGATTGATTGAACACCTTCTCCCACGAATCGTGGAAGATCCACGAAGATTTCTGGACCTTGTGGAAGGTTCGCTCGACGCGTCTGATTATGAACTGACGGATGGTGAATTGCGCCGTTTCCTCGTCTGGGCAGACGATCCAACCTCGAATGTTTATAGCTTGGTTGCCGATACCCGTGGCTCTGCCTCACAGGAACAATTAACCACAACGTTTCTGGCGCTGAAAGCGGAGTTGGGAAAACTGGGGATGCAGATCAACCATTCCGTTATGGCTGCGCTGTCAGCACGCGTGCTCCGTCCCGGCAGTTCCAAAACCACGGATGGCTTGCTGCGCAGTCTGCTTGACCGGTGGGAATTGGAGGAGTCGCGCTTGGGAATAGAAATTGAGATGCGAGCCCTGGCTTTCGCGTTAAGCGCTGAGGAAACCCTAGATCAATCCTTGGTCAATGGCGGATCATTGCCGTTTGGTCCAGGGCAAGACCGACGGCAATGGCGGTGCAATACGCTCTTCAGCATGCTCTGGCCGCGCGGAATGCAGGCTCGGAACCATGCGCTTTGCCTCTGGAATCCTTATGCTTCTTCGCCGCTAACTGAACGCTGGTTGGTCTGCGATGAACTGGATCACGCCGAAGAAATTGTGGAGTTTGGCAGTCCAGATTGGGGTGCTGATTTGTCACTGGCGCTGCAGCGAGGCGGTCGGGCGATCCTTAAATCAAAAGCAGCGAAAATGGACTCTTTTCGCGAAACACTGCTCGGTTTGCTGGCCACTCCGGTCGATACTGGAACATTGCTCCTTTACCCGCGCCTGCGGGCCGCGCGAAGGCAGGCTGATGAAATTTGCGCGGTATTCGAGTTGACCGCGCCGACCCTGATGGGACCACCGGAAGCTTCGGATGCCAATGCACCCGATACCGCCCGAATTGTCGTCAAAACCGCTCAAGGCAACCGCGATGAAATCCGGGACCTGCTAGAAAGCCTCTTTGTGGCGGAACTCCTTGCTCCCGGCCCAGAGATATGGCTCGTATCACCTTGGGTAAGCGATTTGGAATTACTGGATAATCGGTCGGGGGCGTATAGCGCCTTGGATCCCTGTTGGCCAAAGCGACACATGACGCTGGCTGAACTGTTGGCTTTTGCCCTCAAGACGAATGATGTCACAAGAGTGCATGTTGTAACACGCTCCGATTCTCACAATGCCAAGTTTTGTGAACGCTTGCGCCGATTGGCAGATTTGGACGGCACTGGCAACCGTTTATCCATTGAAAGTAACAAGGACAAACTGCACTCAAAAGGACTAATCGGAACCGCTTTCGCCATGAATGGCTCGATGAATTTCACCAGAAACGGCGTGGAAATCTTCGACGAAATGGTTCAATTTGAAACAGCGCCCGAGCGCCTAGCCCAACTGCGTGTCAATTTCCAACACAACTACCCCTTCTCACCCTGCTCATGAAACTTACCAATTGGCATGATTCAGACCGGGAAGCCCTAGCAGCTTTTTATTCCTCTCCAGGACACCTTTGGTCTTGGGCTGATATGACATTAGGCACCAATGCCGCCGCCAGAATGGCAAGCGAATGGGTGGAAACTGGTCCTGCGCCAAAACTATTTCCAGTGTTTCTACCACGGGTAAGCCTTGGCCCCAACGGCGAGTCGAGTCTGTTTTGGTATGCCATCGCGTTTAATCAGGCACAATCTGAGCAACTACGGTCGGAGTTGTGGGCTTTCCTTGGACCAGTCGCAACCGATTTTAACCGCCGTTGTACGGAGATTCACGATGCAGACCAAGCCGAAAAGCTTCTAATTTCATGGTGCGGCGGTCCGTGGATTTATCGCTTTAAGGTGATTGATAATTCCAAAAAGGAGTGGATACGATCCGCGTTGGGGCGTTTGCGATTCATGTGGACAAGACGCCCGGTCGGCCTGCAAACCAGATTTCGCACCACCGAAGAACTGTTGCGCGATTTCCACACTTCATTGGTAAACGGAGATGATTCATCCTCGGAGAAGTGGTTGCAAGAATTGCGGGACGGCGGTCGCTTAAGTGCTGAAAATCTCCTGTTTCTTCAAGTTGAACGTTTGGCGGCATTGGGATGCTGGGAGGAGTTGTTCCTCCATCCTCAGTGGTCATTGCTGCGCCAGTTACGGCGTCCACGCCAGGTTACCGCAAGGATGGTTGAGGCGCTTTACCAGGTTAAACTTAGCCCATTTCTGGATCAAAATGATGCACCGGGAGCAATCAGGTATGTTCGCGAACAAATCCTGCCAGAAAACGGCGCGTTGTTCAGAAACCGGAACCAAGCCTCGTCGCCTCATATTATATTGGCGTTCTATCTTGCCTCCGCCGCATCTGAAACGCCTCAACGAGACCGGGTAAAAAATTTGTTGCAGCAAATTCCTGAAGCAAGCCGGGAAAGAAATTTTGCGGAGGTTGTTTTTTCCATCATCTCGAATTTCCAAGTGGAACCAAGGGAGTCTGGACTGGAATTGGCGAAACGAGCAATCGCAAACAATGATTATGAAAGCGCATGGGAGGTGCTGAAAGAAGTTCCGCCTTCGGTAAACTCTGCCCGAATGCTTTTGATTTGTGCGTATGAATTTGACACCATTGAAGCCGCTCAGGTTGTAAATACGACGCTTGAATCACTCGGCGAGCAGGACCGAGTTTCGGTTTTTAAAAATAACCGTAGTGTTCTCCGAAACTGGGAAGATCTCAAGCACCGCCTGGGGCAAACCCCAGAACCAACGGATTGGGAATCCTGGTTAGCGCAGTTGGATTTGCAATCCGATTGGCCGGGGGCCGTATCCGCCGCCCGTAATGGGGCAAGTCTGTGGTCACTCGAAATTTACAAAGGCGACCATGACCGGGTCGGCAAGCTTGCCGGCAGGTTGTTCGTGGACCGGAGTGGTTCCGCGAATCGTTCGTTACGTTCGGCACTACCGCATCTGGCCAGTTTTTTCATTCCCGGCGGTCAGGGTTTGTCGGATTATCGTCCAATATATTGCTGCGTATTAATGCTAACGGCGTTGACTAACGACCTAAGCACAGAAGACTTTCAATTTGTCGAAACCCTGCTAGAAGCCATTTTTGAGGCCGGCGTGACAGCGCAAGTTTATCAAGATGCCGTCCAGAATTGCACCGGAATTTTAGAAACCCACGGCAGCATTTACACCATCAATTGGGCACTGGAAATACTGGACATACTTGCGTCACGCCAATCGCCGCTTCCCACAATCCGGGATGCCTTTTTTGAATCCGTCCTCGTAACTTTGCAACGGGAACATCGCCGGGTTTCTTCCAATCAGTGGGAAATGTTTTCGTGGTTGTGCCAAGACCTCGGACGGACTGCGGATTTTGCATCAATTCATCCACCCTCGTCGGCAGTTGCTACCAGCGGATCATCTTTCAACCACCGAGAACTTCTAAAAGGACGGACCGTTGCAATTTATACGCTGACAGAATCGGCCGGGGATCGAGCCAAGAAAATGATCGAGCAGATGTTTTCTGAAGTGGAAGTTCAGGTTACTGGCGATCTGGTCGGCAGTGCCGCATTAAAATCCCTGTCGCGGCGAGCCGATTGGTTTGTGGTGGCGACCCGTAGCGCAAAACACGCCGCAACGGAGTTCATAAAGGAAAGTCGACCGACCGGAAAGACCCAATTACTGTATCCCGCCGGAAAGGGGGCCAGCAGCATCGTGGGCGCTCTGTTAAAAGCGATTGACGAGGATGATCTTTAAAGGTGCCTCTGAAAGGTCACAATAAATCCCCCTGCAAATCTACAATCGGAACATTTTCGTACCATGAACGCCCGGCATTTGAATTTCGACGAATCTGCGTCAGTGACTCAATGAGAAGATTTCGGCCGGCGGCGGTGTCCAAACTCTTTGCCGACCATTTTGCCGACCATAATTTGGGATTAATGCAATCAGCGATCTTTTCAACGCACTCCGTTACCTTGTCGTAGTTCGTGACGTCAAGAGCATCATTATCATACTCATAAATAATGTTATCAACGAGAAATTGGGTGAGGCAAACAATCACCACCTTCTCGCATAGGTGTGACTCAACGTTGAACTGGGGAGCCCACTTCGTCGCGATTTTTGTCCAAATCGCCAGAAAGAATCCAAGCAAAATCGCGTCATCTTCCAATTCTGTAATACGTTTCTGCTTGATATAGGCGATGCACGATTCAATAGCACTAGGGGCAACAAATCCTTTATTTGGCTGCCCCTCAACCTGATTGTTCGGCCAATCAATTCTGCCGAAAAAAGGGCTGTTTGTTTCTTTGTCCACCAACCCGACATAATCCAAATGCTGACTGATGCTCATTCTTATCGCCATCAACCGCTTGCTCAAAGCCTCCTCCTGAAAGTTTAAGGCTAAGGCTCGCAGGTGATTGTTCGAGACCCGCGAGGCTTTGTTATTGACGACCAGAAATTGAAACGCCGTTTCGTCATCGCTGATATTGACCATGGCCACGACGTTGAGCATCAAGTCCGGTTGAAACTTCATTACCCCCAATAGACGATGCTGGCCATCGACAATCATTCCCGGTTGCTTAGACGGTTTGGCTTCGTCATCCCATTGAAACTCCAGCGATACAGCATCTGTGTTCCCAACCACCAATTGTTTAATGTTTCCGGGCGCGACGTTAAGACTAACCAGCAATGCCGTGGGAATGGTGTTGCGGGGTTCTTGCTCCAAAAAACGCCTTACTTCGGCTACCTTGGCTGGCTTTTCAAGCCGCTGCGGTCCTTTTTTGGAGTCCTGAGTATATCTTTCAATTGCCGCCCATTCTTTGATCTCACTGGCCTTGGCACGAAACAAAAGAAACTGTGGGGCTCCGCCGCCATCACGTTGTTTGTTTATGATACAAGAATAGTTGTAGGTTTTCATATTTCAAAATTCCGTCAGTTGTTGGTGACTCACGATGTTAAACATATCTGTCGCGAGGGCCGTATCCTCAACGCGCGCATTAACCCATGGACCGAGTTCCAAATAAGCATCCTTTATGGTCCGTTCGCGGTTGATGGCCAATGAAAACGCTGCCCGACTAAAAAGCGAATAGCGATGGCTAAATTGCATCTGATCAAGATGATTCTGATCGGGGTTTATCCCCAGAAAAAGTGAATGAACATCGGTTGAAACCCAGGCGGCAAAATTTGCCTTTTTAGTATTACAATCGCAGCAAGCCGGCAAGAGATTCTCCGGCACCGAATCCCCTCCGTAACACGAAGGCCAAAGATGATCCAAGGTGAAATAGGCCCGACTCGTTGCGTCGCTAAAATCAAGCGGCACACCGCAGATGTAACAACGCGGGTGCTTCGCTCTAGCAAAAGCACGCATTTCCCTTGAAATGCCCGAACTGATCGGTCGGTCGGATTTAGCAACCGCATCCGCCAGGAATCTGAGCAGTCGATTTCCGGAATTTAAACCGCCAAGTGGGTAGCGATCCAAAATTGCCGCCAAGGTCGGGATGTTAACCTCGTCAAACTGAGACACACTTTTCCCGGCAGAAATCAATTTGCATGACAGGAAAACAGCGGCATGAAACTTATAATAGGCGGAAAGACTTTTGCTGTCGCCAACGGGACGCACGACATTTTCCAAGTACCTCCAAGCCTTTTCATCATCATGAAGTTGTTCATGCACATGTTGGCACAAACGCTCCCCCGCTGATCCTGCTCGGTAACGATGCATAAATGGATACCAAGATTGTTGGCTACCATCGTCAATCTGGCAAATTTATTTTGACCAAACTAGCCTTTTATATTGTAAAAGCAAATGATTTGCCACCAACTGAATGTCTTTTGAAGTGTTTTGAAGCTGGTCCCATTTGCGTTTATCGACGGCCCCAAAGTCCCAATAACCGTCGGTCCATGAGCAAAACGGTTTCAGCGGCAACAGGTCCCCCTCAAATTCTTGTTGCGATGGAATTGACTTGGTCCGGTATCGGTCGGAGATAGCATCCATTAAATGCCCCATTGAGACAATACCGACGCCATGAGTCAGGCGAGAACGCGTGGGCGGTTTCCCCCAGGCGTCTTCAAATACTACCGCTGCCGCCTGCCAGAAATTGAAAAGCAATTTGAGTATTCGATCTATGTCCATTTCTCCATCAGCCTGCAACCGGCAACGGTAGAGCGCTCCGTCGCGCAAGCTGTTTTCCAGCATTCGCAGAATCGAATTGTCCTTAATAAAGCCCTGGATTTTCATTTTCCCTGGGCCTACCTGACTTGTCTGAGGTTTATTCTGAAACCCCCGACGGTTGCGTGGGCTGAAGTCCTGAAAGGGGTTCGTCGGTGTCTGGATGGCTAGATGGAGCGGCGACCTTGAATCATAATTGAGACGTTCAAGCAGATAGGCTGGGAAGCGACGGCGCTGCAGATGCGAAGCCAATTGGACCTCCGTTCCAGGAAGCAATTCATAAATCAAACCCTTAGGCAGTGGTTTAGTGGAGTTTACCAAAATAAATTGCTCTCGTTGTTCGGCAACGCTGTCCGTAATGAAGCCGGTGACAAAAACTGGAAACTTGCCCATCCTAGCATCCCGGATGGCCGCAGCTCGTTGCTGGCCATCAACAATCCATCCCGGTTTGTCCCACTTGGCGTCGTCGATCTCAGTCTTGATGATCAAATGACCATGCCGAGGACCATCCGACTCGCACTGGTTTTTGAGAGGTTTGAAATGCACCCGCTTATCGAAGGCAACAACAATCGCATTGGGCAGCATCGGTTCCTCGGATTCCAAATAATTCCGGATTTCCGCGATGTGCGAAAGAACTTCCGGTCTTTGATAGCCGGCGATCTTCTCGCTTTCATTCCGTCCTAGTCTTGATACCTGGGCGAAGTCATGCAGTTGTTTGCCTTCAACCGCAAATGCGTAGAGTTCGCGCTTGCTGCCTTGCCGAATTGCAATTGCCGGTAATTCCAATGTCGCTTGTGTTGCCATAGTTGTCATCAATTATTTCATTTCTGCCGTGTCCAATCGCTGCCGTAAAACGTGAAGATTATGGAAGCCCCGCCGTCGGTTGCGTTCCGCTCCGCGAAAAAGAACCACATGAATGCCTAATTGACGGCAGACGGAACATTTGCATTTTTTCCATGGCTTGTCCGCCAGCGTCTCACGGTAGCGCCCTATGTCGTCTTTCTTGCCATGCCACAACGCCTCGTATTCCCGCAACCGGTCGAGGATGGTTTCGATGCCTAATTTGCCAGCTTCGTAGGCCAGCACTCCCTCAAAACAGGCCACCTCAAGTTTGCGCGCTGCGGAAAAATCCACCTTGCCCGAAAGAATCAATCGTTTTAATTGGGCGTTGCCATCAACTTGCGGGATGCGCACAGCAGTGTAAGTTCGCTCCAGCGTGTGGT
>Ga0302320_10019449_pt1 | contig 13623 bp, 9 predicted proteins | sample Bog_T0_3_FD_202130 | JGI IMG/M metagenome (GOLD analysis project Ga0302320, IMG submission 202130) | Peat permafrost microbial communities from Stordalen Mire near Abisko, Sweden - Bog_T0_3 | ecosystem: Environmental > Terrestrial > Soil > Wetlands > Peat | place: Sweden: Abisko, Stordalen Mire... | reverse complement strand
CCACTGTGGACTGGCCGCAGGTTCTGGGCGGGGCGGGCGGGCCGGTGGCCATCGACCCCGAGACCCCCTCGAACTTGTGGTATGTGAACAACGAGGCAGGCGTTTCCATCTACCAGGGCACGCTGGCGTCTGGCAGCACTCCGGGAGCGTTCAACCCGGTCCTCACCTATTCGACCGGCGCGCCGAACACGCCCGAGGTGGTTGAGGACGGGCTAACCATGAACACGCCAGCGCCATTTCTGGTGGATCCGTTGGACCCGGCGCAGTTGCTGATCGGAACCTGCCGGGTTTGGCGAGGGCCGGCCAATGGTGTCAGCTGGAGCGGGAGTAATGCAATCAGCCCCATCCTGGACAACTCGGCGTCAAGCGCGCCCTGCAACGGCAATGCGCTGATTCGTTCGATGGCCGCGATGCCGCTCGCAGGCGGCGGCGAGACGGTTTACGTGGGCATGTACGGCACACTTGACGGAGGAGCGGCGTTGGGAGGCCATGTGTTGCGCGCCACGGTCAATCCTGGCGGTGCGTCGCCGGCCTGGCAGGATCTAACCTTCAATCCGGTTACCAACGACAGCGGTGGGATGAACGCGTACGGCTTCGATATTTCGAGCATCGTCATCGACCCTCATGACGCAACCCGGAACACCGTCTATGTGACGGTTGAGGGCATGCCCACGCAGACCGAGACGGTGCGCGTCCTGTACCGCTCGACCGACGGAGGGGCACACTGGGCGAGCGTGGCGGCGTTGCTTCCCTGGGCCGCGGCGAACAGTCTTGCGGTAGACCCGCAAGACGCTAATACGGTCTACATTGCCACGGACGCGGGGGTTTATTTCACCACGCAGATTGCGGGCTGCGCGAAGGCGACCTCGACCTGCTGGTCGGCATTTGGAACCGGGCTGCCTGGCGCGCCGGTGATTCAACTGAGCGCGGCTCCGGTGACCTCTTCCGCGCAGGTTCTGCTCGCGGCCACCTACGGACGCGGCGTGTGGCAGACGCCGTTGTGGACTGCGAGTTCAAATCTGACGACCGCCTCAGCGAGTCCGGACTCGCTGACCTTTGCAAGCCAGGTGTTTGGGACCGCCAGCAGCGCGCAGACAGTGACGCTTACCAACACCGGCAGCATTGCCCTTACGCCGACTGCAATAGCGCTGAGCGGCGACTTCAGCGAGACGGACAACTGCGTAAACATAGCCGTGGCCGCGGGAGCGAGCTGCACAGGGCAGGTGACATTCACGCCCACCGCGACAGGCAGCCGGACGGGCCAGTTGACCATCTCCGCGAACGTCTACGGCGGGCAACTGTCCGTTGAGCTGAGGGGAACCGGCGCTGCGGCGGGAACGGTGAGCCTGACGCCCGCCAGCGTGGATTTCGGCACGGTCCCGGTTGGGACTACTTCCGCTCCGTTGCAGGTGCAGGCCGGCAACGCCAGTGGGACGGCGATTCCTATCACGAGCGTCACCGTCAGCTCACCGTTCACGATCGCGAGCAACTCCTGTACCACGCTGGCGGCGGGGACCGATTGCCAGGTGATGGTGGCGTTCGCGCCCACGCAATCGGGCGCGGTGGCGGGAACGCTGACCTTTACCGATGGGGCAGGGACGCAGACGGTCGCTTTGACGGGGATCGGGGCAGCCGCGGCCACCGACATTCTGAACCCGCTCTCGCAGACCTTTTCCGCAACCGCCGTCGGGCAACTTTCCGGCTCGCAGATTACGACCCTGACCAACACCGGAGGGTTGCGGCTGAATTCGATTTCGATTTCGGTGAGCGGGCCGTTCCAGACCTCGAACAACTGCGGCGCGCAACTGGCCGGGCCGGGGAGCTGCGCGATCAGCGTGCTCTATGCTCCCACCCAACTCGGCAGCCAGGCGGGCACATTAACTGTGAGCGATGCGCTGCGCACGCAAACGGTGGCGTTGACGGGGACGGGCGCGCTGGCGGCGGTGATCGGCGTGAGCCCGCCAAGCCTGAGCTTTACCGCGCAGCAGGTGGGCGTGGCCAGTTCCCCGTTGACGCTGACAATCACAAACACCGGCGGAGTGCCGATGGCCAATGTCGGCTTCCAGATGACCGGCCAGGCCGCGGGCAGCTTTGCCATCGGCGCAACCACTTGCGGGGCAACCCTCGCCAGCGGGAGCAGTTGCACCGTGCAGGTGATCTATACTCCAGCGGCGGCGGGAGGCAGCGCGGCCACATTGACTGTATCCTCTTCGACTCTGGGCGTGACGCCGGTGACTGTTTCATTGACTGGCACAGGGCAGGTCTGGTCGGGGATCAACGTCAATCTTGCGCAATTGACCTTCGCAATAACCAGTGTGGGTCTATCGAGCGCGGCGCAATCGGTGACCGTGAGCAACACCACCAGCGCCGCGGTAAGCCCGCTTACGTTTGCGGTCCCCGCCCAGTTCGGCCTGACGCAAAACACCTGCACGGGCAGCCTGGCCGCGGGGGGAAGCTGCACGGTGGGAGTGATCTTTCAGCCAACCGCGGTTGGGCCGGCGACGGGCGTTTTGACCATCGGCTCGGCTTCGGTGGCGACGCCGGCAACCGTGCTGCTGAGCGGAACCGGCGCGGCTGGTGCAGCGATTCAAGTGGCGCCTGGGACCATCGTTTTTGCCACAACCGCGCCCGGCGCAACCAGCAGCCAAACCACCGTGACGGTGACCAACACGGGAGTATCTGCCAGCCTGAGCAACCTTGCACTGGCGGTTACGGCGGGTTTCCAACTGGTGAACAATACGTGCCCCACTTCGCTGGCTCCGGGGCTGAGCTGCACGGCGGCTGTGGAGTTCACTCCCGCCGTCGCGGGCGCGCAAACGGGCGCCCTCACAGTGACCAGCAGCGCGGTGGCGACAGGCGCATCTGTGCCGCTGTCGGGAATGAGCCTGGATTTCACGTTGGCGGTCTCCGGCTCGTCGAGCCAAACCGTGGCTGCCGGACAAACTGCCAGCTACACGCTGACCATCACGCCGTTGAACGGTTCGGGGGGAACGTTTACGTTCGCTTGCGGAACGCTGCCGGCGAATGCCCTTTGCCTATTCAACCCGGCGACCGAAGCGCTCAACGGGATCACCGGAACCGTGACGGTGCAGATTTCCACCGGGAAGGCAACCGCTGGATTGACGGAGCCGGCGATGGGCCGCATGCTTCCGCTGCTCTGCGGGCTGATTCTGCTGCCGCTTGGATGGCGGCGACGCCGCAAGGCATTGCTGTTGGCGGCGCTGCTGTCGATTCTGGCAGGCGGCGTGTCCAGTTGCACCAGCTCGGGGGGGGGATCGGGCGGCGGATCGGGCGGGAATGGCGGCTCCGGCGGAACTCCGGCGGGAACCTATTCGATTCCGGTGACCGCAGCCTCGAACGGCATCCAGCACAGCGTAACGCTGACGCTTACGGTGGACTGAGGGGTTCTAGGTACTACAGTTGTAGAGCAGAGATTCTGGAGGGAGCAGGGGGTTTCAACCCCCTTTAAAGAGGGCGAAACAATGTGGCCTTCAGGCCCGGGCTCTTGTCACTTTTTTGGAACAGACCGCAACTTCAACTGTAGTACCAGGTATGGGTTGGGCACCTATGGCGCTAGAAGCTGCAAAGCGGCGCGGCTGGGGTGGAAACGGGACGGGCTATACTCTATCTTCGGGCTGTTCCGGGGAGCGCCGGGACGGGAGTTGCAGGAAGGCTGGGAATTGACCGACGAGGAATGGGGACGAGCAAGGAATGACCGCCAGAGTAACCGTGGAAGACGTGGAGCGCGTGGCCGAGCTGGCTCATCTGGAGTTGACGCCGGAAGAGACTCCGCGCATGTTGAATGACCTGAATGCCATTCTCGATCAAGTGGCCGAGTTGAACGAGCTGGATACCTCTGGCGTGATGCCGCTGGCGCAGGTGAGCGAACTACTGGACGCGGCTGGCGCCGGCGTGCTGCGCGGCGACGTTTTGGTGGCCTCGCTGGATCGAGCTACGGTGCTGGCGCAAGCGCCGGAGACCGATCAGGTCTTTTTCAAAGTGCCGAAGGTGATTGAGCGGTAAGGAGGGTACTCTGTTGTGGAAGGAGTACCGACGGATTAAGCTGAGGCTCATCATTCTGGTTTTAGGGTGGATGCCATCCATAGTTTTATTCGAGGAAATATCCTCTCTGAATCCTAGATTGGAGCCTCTTTTTTTACTGATTTTCCCCTATTTGGTGTATACGTTCTATACTTTGCTGCAATTTCAGTTATATAGATGCCCAAACTGCGATGTCTCATTTAGAGGCCGACAGCTTTATCGTCGAACATGCCCTGAATGAGGGATTCCGATCAACCCTTCAACACGCAAAGCATAACATCGAGGCACGGGAAGGAAGGTTCGATTGTCCAGCGAAGCTGTAACACCTGAATCCTTTGTAGAGACGCCCAAGACTCTGACTGAGTTGCGTGCGGAGATTGCCGCGGGCCGCGCTAAGGCAGTTGATCTCGCCGCCAGCTACTATGACCGCATTGCGCAAGTGAATCCACGGCTGAATATTTATTTGAGCCTAACGAAAGAGCGGGCGATGGAGCAGGCGGAGCGCGTGGACGCGCTGGCAGCCAAGGGCGATCCACTGCCCGCGCTGGCCGGCGTTCCGGTGGGCATCAAGGATGTGCTGGTGGTGCGTGGCGCTCCGGCGACGGCGGGGTCGAAGATTCTGAAAGGGTATTGCCCACCCTACGACGCCACGGCGGTGACCAAGCTTGAAGCTGCGGGCGCGGTGCTGCTGGGCAAGCTGAACTGCGACGAGTTCGCCATGGGATCCTCCAATGAGAATTCGGCGTACGGGCCGGTGCGCAATCCCGTGGATACGGAGAGGGTTCCGGGGGGCTCGAGCGGCGGCTCGGCGGCGGCAGTTGCGGCCAACTTGGCGGTTGGCACCCTGGGGTCGGACACGGGCGGATCGATTCGCCAGCCGGCCAGCTTTTGCGGCGTAGTGGGTGTGCTGCCCACCTATGGGCGCGTTTCACGCTACGGGCTGATCGCCTTTGCTTCGTCGCTGGATCGCGTGGGGCCGTTTGCCGCCAATGTTCGCGACGCAGCCACGATGCTGGGCGTGATTGCAGGGCACGATCCCAGGGACGCGACCAGCTCCCCGGCTCCTGTTCCGGACTTTGCTGCCGAGAGCGATCAAGGCGCGGAGCGCCTGCGCATCGGCGTGCCCAAGGAGTACTTTGCCGAGGGGCTGGACGCCGAGGTGAGGGCGAAGATTGAAGCTGGAATTGCCGCGCTTGAGGCGGCAGGCTGTGCGGTGAAGCCGGTCTCTCTGCCGCATACACGCTATGCGATTCCGACTTACTACCTTGTGGCTACGGCGGAGGCAAGCGCCAACCTGGCACGCTTTGACGGCGTGCGCTACGGTTACCGCTCGGCGCAGTCCGAAACTCTCTCCGCGATGTATCGGCACTCGCGCGACGAAGGCTTTGGCGCCGAGGTCAAGAGGCGCATTCTGCTTGGAACCTATGCGTTGAGCGCGGGCTACTACGACGCCTACTATCTGAAAGCCCAGCAGGTGCGGCGTCTGCTGGCCGAGGAGTATTTGCGGGCGTTCAACGAGGTAGACGTGATCGTGACTCCGACCTCGCCCATACCGGCGTGGAAGCTGGCCGAAAAGACGGGCGATCCGCTGGCCATGTATCTAGCCGACATCTACACGGTCACGGCCAGTCTGGCGGGCATCTGCGGCGTTTCTGTGCCATGTGGAACCACTGCGGCCGGCCTGCCAGTGGGGATGCAGGTGCTGGCTGCGCATATGAATGAGGGGACTGCCTTCCGCGTCGCGCGAGCAGTGGAAGCGGCGAAGATATCGGTTTGAGCGGAGCTTGTGCGGCTAGCAGTGCTAGCGGATCTGGACTTTGTATAGAACATGGGAATTCACGCCAGAGGCGCCATTTCAGAACCATTCGGTAAAACGGCTGGTGAGGTACAATGGCCGAGGAGATCAACCCTTGAACAAGCTTGGGCAGCAAGCGCACCCGCCTTTGATTTCAAATGCAAGATTACGCTTCCATCTGCAAATGGCCCCGATATACGTGGCTGGGTGTATTTTTTCAATCGTAGGATGCCAGGTCACCTCAATCCGTGTTCCCGATCTCTTGGATTTGGTCATTGTTGCCGTAGTATTGATGCTCATTACAATGCCATTGTCACTTTGGTATAAGGAAAAGGGCAAGATTGATCTGTGCGACGCAGCTCTAACAATTCCCTGGATGATCGCATTTCTTCTTCTGCTTCCATTTCCGGTTGCGGTTGTTGCTCGGTTGAGCATGCATTTGGGCTTGCGGGATGCTCTCCTGACGCACGTCGATCAAGCTCTAAGCGTTAGTGTTCCTTCGATCATGGCTTGGGCCTCTTCCCATTGGCTAGGACTTGTTGCAAACAAGTGCTATCCGTGGTTTTTTGTCCCGTTTCTGGTTGCATACTTTCTGCATGCTTTCTTGGGCAGGGCAAAATCCGCGCAGCATTTTATCCGCGTTAACATTGTGGCGTTTTTTGTCGGTACGGCGCTGTTCGCTTTTTTTCCCGCGATTGGGCCATGGTACGGATACCACATTGCGCCGACTCCTTTGCAGGCCGATTGCCAGGCTGGAATTTTCATCGGCCGGCTCCCCGGACCTTACGTTCTTCATCTTTTCGGGGTTGTTTGCTTTCCGTCCTTTCACGTTATATGGGCAATTCTCAGTGCCTACTCTCTATGTGAGTTCCGATTACTGCGCATACCGGCAATCATTGTTTCTGGATTAATCGTTTTTTCCACGCTGACTACTGGGTGGCATTACTTCGCTGACGTGATCGGCGGTGCCTTGGTAGCTACGTTCGCCATCCTTGTTGTTAAAGCCCTCAGTCGATTTCAGAGTAGCTATGAGATGGGTCAGGTTGGTAGTGAATCGGGAAACGATTCCAAGGTGTAACCCAGATGAGCAAGAATGCCTGGTCTCCAATTGTAGTTTCAACAGCATTGCTATTCGTCGCCGTGTCTTCTTCTTCGGCAGCGCCGCGCAAAGTCCATACGGTGGCTCTTGGCGCGGCGCGGAAGGTGCCCTACTCGAAGGCCGGTGATCCGGCGGGCGCGGCGAAGGGTGAGGATTCGCTGAAGATTCGGGCGCTGCTGGTGGATGGCGTTCTGAAAGAGTGGACCACGGGAGACGCCCACGATGTGACTGACCGGAGCTTCGTGGTGCGGCGCGTGATCCGGCTCAACGACGCTCTACCTACCGACAAATCACCGGAGAAAAGCGCAGAAAAGCCAACGGCTTCGGCCAGCCGTTGGGTTTGGCAGCGGGGGCCATGGCTGCTGGTGGACCGCGCGACCGGCCATGTGGTTGCCTTGAAACTGCCGGACTACGATCCCGGCGTCAGCCAGGTGAGCTGGTTCCGCGACTATGGGGCGTATTGCGGCGTCACGGCCAGCGGCAAGAGCCTGTATGCGGTGGTGGCGCAGGTGGCGGTGCGCAAGCCTGTGCTGGCGAAAAAGCTGGCTGCGTTCGATCCAGAGAACCATGCAGACCCGGTGTGCGAGCTAGCCGAGTGGCAGCGCGAGCCTCTGAGGATTACCTTCCATGCAGCGGAAAAGGATTCCGTGAGCTTTGATGTTGTTCCCGGCTCGGCTGTGCTGGTGGAGGACTCAGGGGACGAGACAGAGACGACTGCTGCTGCGCCGAAGTAGCCGGCGGGCGGAGCAGCGAAATACCAGCGGTGGAGAGCTTTGCCTGCTCATCTTTTCGCAACGAGCGTGAAGCCAGGAGTTTTCCAGCGAAGGCTGCAAACTGACTATCCTGTTTCAAGAGATTCCAGAGAACCCAGAGCATGAAAGCTACGGCCAGACTTGCCAGAGTGACCAAAACCGCACCAGCATTGATTTCGAGCATGGGGTCGTCTCCTGTCCGAGCATTCCGCCTGGCAAGCGGTCTTTTTACCGGCCGTGCTGGAGCGGAATACGCTACAGTTCTAGGAGAAATCACAGGCGGTAAGGATGGAGTAGTCGAGCCGTAAAGGCTTTGTAAGGGGCGGAATTGTCTTGTGCGGCCTGATGGCGAGACATTGCCGGTGGCGGCCAGCCTTGACACGCAACAGCCCGCGCGTTTCTTATCATCGTAGGCATTCTTCTGGAATCCGGACGGAATGGGCGCGGCTGGACTGCGCAGCTTGAAAAAAAGTAGACTTCCAGGTTGGAGTTTCAGGTGAGTGCCGTGTCGAACAGGAAGCAGACGGCGGTTGGGTTTCAGGCGGGCTGCGGGCGCGGGATTCGATCCCCGAAGCGTGTGGCGGGCTGGCTCTTCAACTCCGAATCTAGCCAGAGTCTGGGCTCGAGTTATTCGAGGCCTGGATGACGCTAAGTCCGTTCCCGGAGACAAATTTGTTTTGCAGGCTGCCGGCTCCTGGCCGGGTGCGTCTGCGCCCAGAACGGCAGCGGCGAGTTTGCGGCCAAGGGGCGAGTAAAGGACGAGTGTGGCAACGAGTTTCGCATTGTTGGCGGGTTTGCCCGCCGGAGCGGGTGGAAGCAGCCTACCGATGCTTTTGCCTTTGCTGTTGATTCCGGTGCTGTATTTTGTGATGATCAAGCCGCAGCAGAAGAAACAAAAGCAGTGGCAGGAGATGCTGGGCACGATCAAGTCTGGCGACCGGATTACGACGGCGGGAGGCATCCGCGGCATTATCGTTTCTATCAAGGACGATGTGATCGTGATACGCGTTGCGCCGGACAACATCAAGCTGGAAATTGCCAAGCACGCGATTGCGTCGGTGACGACGCAGGACGGATCTTCGGGCTCATAGGTTTTACCTTGGTTTTTACCCTTTTTGACTAGAGAAACGGGACGATGAAGAAGAATCTCAAAAACAAAATTGCCCTGATTGCCGCAGTGCTGGCAATTTGCATTTTCGGCATTATCGGGGTGCCTTCAGGGTTCAGCGGTAAGGCCCTTACGGACTCCATTAGCCAGCGGATTCACCTTGGATTGGATCTGCGCGGTGGCGCTCACCTGATCTTGCAGGTGGTGGTTTCAGAAGCGGTCAGCGCTGAAACCGACAATGCCGTGGGGCGTATCCAGCAGGATCTGAAGGCGGCCAACCTGAGCTTTACGCAGGTGTACAAGCCCGATCCAGCCAAGCCGACAATCATCCGCGTGGAAGGCACGACACAGGCGAATGCGAGTACGGTGCGCTCAACGCTGGACGACAAGTACTCGAATGAATACGACGTGGCTGGCGGCGGTGCAGACAACACCTGGACGGTGACCATGAAGCCGTCAATCCAGAAGGCTCTGGAAGCAAAGACAGTTGAGCGGGCGATCGAGACCATTCGCGACCGCGTCGATACGCTGGGCGTGAGCGAGCCGTTGATTCAGCAGTACGGCCTCGGCGACAACCAGATCCTGGTGGAATTGCCGGGAATCAGCGACCTGGACCGAGTGAAGGCGATCATCCAGTCCACGGCGCGTCTGGAAGTTCACGCTGTTGTGGGCGGTCCTTACCCGGACGAAGCGGCGGCGGCTGCCACCGTGGGCGGGGCGGTTCCGCCCGACGAAGAGCTGGTGCATGGCTCCGGCACGCTGGCGACCGGCTCCGATGCGGATAGTGTGTATGTGCTGAAGCGCATCCCGGTAGTCGCCGGCAGCGATTTTCGCTCCGCCGATCCCGGCACGGATTCCAATACCGGGCAGAGAAATGTCCGCTTCACTTTGACCAATGAGGCTGGTGAGCGGTTCTTCGACTACACCAGCAAGAACGTGAACACCAGCATGGCTGTAGTGATGGGCGGCCACGTGAAGGAAGTGGCGAACATCGAAAGCCCCATTCACGATTCCGGCGAGATCAGGGGTAGTTTCAGTCCGGAAGAAGTCACGATTCTTTCGAAGATGCTGAATACGGGCGCGCTGCCGGCCTCGCTGAACTACCTTGAGGACCGCACAGTAGGCGCGTCGCTGGGCGCGGACTCGATCAAGCATGGCGTTTGGGCCGCGGTCGTCGGCGTTCTGGTGGTGATGGCTTTCATGCTGTTCTATTACCGGGGGTCGGGCTTCAACGCCGACCTGGCGCTGATTTTGAACCTGGTGATTCTGCTGGGATTCATGGGCGTTTCCACCGCTACGCTGACGCTGCCGGGCATCGCCGGAGTGATCTTGACCATCGGCATGGGCGTGGACTCGAACGTGCTGATCTTCGAGCGCATTCGTGAAGAGGTGCGCGCCGGCAAGGCGGCCGCGGCGGCGGTGGACCAGGGCTTTGCCCATGCATGGACTGCCATCTTCGATACGCACGTGACCACAATCGTTTCGGCGGCTATTTTGTTCATGTTGGGAACTGGCCCGGTGAAGGGGTTTGCGACCACCCTGACCATCGGCCTGCTGGCCAACCTGTTCACGGCGGTCTTTGTTTCGCGCGTCATCTTCGATTGGCATTTGAACAAGTTGAAGCCAGGGGAAGCGATATCCATCTAGGCACGGAATAGGAAAGCTGCTGATCCGGTTTTTTTTGATCGGCATCCCGAAGGAAATTGAACGCTGGAGACCCACGGGCTCCAGCACCAGGAAGCGGAGAGAACCAGTGGAATTGTTTCGCGGCGTAAATGTGGACTGGTTGAGGTTGAAGTGGTATTTCCTCGCCTTTTCAATGATTTTCAGCGTAGCCGGTGTGGTCAAGATGGGGTTTAACTGGTCGCAGATCGGCAGCCCGGTACCCCTTGGTGTTGACTTTCGCGGTGGCACCGAAGTTCAAGTGCAGTTTGTCCAGTCGCCGGACCTCGACGCGATTCGGCGCGCCGTTGCTGCGGCGGGTATCCAGGATGCGAACGTCCAGACATACGATGTGCCAAGCAGCAACGAGGTGCTGATCGGCCTGCCGGAACAGCACGACGAGTCCTCACTGGATGCGGGCCGCCAACTGATTGAAAAAGCGCTTCATGCGCAATATGCCAATCCCATCGTCCCCGCCAGCACCAAGGTGGACGTGGTGGGGCCCACGGTGGGCCGCCAATTAAGAAATAAGGCCGTGATGGCCACGCTTTACTCGATGCTCGCCATGCTGGTGTACCTGTGGTTCCGCTTCCAACTGATTTACGGCGTCGCGGCCGTGGTGGCGTGCATCCACGACACACTCATCACCGTAGGCGCCTTTGCGCTGACCGGCCAGGAGATCAGCCTGACGGTGATTGCGGCGATTTTAACCCTGGTTGGCTACTCGATGAACGACACAATCGTAGTCTTCGACCGCATCCGCGAGAATCTGCGCCTGAGCCGCCGCGAGTCGCTGCCGGACGTGGTGAACCGCAGCATCAACCAGACCCTGAGCAGGACCATCCTGACCTCGGGCCTGACGTTCCTGACCGTGCTTTCTCTGTACATCTTTGGAGGGCAGGTTCTGAGGGGCTTTTCCTTTGCGCTGGTGGTGGGCATTATCATCGGTACGTACTCTTCCATCGCTGTTGCCGCGCCGATGCTGGTGGCCTGGCAGGAGTGGCGGGCCAAGCAGGGCAACGCGACAGCTTTGCCGGCAGCGAAACGCCCGAGAGTCTAGTGCTTTTTTGACCGCGTGTACGCAGAAGTTTTGTGGCACACTTTGCAAGTGCAGTACGATTCTGATAAGGTGAAGCCGGTTTCCGTGGGAACTTTTTTTGACTGGGAACATTTTAGGATTCCGCGGTGTCTAATCTAGAAGTAACCAACACTCGATTCGAGGCTGGCCATGTTTGAAGATTCCACATTTGAATCCGCAGGCAGAATCAAGAGCAAGAGCAAGTATTGGATGATTGCGACGTTTGGCACCAACGCGTCCATCCTGGTGCTGTTGATTCTTATTCCGCTGATCTATCCTGAGGCGCTGCCCAAGGCCGCCATGCTGACTACTTTGGTTGCGCCGCCGCCCCCACCCCCTCCACCCCCGCCGCCCCCGCCGCCAGAGGCCGTACATGTGGTTCATGTGCAGTCGGAGATGATGAACAATCAGCTGACGGCTCCGACCCGGATTCCGCATGACATCAAGATGGTGGCCGAGAAGGAAGCGCCTCCGACTTCAGGCTTTGGCGTGGCCGGCATGGAAGGTCTTGGCGGCACTGAGGGCGGCGTCATGGGCGGCATTTTCAGCGGCCAAACCGGTCCGAAGGTGCAAGCCGCGGTGCCCAAGAAGGTGAACATTTCGGCTGGTGTCGCGATCGGCATGCTGCTGCAGAAGACCCCGCCCGTTTACCCGCCGATCGCCAAGGCGGCACGTGTCTCGGGTACAGTGGTTCTGCAAGCCAAGATTTCCAAGACCGGATTGATCGAAGATCTGCACGTTGTGAACGGACCGGCAATGTTGCAGCAAGCCGCAATCGACGCCGTGAAGACCTGGCGCTACAGGCCCTACCTTTTGAACAACGAACCGGTCGAAGTGGAGACCACGGTGAACGTGATCTTTACGCTCGGCGGATGATCGACCCTCTGGCCCCTGCCCGCACCAATGGATAGGGGCCGCGCTTTTGGCCCGAATGCGAATCCAGCAAGAGCCGCATTCACAGCAACCGTTCGCCACGGCGGACAATCGCACTTCACAACAAACTCCTTAGGAGGAACGATTCAGTGATTCTCGCTCAGCTCTCACATTTCGCTTCGCACACGGTCAGCAGCCTTGCATTCTTCCAGGAAGATCAGGCAGTCGGCTTCAGCCCCTTGCAGCTTTGGGATCACATGGGATGGGCGGTACGCGGCATCGCCATTGTCCTTTTCATCGAGTCGATCTGGTCCTTGGCCGTGATGATCGACCGCTACCTCTACTTCACCGCCGCTCGCAAGCAGTCGCGCGAATTTGCGCCCAAGGTTGCCGGCGCTCTGAAGGACAGCAAGCTGGAAGAAGCGATCAAAATCGCCGATCGCAACAAGAAGTCTCACTTGGCTGAGGTTGTCACCGCCGGCCTGCAGGAGTTCCGCGCTTCAGCCGGCTTGCCGACCGACGAGACCATCGCCAGCTCGGGCCGCGCATTGGAGCGGGCTGAGGCCATCGTTCACGCCAAGCTGAAGAGGGGCCTTTCCGTTCTGGCCACCATCGGCGCAACGGCGCCGTTCGTTGGACTGCTCGGCACCGTCATCGGCATTCTGCACGCCTTCCAGCAGATCGCCACACAGAAGACTTCGGGCATCGGCGCGGTAGCCGGTGGTATTTCCGAAGCCCTGGTGACCACAGCGTTCGGTTTGCTCGTGGCCATTCCCGCCGTGATGACCTTCAACTACTTCACTGGACGCGTTGAGAATTTCGACGTGGAGATGGACAACTCATCCAGTGAACTGGTTGACTACTTCATCAAGCAGAGCCACAGGCTCTAAACCAAGCGGTTGCAGGCTTGAGCGAGAGTTCTTTTGGGGGGGCGGGAGAGGCAACTTCTCTTCTGCCCGCCAGTTTGAATCTCGGACAAGCAAGGCAATGCGCGGCAGCGCCGGAAGCCATCCGGAATAAAAATTCATTAGGCACGGAGCCCAAACAATGGGAATTTCGGTTCGCAACGAAGGCAGTAAAGTCAACTCGAATATCAACGTCACACCCATGGTGGATGTGATGCTGGTATTGCTGATCATCTTCATGGTCATTACCCCCATGCTCCAGAACAAGGTGTCCGTCGATATGGCCAAGGTCGACAATACGACCAACATG
>Ga0302320_10019447_pt1 | contig 13624 bp, 8 predicted proteins | sample Bog_T0_3_FD_202130 | JGI IMG/M metagenome (GOLD analysis project Ga0302320, IMG submission 202130) | Peat permafrost microbial communities from Stordalen Mire near Abisko, Sweden - Bog_T0_3 | ecosystem: Environmental > Terrestrial > Soil > Wetlands > Peat | place: Sweden: Abisko, Stordalen Mire... | reverse complement strand
CCTCCCATCCGGCGCCCACGCCGACAAAGGGTTGCCCGCCGTCAAGGATTTGAAAGACGATCCGCAGGGGAGGCAGGAATTCCTGAACATTCTGGAGCAGGAAAACGCTCTGATTTACCGGGAAATCAAACCTGATTTCCTGACTCTCATAGACGAACCGAGAATAACGATAAACCTGATGCTGCACCTAACTTTTTCACCGGACGAGTTGGCAAATTGGGTTGGGGAAGTCACCACGCATCTGAAGAGCACGGGCGCCAGTCCAAACACTCTCCTGGGCGCTGGAGCTCTCATTTGGGAACCGGAGGAGATCGCTCTCAAGTTCGCCCAACAGACGAACCTGGATTATGTGGACATTCACCTGTATTATTTAACGTATAAGGGCGAAGATCTGGCCTCGAAGTCAGCAACGCTGGTTCGGAAGATCCGGGAAGCAAGACCGAATATGAAGATCACGATTGGTGAAGCGTGGCTCTCGAAGTTCGGCACCGCGGGGCCGAAGATGGCGAACTCCCAGGAACTTTTTCTTCGAGACGTTTACAGCTTCTGGAGCCCGTTGGATGAACAATTCCTGGCCCTCCTCCTGGGACTCGCGCAAAAGGAAAACATCTCCGTCATTGCGCCCTCTGGCAGCCAGTACTTTTTTGACTACTACACGTTCGGAGACGCGGAAGTCGCCCACCTTCCTCCCGGCGTCGGCAAGCGAATCTCTGCCAGTTGGGACAAGGCCGTCGAGTCAATACGCAGCCATCGGCTCTCATCCACCGGGAAGGCGTTGAGCGGCATCCTGCATAACGACGAGAAATAGCAAGAGTGAAGAAGGCCGTGAATCGGAAACATTTCAAAACGCGCATACATCGTCTGAGGCGGCCACCACATTTTATTTGAAACCAACCGCCTGTAGCCTAATGTTTCCCCATGCCCAACAAACGATTTTTATCACAACTCGGCTTCGTCATGGGTCTCGGCTTGCTGCTACCGGCAACGTTGCGCGCCCAGGACAAGGCGCCGGCCTTCGACACGGTCGCCGCGCAAAACGGTGACATCAAAATCTACCCCATCAATCACGCCACCCTGGCCTTGGTCTGGAATGGGAAGACCGTCTATGTTGACCCGGTGGGCGGCGCCAAGGCCTTTCAAGGTCTGCCCGCGCCGGATTTGATCGTGATCAGCCATATCCACGGCGATCATTTCAGCCCGCCAACGTTGACCGCAGTGGCTGGCGACAAGTCCAAACTGATCGGCCCGCCAACGGTGGTCACGCAGATCCCAACCAATCTGGTCGCGCGCGCCACCGCCATGACCAACGGACAGACCCTGGAATTCCAGGGCATCGGCGTGGAAGCCGTCCCCGCCTACAATATTACCCCGGCGCGTCTGAACAATCATCCCAAGGGCCGCGACAACGGTTACGTGCTGACGCTGGGGGGCAAGCGGATTTATATCAGCGGCGACACCGAGGACGTCCCTGAAATGCTCGCCCTCAAGAACATTGATGTCGCCTTCATCTGCATGAACGGCCCGACGATGGACCCGGAACATGCCGCCGCGGCGGTCAAAGCCTTCAAGCCGAAGATAGTTTATCCCTACCACTATCGCGGCTCAGACCTGCAAAAGTTCAAAGCCCTGGTAGCGGACGAGCCAACCGTGGAAGTCCGGCTCCGCGACTGGTACGCCCCTCGCTAAACGCTCTATTTAGTCACCGGCTTGTAATCCTTCCACACGTATTCCAACGCCTGCGGATAGGTCTGCGCGATGACTTTGCCGTCGGTGTGGCCCGCGTTCTTGGCGTAGATCAACTGGTAGTGATAGCCTTTGGCTTTGAGAACGTCCGCCATGCGGATATTCGCGATGAGCCAGTTGTGAAAACCGGAAGAGGCTGCACCGGCGCCATTGTCATTCTGTCCGACCTCCATCCAGACGCGCAACGGCTTGGCCGGGTTTCCGGGGATTAGGTGCTCGTGGTACTCCCACGCGCCGTGCAGGTATTCCGCGTCGTGCTGCTGGTTCACGTAAGTGCCGGAATAGGTCAGCACCCGGTGGTACCTCTCCGGATGAAACCACGCCATCGTGAACGCCGCCGAACCGCCGGAACTGCCGCCCAATGTCATCCGGCCATCCGGGTCCTTGGTCAGCGTCACGCCGTAATCCTTTTCCACCTTGGGCAGAATTTCCGCCTCAATAAACTCGGCGTTCTTGCCCGCGACCGTGTCGTATTCGAGGCCGCGTTCGCTGCCCCCGCCGTCGCCGCCGCCGTTGGCGATCATCACCGCGACGATGGCCGGCAGGCGATGATCCGCGATCATATTGTCAAGAATATGAGGCAATTGATTGTTTCTCGCGCCGTAGGCATCCGCCGATACGATGAGCGGAGCCGGTGTGCCAGCCACATACTGCGCGGGAATATATACCGTCACCCGGCGATTCGTCGTGGCCCCGCGCAAACCGGTGTCGGGATAAAACTTGCTGTCGGCGGCATTGACCGTGAAGGTCTCGACCCGGCCCTTCGGCACACCGTCCTTGGGCGTCGCTTCCGGGGCCGCGCTATACATCGGCCCGATCCAATAGACCCCGTCGCCCGCGCCGGGCGTCCATTCCGGAGCCTCGGCCAGCTTGGCAATCTCCGCCTGGTCCGCCTCGCTCAAGGGAGGGCCGCCGCGATTGCCGCCGCGTCTCCCGCCGCCGGGCGCGTTGGTTCCCGGCCCATTGGCGGCCGGAGCGGCATTTTGTGAAAAAGCAAGATTTTCGCCTGACAGCAGGCAAAGCAGAACCGCACTACAGGTCATTTTGGCAATCGTCATTTTGTCCTTTCAAACGCCTGCGCCTTCACGTCGGGCGAGCCACGACAAAAGCACGCCGCCATCACGCGATGCAACAGGCCGGGAATTACAACGGTCGGAGCATAGCCAGCCAAAATACCCCGATGCAAGAAAAACCTGCCCGGACGTGACCAGTCTTGGTAGGTTGACCGCGCCCCCTTAATTTGCGATACTCAAAATTAGAAAATCCCATGAACCATCTCGTTAAACTCTTGTGCCCCGGCGCTGCGATGGTTCTCGGCGTCGCCAACCCACAGGCAAATGCGGCTGATGTCCCGGCGGTGGCCGGTTTCCACCAGAAGGTGGAACCGCTCTTGGAACGTTACTGTTACCAATGCCACGGCGACGGGATGACCAACGGCAGCGTGGCCTTCGATGATCTGCAATCCGACGCTGAAATACTCGACCATACTTTGTGGAGCAAGGTGTTGCTCAACGTGCGTGCCGGTTTGATGCCCCCGCAGAAAGAGACGCAACCGACGGCAGCGGAAGTTAAGACCCTGGCGGATTGGGTCAAATACGGAGCCTTCGGGATTGACCCCAAGAATCCCGATCCCGGCCCGGTGGGCCGTCGTTTGAGCCGGGAGGAGTATCGGAATACGATCCGCGACTTGCTCGGGGTGGAGTTTACGAACAACGAGGCGCTTCCCCCTGACGATACGGCTGCGGCCGTTGGCAATAGCGGAGACCTTTCGCCCGCGTTGTTGGAAAAATATACTGCGGCAGCCGCCGACATGGTGGAGATGGCGGTGCTGCCGCGTGGGAACCCGGCGGAGCGCGGCACGAACTTTCAGCGATTTTTCCCCAAAGCCGCGCCCAAAACCGCCTCTGACCGCCGCCGATACGCGCGGGAAATTCTGGATAAATTCATCTCCAGGGCTTGCCGGCGTCCGGTGGACGCCAGCACCTTGAACCGCTCCGTGGAACTGGCGGAAAGTGTTTATACTTTACCCGGAAATACTTTTGAGCAGGGCGTAGCGGGCGCGATGAAGGCAGCCCTGGCCTCGCCCCAGTTTCTCTTCGTGAATGCGAAACCTGAGCGGACTCAGGCCAAGACGCAGTTTCCGTTGGTGGATGAATTCTCGCTGGCGTCCCGCTTGTCCTACTTTTTGTGGTCGTCCGCGCCGGACGACGAGTTGTTTAGACTCGCCGGCAAAGGGCAACTGCGCAAAAACCTGCCGGCGCAAGTCCACAGAATGGTAAACGATCCCCGCGCGGAGGCGTTGGTGACTGATTTCACTCGCCACTGGCTGTTGATGGGCCAGTTTTACGGCCTCAATCCGCGTGCGGTACTGGCCCGGGACTATGGCAAGGACAATCAACTTAACACGCCGACACAGATGGATCCCGAAGTTCTGCACGATATGGCGCGAGAGAAGGAAATGCACTTTTCCACTGTCATGCGCGAAAATCGCAGCGTTAAAGAGTTCATCGAGAGCGATTACACCTTCCTGAACCAGAATCTGGCCATTGCCTACGGTCTCACCAATTTGGGTGTCATCGGACCAGCGCTGCATCGTGTCGCCCTGCCGCCGGACAGCGCGCGCGGCGGTGTCCTGACCGAAAGTGCTCTACTGGTTCTCACTTCTCACACGGATCGTGCCTCCGCCACCCGGCGCGGCGCGTTTGTGCTCAACAATATTTTGGGATGGCCCTTGGCGCCGCGTCCGGCAAATGCCACGGACGAGGAAGTGCAGAAGTTTGCCGGTTTCGACGCCACCGCGCGTGAGGCTTTGAAGATCCACCTCGTCCGCCCGGGCTGTAACGCCTGCCATGTCCGCATTGATCCGATCGGCCTGGCCTTCGAGAATTTCAATGCCCTCGGCCAGTGGCGGGAACAGGATCACGGACGAACGATTGATCCGTCCGGCCGCCTGGTCACCGGCGAGAGTTTCCGGAACGTCCGCGAATTGAAACACATTCTGGTCACCAGCCGGTGCCAGGACTTCTACCGCACGCTGGCCAGCAAGATGCTCGCCTATGCGATTGGCCGCGGCTTGGAATACACGGACACGGAAACGGTGGATCAGATCGTGCAGCAGATGGACGCCGACAACGGCCGATTTTCCGCGCTCCTGACCGGAATTATCGAGTCCGCGCCTTTCCAAAAAATGCGGCCGCCGTCTTACGCCGATGCAAAATAAACCCATGAGCCTTTTTTCCAAACTGCCACAACTCGCCGGCGCGGTCCTCTTCAGCTTCGCCGGTTCTCCGGCACGCGCAGCCGACGTCCCGGCGGTGGCGGAGTTTCACCAGAAAGTCGAACCGCTGCTGGAACATTATTGTTACCAATGCCACGGCGACGGGAAAACCAACGGCGGCGTGGCCTTCGATGCGTTGCAATCCAAGGACGCCATCTTGAACCACGACCTCTGGAGCAAAGCGTTGGTTAACCTGCGTTCCGGTTTGATGCCTCCACAAGGAGAGGAACGACCCACCGCGGCCGCCGAAAAAACCGTGGAGGATTGGGTCAAGTATGGGGCCTTTGGCATTGATCCTAATAATCCCGACCCGGGCCGCGTGACGCTGCGCCGTTTAAACCGGATGGAATATCGCAACACCATCCGGGACTTGATGGGCGTGGATTTCAACACGGCGGAAGAACTTCCTCCGGACGATACCGGCTACGGCTTCGATGACATTGGCGATGTGCTCACCGTGTCGCCGATGTTGCTGGAAAAATACATGGCCGCGGCGGCCAGCATCGTGGACCAGGCCGTCCCGAAGACTTCCTGGCTCATCCCCCAGACGACACTTGGCGGCAGCCGATTTCGCCCTGCCGGGACGGAGTCCGCGCCCAACAACGGACCGGGTCCCCGCGGCGGCAGAGGCCCGCGCGGTGGCGGTCGCGGCAATCAGGCGGAAAGCCCGTTGAATTTATCCTATGGCAAACCGGCCGCAGTTTCGGCGTCTTTCAAGTCGGAGAACGAAGGGACGTACAAGTTGTCACTAGCCCTGTCGGTGAAGGGCCCGCCGGAGTCGGTGCCAGACCGTTGCCGCGTCATCTTCAAAGCCGATAATCAGGAACTGCTGAACCGGGAGTTTGCCTGGGCGGACAAGAACTCGCTTCCGGCCTTTGAGTTCAAGGAGTCGTGGCAGCCCGGCACGCATCCGATAAGCGTTGAAGTGCAGCCACTCGGGCCAGCCGACGGCAAGGCCAGCGCGATGGAAATACAGTTTAGCTCGGTCACGATTCAAGGCCCCACCGAGCAAACATACTGGACCCGCCCCAAGAATTTCGATCGTTTCTTTGGCAAGGACCCGCCCAAAAGCGCTTCCGACCGCCGCCAATATGCGCGGGAGATCTTCGGGAAATTCATGTTCAAAGCCTACCGCCGCCCGGTGGACGCCAAGGCCGTGGATCGCGCGGTGGCGCTGGCCGAGAGCATTTACCAGCAGCCCGGCAAAACTTTCGAGGAAGGGGTCGGGCATTCCATCATGGCCATTTTGGCGTCGCCGCGGTTCTTGTTCCGCAATGAAGACTCGGCGCCAGCGAAAACAAAAGACGCCTACCCGTTGGTGGATGAATATTCGCTGGCTTCCCGCTTGTCCTACTTTTTGTGGTCCACCATGCCGGACGACGAACTATTCCGGCTGGCCGGGAAAGGCGAACTTCGCCAGAACCTTCCCGCCCAAATCAAGCGAATGCTGGACGACCCGCGCTCGGACGAGATGGTGAACAATTTCACCGGGCAATGGCTGCAAGTGCGGGACGTGGACGGAATCAGTATTGACACCAGGGCGGTGCGCGCCCGCGACCGCGGCGAGGAGAAGCAGTTAAAGGACGCCCTGAAAACTGTGCTTTCCCCCGACCCCAAGTCGCCGCCGACTCCGGCCGAAGTGGCGAAGGCCACCAAGATTATCAGCGTCCCCAAGCAAATTGATCGGGAGGTCCGTCGCGCCATGGAACGCGAGACCGAAATGGTGTTCGCCTACATCATGCACGAGGACCGCAGCGTTGATGAATTAATCGAGAGCGACTACACGTTCTTAAATCAGAAGCTGGCCGCCGCCTACGGTCTCACCAACCTGGGCGTCGAGGGCGCCGACATGCGCCGGGTCGCCCTGCCGACGGATTGCACCCGGGGCGGCGTGTTGACCGAAGGCACTTTCCTGGTTGTCACCTCGAACCCGGATCGCACCTCGCCGGTGAAACGAGGGCTCTTCGTCCTCAACAATATTCTCGGTTCTCCCCCGCCGCCGCCGCCGGCGAACGTTCCCGCGCTGGAAGTGGCGGAGAACGAAATCCACGGTCACGAGCCAACCTTGAAAGAAACACTCCAAGCCCATCGCACCCGGCCCGAGTGCAACGCCTGCCATTCGCGTCTCGACCCGCTCGGATTGGCCTTCGAGAATTTCAACGCCATCGGCACCTGGCGCAATCAGGAGCGCAGCCAGACCATCGCACCGGGCGGGCAACTGATCACCGGCGAGACTTTCCAAAACGTCCGCGAGTTGAAGCACATTCTGGCAACGCAGCACCGCCTGGAATTCTACCGCACGTTGGTCACGAAACTGTTGACCTACGCCACCGGGCGCGGCCTCGAATACTACGACACCGAGACGGTTGATCAAATCGTGCAGAGAATGGAGGCCGGAAACGGCCATTTTTCCGCGCTCCTGGATGGAATCATCGCGTCCGCGCCTTTCCAAAAGGAGCGGCCCCACGCCAACGCCGTCCTCTCCGCGGCGCCCGACGCGCCCAAGACAGGCGTAGTCAAGACGATGAACAAGACGGCGTCTGCTCCCTGAGCGCCGTCGTCGCGCCAAATCTTATGCCAATTGTTAAAAAAACTTTTGCATTTGACTTAATCCGGGTTTATCAAACCGGGGTCGCAGCCCTTTGTAGTCACATCGGGCAGTTCGCCTGTTGCCGTTGATTAATCGTATGAAAACAAACTGTTTCGTCCTGACCGCGCGCCGCCAGGTTTCCGCGCTACGCCCCGGCTTCACCCTGATCGAACTGCTGGTGGTAATCGCCATTATCGCCATCCTCGCCGCCATGCTTTTGCCGGCTTTGGCGAAGTCAAAGATTGCCGCGCAAAAAGCCAATTGTACGAGCAACCTCAAGCAAATCGATATCGCGGCGTTCACCTACCGGACCGACTACAAGGGGCAAATGGTGCCGTTCGCGGCCATCACCTGGATGGAGTCCTTGAACGCGGAGTACTCCGGCGTATTCAAGGCGCTGCTCTGTCCTTCCACTCAGTATCAGAAGGCCACCGCCGGACAATCGGATGGCACGGCGGATCAAGCCTGGAGCTACCCGAACGGGAACACCAACCTGCAGGCCAGCTACGTCATGAACGGCTGGTTCTACACCAGCGACACCATCGGCGACGCCATGGCGAGTTACGAATTCACCAAAGACTCGAACGTGCGCCAGACGAGCAAGACGGTCATCTTTGCCGACGGAATTTGGATTGACACCTGGCCGGTCGAACAGAACCAGATCGGGCCCAACTTTTATACCGGCAGTCAGGACGGAACCGGCGGCCCGGGCGGCAGCGGCGGCATTGGACGCATGATGATCAACCGCCACGGCGGCATCGCCCCGGGTCAGGCCGCCCGCAATTTGGCCACTTCGCCGGGCAAACCATTTCCCGGCGCCATCAACGTCGCCATATTCGACGGCCACGTCCAGACCATGTCCTTGTGGCAATGGAACTCCGGCCAGTTCGTCTATCACGATTAACAGGGCGGTTTATTTCGGCAGCATCACCGGCTGACCGTGGCTGGCGGCCCATTGCATCGTCGCCATGAATTTCGGTGATTGCTTCGGGTCATCATCCGCGAATTGAAGCAGCCCCCAGCTTCCCCATTTGCTCCACTGGCTAACCGACGAAAAATAACAAAGCAAATCGCCGCCGGCGGCATCCCATGCCCTATAATACCGCTGGTAAATCTCCGCCATGCGCGGGTGGGCGTTGGCGGCCTGAAGCAGGTTGGAAAGTAGCTCGTTGTTTTCGCCACCCTGGGTGCCGACAAAATGCTGCCCCGCTTCGTAGCAAACCAGCTTCAACCCATATTGATCGCCCACTTTCTTGTTGTCTTGCATCCAGCGAATGCTATCCGGCAATGCGTTCGTTTCCGCATAATCCAGCAAATGCTCCACGCTCCATGTCGCGACCTCGGACGCATTCAGCCCTTTCCCCTCGCCCGGCACGATCAATGTAATATAAGGCGCGATTGCCAGCGCGTCAGCGTGCCGCCATGCGTCCTTCCACGATACAATCTGCTGAGCGACATAAGCGTTGCCCGCCTGCGACGCCAGCACGCGCACCAGTCGTCCGGTCCCGGCGAACGCGTCTTCCCAGATTTTGAAAATCTCCACCGACCGTTGGGCGTTGAAGTGCCAGGCGGCCTCCCACGGCTTGTCCCCGATGCCCAGCTTCATCCCCTGCTCGCCCGCGTAACGGTTCTGCGCGAATTGCCCGTTCCAAACCTCGTTGGAATATTCCACATAAACTTTTCGCTTCGGACCAAGCCGTGCGCGCACCAGCGCGGCCAATGCCCGCACATAAGCATCGTCGGCCAAATGCGGAATGCAGATCCACGCGTCCGCCTCCAGCCGGTTGGCCAGATCGCACCACAGTTCCGCCGGCACGCCGTTGCGGGTAAACGTGGCGTCATCCATTTGGGGCCGATCCTTCCACTGGCGCTGCTCCGAGCCGTTGGTGTCCTCGAAATCCATGAAGCGCAGGCAGGCCACCCCGCGCCAGCGCGCCAGAAACTTCGGGTGCCACGGATTCATCGCCACCTCACCGGCGCTGAAACCCGGCATCAAGACGCGGATGTGTCGAATATAATTCTGCGGATTGGTCGCGCGAATCTGGAGAAAGAAACCGCCCTTCGCGGCCTCCATCTTCACCACGATTCGTCCCGGTATGTTTGACACGATATTGGCGCCGCCCCCATTGAACGCAATACGCCCCTCGCCTTCGTAGAGTACCGTATAATTCCCGCCGGGATAATGCCCGCCTTCAATCGTGCAGAGCGGCGTTTCCGCCCAGCAATTGCTTTCGAGGCGCGTGACCCAGCCGTGTTCGTCGAGCGCGAGTTGTGGTCCCCTGCCCCACCCGTCCCCCTCGCGCTGGCTGATCCAGGTCCGCGCCAGGCGAAAGACATCAATGAACGGCAACTCCGTATTCCAGTCCACCGGGCCGGCGAGATTAATGCCCAGTCGCGGTACCGGGGTTGGCGCGGCCCGCAGCGCGGAGTCAACACCAAAAGCCGGACGCGCCGACAACAGCACCACGATTGCCAGCAAGGAAAGGCTTTTTAATCTCATCCGTCATCATCATGCCTCTTCTGCTTCCGGTCTGGAAAGCAAGGAATCGTGGGTACGGGGAATAGTCCCCAATTCCCGGCGCCCCGGCGACGGCGATTGGGTGTTATTCCCCAGCCCGGTCGAATGCACGTGTAAGAGAACGAGACAGCGCCCGGAAACTTCCGCCTCAACCAGGCTCGATTCCGCAAATCTGGAAAACGTGGCACTGGCTTTGCTAACTGTTTGGCACGGCCACGTTGCCGCATAAACGGAATTGACTTGGCAAAATGCCAGCGAAAGTCCAGCGGTCAATCCCGGTTGAGACACTGCATCGCTGGAAAAAATGTTAGATAAAAAGGTAAGAAAAAATGAAAACTAAAAATCGCATCCTGATCGCGGCAACCAGCCTGGCTGTGGCCGCCGTGGCCGCCTACGCCTCCGGAGTTGCCACCGTCACCCTCCGCACCTGCGGATACTTCATCGGCGTCGTGCAAGGCACCAACGCCGTGAACAACCATCCGGAATACTATGGGGTGGACTTTGCCGGACGCAATCTGGTCAACCTCGCCATGGGCCGGGGCTTCTCCGCCACCAACGAACCCAATCAGGTCATGGCCATGACCTTTGCCTGCGACCTGAGTTCGGCCAACCTGGTGGTCTTCGACAAGACAACCTCCAACGTGGTCGCCACCATCGCCGCCAGCACCACCATTGATTCAGTCAAGCAACAAGACGCCGGCCAGCATGGACCGAACCGCGCCCATTTTGTGGCGGTGTTGCAACTCGGTCCGAATGGCAACTCGACCAATGGCCTGGCCGGCGGCTACTTCACCATTGCCGGCCGTGTGAATCTGAATCCAGTGACCGGGTGTCCGCAGCCGGTCATTGTCTCGCTGGATCGCGATGCCTTGGACAAAGTGGATGACGACATCGAATTGGCCGCCAGGCAAGATCCGGACTCGGTGGCGCTCACGCTCCGGACCGGATTGGCCCACGCCATTGGCGTAGTTGACACGATCACTGAAGGTTCCACCAACACCGTGCTGGTGCCCTACGGCGGCCTGAGCATTCGCCGCGAATTGGGCGGTTCTTCCGTGACACCTGCAAACGAATAAACCCGCAGTCTCCGTCGTCTGGCGCAAAGGTTCTCGCAACCTTTGCGCCAGCGGCATTACATAAACTGGCGGATGAAGCACGCCATTTTACCCCTTATGAGGTTTCATCATCTCATGTTCAGTTTGCTCGTCGCTGGTTCGCTCTTGCTGGCGTCCCTTCCATGTCACGCCCAAATTTGGGAACAATCTGACGCCTCCACCAATTTCACCTGGCAATCCATCGCCTGTTCCGCCAATGGCAACAAACTCTGCGCCGCCGCCAGCGACGACGGCTATGGCGATGGCGGCCCGGTTTATCTGTCAACAAACTCCGGCACCACCTGGATGCAAACCACCGCGCCCACGAATTGCACCTGGCAATCCGTCGCCTCCTCCACCAACGCCAACACCCTCGTGGCCGCAGTCTATCAGGATGCGGACGGCAATCCCGGCACACTCTACGTCTCGACCAATGCGGGTACCACGTGGCGCGCGCCCACCAGTCCCAGCAATTTATGGGCTTCCGTCGCCGCGTCCGCCAGCGGCGTCAAACTGGTTGCGGCCGATTCCGGAAATGGAGACGGTTTGATCTATACCTCGACGAATTCCGGAAAAAGCTGGACCGCCACCAGCGCCCCGGCCAACTTCTGGGCCAGCGTCGCCTCGTCGGCGGACGGATCGAAATTGGTGGCGGTGGATTCCGGCTACGGCGACGGCTTGATTTACCTTTCGACCGACTCCGGCGCGACCTGGATCGCCACCTCGGCGCCCGCCAACTCGTGGACCTGCGTGGCCTCTTCCGCCACCGGCAGCAATCTGGTGGCCGCGAACTCCAGCTATGGCGACGACCTGATTTACCTTTCGACCAACGCCGGATCCACCTGGATTGCGACCAGCGCCACCACCAACCAATGGGCTTCCGTCGCCTGCTCGGCGGACGGCACGCAATTGGCCGCGGCGGATTCCGGCTACGGCGACGGTTTGATTTACATCTCGACGAATTCGGGCGTCACGTGGACGGCAACCGGCGCGCCGGTTGAATTCTGGACCTGCATTGTTTCCTCCGCCGACGGGAGCAAGCTAACCGCCACTGCCACTCCAGGCGGAATCTTCACGTTCCAAGTCATACCCACGCTGAACATTTCGCCATTGAACGGGAGGCTGTCCATGTCGTGGCAGGCCTTGTCATCGGCAACGGGTCTTACCCTCCAGCAAAATACCAACGTGGCGGCGACCAACTGGACCACCGTGACCAACGTCCCCGCCCAGACCAACGGGCAATACCAGGTGAACCTCCCTCTCGCCCCCACCGGCAACAAATTCTACCGTCTCACCGCCCCATAAAAGCTGGTTGGACCGCGCGTTTAACGCAGTCCGGGGAACTGCCAGAAAGTAGCCGGTGGTTGAGCGGAGCAACACCACCGGTCGCACGCGGAAAGAAAACCGACCCGGGACGGGTCGCAGAGACCATGAATTCCGGCGCGTTCTGGCACTCCCTTCGGGGTGCTGCCGTTCAGTTCGGATTCCCGGTGGTCTCCGCCAGGCTTCGACCACCGGCTACTCTCTGACAAGCCTTCGGCTTGTTTGAATTGGCTGCATTTTACTGAAATTGTTGAGTCACCAGTTTAATTGGACGCCGCCAACAAATGTGAGCGTTTTTGCGGAAGTCCCGTCCAGTAGTGTACAATGAAGATATAAGGTTTCCATGATTTTTTGTTCCCGGTCTGGTCATTTTTCTGTTTCCGTAAACGTATTTTCCATTATAGGATATGAGCGAAACCATGAGCTTATGAACGCATTTGCGGTGATTTTTCTCTTGGAAGCGGCGGCGGCTGTTTTGACGGCGGGCGGATGTTGGTTGGCAGCAAAGTCCCATCACCGACCGGGTTGGTATCTTGCCATTTTGGGAGCAATTGCACCAGCCGCTGTGGTATATCTTTTCCCGGACGGAGGTTTTCTTTTTCACCCTGAGAGATTTCAACATAGCAAGACATCTCCGACCATCGAATTGGAAGGCTTTCTGCAATTGGTCGCGGTTGCGATTATTCCAACCCTGCTCGCTGTCCGGCATTTTCGCCAGAGATTTAGGGCAGATTTGAAGTCCGCGGCCTAACCATTCTAACGGGTCAACTATCTGTACTTACGCCCCGGTGCCGCGTTACCCTTTGCCTTGCCTTCGTGCATTGCTCACGACAAGCTGAAAAAGCTCAAAATCGGCAAAGAGAGCTTTTCCGAATTGCTTACACGGGAATTACCTGACCGCGCCAACACCTGCGGCGAAGTGCTCGAAAAACTGGAAGGCAAAGAGCTTCCGCCCATGGACCCGAACCTGTTAAAAGCGGTTCGCAACGGCCGCGGGCGCCCGGCGATTTGTTTGCCCACGTCTCGTTCATAAGTCAAAGCGTCTCGCGCAACTCTCGCTCGTAGATGTCACGATACCA
>Ga0302320_10019446_pt1 | contig 13624 bp, 5 predicted proteins | sample Bog_T0_3_FD_202130 | JGI IMG/M metagenome (GOLD analysis project Ga0302320, IMG submission 202130) | Peat permafrost microbial communities from Stordalen Mire near Abisko, Sweden - Bog_T0_3 | ecosystem: Environmental > Terrestrial > Soil > Wetlands > Peat | place: Sweden: Abisko, Stordalen Mire... | reverse complement strand
AAGAAGCACCAGGTGCTTCCGCTGACCAAGGAGAACGGCAAACTCCGCATCGTCATCGGCGACCCCACGGACCTCGACACCATCGACGCCCTGCACTTCCGCCTGAATGTCCGCATCGAAACCTGCCTTGGCACCAAAAGCAAGATCAAGCAGCAGATCAACCGCCTCTTCGCGTCCGAATCCGCCTCGATCGACGAGGCCGTCAAACGCGCCAATTCCATGGACCGCGGCAAATCCATCGACATGAAGGGCGGCAAGGACGGCGACGATTCCGACGACGCCCCGATCATCAAGCTCGTCCAGACCATCATCGTCGACGCTTGCCGCCAGCGCGCCTCGGATATTCACATTGAGCCCATGAAGGACCGCGTGCGCGTCCGTTTCCGCATCGACGGCGTCTGCGTCGAACGCGACAACATCGCCAAGCGTCTGCAAAGCCCCGTCCTCGCCCGCATCAAGATCATGTCCGGCATGGACATCGCCGAAAAACGCCTCCCCCAGGACGGCCGCATCAAGCTGATGGTTGACGACGGCAGCATCGACTTCCGCGTCAGCACTCTTCCCGGCTACCACGGCGAATCCTGCGTCCTGCGTATTCTCCGCCCCGACAACGTCAAGATCGGCGTCGGCGCCATGGGCTTTGAGGAGGACGACTACGCTCTCTTCAAAAAAATAATCTCCCGCCCCAACGGCATCTTTCTGGTAACCGGTCCCACCGGCTCGGGCAAAACCACCACCCTCTATGGCGCACTTAACGAACTCAACAAGCCCGACCGCAAGATCATCACCGCCGAGGACCCCGTCGAATACAACTTCCCGGGCATCAACCAGTGCCAGGTTAAGGAGCAGATCGGCCTCTCCTTCGCCAAAATTCTCCGCTCGATGCTGCGTCAGGCCCCCAACATCATCCTCGTGGGTGAAATCCGCGATCTCGAAGTCGCGGAAGTCGCCATCCAGGCCGCGCTCACCGGCCACCTGGTTTTCAGCACGCTGCACACCAACGACGCCCCCTCGGCCATCACCCGCCTGATCGACATGGGCGTCAAACCCTTTCTCGTGGCGTCGTCCCTTCAGGCGATCATGGCCCAGCGCCTCATCCGCCTGCTCTGCCCCAACTGCAAAGTGCCCGATCCCGATCCCGACAAACGCCTCCTCCAGCTTTGCGCCATCACCGAACGCGACCTCGTCAACCGCAAGGTCTTCCGCGCCGTCGGCTGTCCCAACTGCAACAACACCGGCTACCGCGGCCGCAAGGGCATCTTCGAAATGATGGTCATGAACAACGAAATTCGCGAACTTGCGTTCAAACGCTCCCCTTCCAACGTCATCCGCAAGGCCGCACGCGTCTCGGGCATGAAGTCCCTCCTTGACGACGGCAAAATCAAAATCCTCACCGGCCTCACCACCCCCGCGGAAATCATCCGCGTCACCCAGGCTGAAGGCATCATGACCGACTGAACCCTCCCGCGTGCCCCTGGGCAATGTCTGCCCCGCGTCCGCTTTTTTTTCGCTGTACAAGGAATACGCATGTCCGCCATACACATCGACCGCCTCCTCGAAGCGACGATCAAAAAGGGCGCCTCCGACCTTCACCTCTCCGTCGGACGCCCCCCCGTCCTCCGCCTCAACGGCCAGCTCCGCGACCTGGCCACCAAGGTCCTCGAACCCGACGACACCATGGCCCTGATGAAGTCCATCACCCCCGAACGCGGCCAGCAGGAACTCCAGGAGCAGGGCGGATGCGACTTCGGCTTCGCCTTCAAATCCGCCGACGGCCTGGCCGCCGCCCGTTTCCGCGTCTCGGTCTTCCGTCAGAAATCCCACATCGGCCTCGTCCTCCGCAAGATTCCCTACAAGCTGCTCACGTTCGAGCAGATCGGTCTGCCGCTCATCTGCTCCGAGCTTGTCCGCCGCCCGCGCGGCATGTTCCTGGTCACAGGCCCCACCGGCTCGGGCAAAACCACCACCCTCGCCTCCATGATCAACTACATCAACGTCAATTTCGACCGCCACATCATCACCGTCGAAGACCCCCTCGAGTATTTCCACGAGCACAAAAAATCCATCATCACCCAGCGCGAAATCGGCGGCGACGTGCCGACCTTCTCCGAAGCGCTCCGCCGCGCCCTCCGGCAGGATCCCGACGTCGTCCTCGTCGGCGAAATGCGCGACTTGGAAACCATCTCCGCCGCCATCCGCGCCGCCGAAACCGGCCACTTGGTTTTCGGCACCCTGCACACCAACGGGGCCGCCGGCACCATCAACCGAGTCATCGACGCCTTCCCCACCGACCAGCAGGAACAGATTCGCGTCCAGCTCTCCAGCACCCTGCTGGCGGTGCTCTCCCAGGCCCTTTGCCCGCGCAAGGATACCGAAGGCATGGTCGCCGCATACGAGTTCATGGTCGTCACTCCCGCCATCGCCAACCTCATTCGCGAGGCCAAAACATTTCGAATTGACTCCATGATCCAGACCGGCAAGAAATTCGGCATGCAGTTGCTTGATGACCACCTCCTCCAGCTCTACAAGGATGGCAAAATCTCCGAGGAGGAGGCCATCGACAAATCCAAGAACCCCGCGGACATCGCCAACCGCATGGGCGTCAAGATGAACCGCCCCGATACCGAACTGGATACCACACCCGGTGCCAACCGCACCGCGCCCCCCGGCGGAAAGGCCTGATAGCCTCTAGCGCCGCCCAATGACTTTGCCCAGCATTTGTCGAGGATGCCGACATGTCGAGAATAGAAGGTACCGCAATGACCAACCCCGCGAATCCCAACGACCCGCGGCGAAAACCCGATCCCGCGGGCGGCGGGGGGGCCAAGCCACCGTCAGGCCCCGCCGGCAAGGGGCCCGGTCCGACCGGCGGCGCTGCCAAGCTTCCCCCCATCGACCAGCTCAAGGGCCGCCCACTCGGCCGCGTCCTCATCAAAATGGGCCGCCTCACCCGCGAGCAGGTCCACAAGGGCCTCGCCATCCAGGCCGAGCAGAAAGCCAAGGGCAACAACACCCCCATCGGCCAGATTCTCGTCGAAATGGCCCTCATCACCGAAAAGGACCGCAACCTCGCCCTCGCCGCCCAACAAGGCTACGAATGGGTGGAACTCGAAGGCCGCGAGATCGCCAAGGACGTCCTCGACAAAATCACCTCGCAGATGGCCACCACCTACAAGGTTGTCCCCATCGAATACGATGGCAAAACCCTCAAGATCGCCCTCATGTCGCCGGATAATTTCCGCGCCGTCGACGACCTCCGCACCCTGATGAATTTCAACGTGCAGGCCGTCGTCGCCGATCCCGAGCAGGTGCAGCGCCTCCTCGCCAAGCATTACGACATGAAGCAGGAATCGATGGCCGACCTGCTCAACGAAATCACCAGCGACGCCAGCCTGAAAGACCTGGAAAACCGCGGCGATTCCATCGATCTTGAAACCCTCAAGGGCCTCGCCGATTCCACACCCGTCAAACGCCTCCTCAACACCGTCCTGCTGCAGGCCATCCAGCACAAGGCCTCCGACGTCCACTTCGAACCCTTCGAGGACGAATTCAAGATGCGCTACCGCATCGACGGCGTGCTCTACGAAATGATCCCGCCACCCAAGTCGATTGCGATGGCGATCGTCTCGCGCATCAAGGTCATGGCGAATCTGGACATCGCCGAACGCCGCCTCCCCCAGGACGGCCGCATTCCCCTCACCGTGCAGGGGCGCAACGTCGATCTGCGCGTCGCCGTCCTCCCGACCGTCTTCGGCGAAAGCGTCGTCATGCGTATCCTCGACCGCTCCAACGTCCAGCTCGATCTTGAGAAGGTCGGCATGCGCGACGACGACCTCCGCACCTTCCGCCAGCTCATCAACAAGCCCAACGGCATCTGCCTGGTCACCGGCCCCACCGGCTCGGGCAAAACCACCACCCTATACGCCGCCCTCAATGAACTCAACAGCATCGAGGACAAACTCATCACCACCGAAGATCCCGTCGAATACGACATTGATGGCATCATCCAGGTGCAGATCAAGTCCGACATCGACCTGACGTTCGCCCGCGCCCTCCGCGCGATCCTCCGTCAGGATCCCGACATCGTCCTTGTGGGCGAAATCCGCGACAAGGAGACCGCCGAAATCGCCATCCAGGCATCCCTCACCGGGCACCTCGTGTTCAGCACCCTGCACACCAACGACGCCCCCTCCGCCGTCGCCCGTATGCTCGATCTGGGCATCGAGCCCTTCCTCATCACCGCCACCGTCGAGGGCGTCATCGCCCAGCGCCTGGTTCGGCGCGTCTGCGTCAGTTGCAAGGAGGAATACGCCCCGACCGAGGAGCAGCTGATGGAGCTTGAACTCCTCCCCGAGGACGTTAAGGGCAAGACCTTCTACCGCGGCGCCGGCTGCGGCGTCTGCAACAACACCGGCTACAAGGGCCGCCAGGGCCTCTATGAAATCATGCTTTTCGACGACGAAATGCGCGAAATGGTCATGGCCCACGCCTCGACCAATCTCCTCCGCAACGCCGCTAAAAAACGCGGCATGCGCACCCTCCGCCAATCCGGGCTGCTGAGCATCTACGAAGGCATGACCACCATTGAGGAAGTCGTCAAACAAACCATCGTCGAGGACTGACTTTTACCCGGCGTAGTGCTCACGCCGTGGCATTTCAAGCGGGACCACCATTGAGGACCTACCAGACTGGGACCAGAGGGGGACGAGAAGGGTACATGAAGGTGAGGTATCAGCCGGATCAGCCGGGGATTGATTTCGTATATCAATCGTCCTATATTTGGGTGCATGCGTAGAAACCCCCAAGCACCCCTGCCGGTCGCCATGTTCTGCCCAAAGTGCATGATAGTCGAGGAAAGTGTTCTGCCCGGTGCTGTCTGCCCAAGCTGCCATGCGGGCATGCTGCCCGTCGCCGATCAGCGCGGCTCGCTCACCCGAGAATACCTGCTGGCGCGCAAGACCTGCTGCGAAAATTTCTGCCGCAACTGCCCTTACGGTTTTCGCCCTAAATTCTGACCAGATCATGGGTTATGAATGGTGATAATTTTCTGATCCGTGAACGTCCGCCCCGTCAGCGCATCGGTAAACTTCAGCGTGAATGTGACGTCGGGTCCGGTGGGGGGGTGCGTCCATGGACAATCCACGGCAAAGTGCGACAACCCCAGTCCGCCGTACCATTTCCCCTTCAGTTCCGCCGCCGCAAAACTCCACGCCCCCAGGCGGTTGTCCCCCGTCTTGATGGACAGATCAAACGCCTCGATGCTGACCGCGCCCGTCTCCGGAATGACCGTGCCATCTTGCGCCAGAGGCCGGAACATCACGCGGAAGCCATTGACCTTCCCATCATGATGCAAGTCCGCCGTGCTGGTCATCGCGCGGATTTCCACACGATCCGCCAGCAGTAGTTGGTCGAGCCGATCCGCCGGCAGCGTTGCAACGGGCGGCGACGCGGACTGCATTTGCACAATTGTGGCATTGGCATCCTTGAGCTGCCTCTGCGATTTGTCCAGGTCCTGTTGCAGTTTGAGATTTCGATCGCGCAGGTCGTTGGCGATGTGCTCATAGTCGGGACCGCCCAGCAGGCTGCAGGCGGGCAATGTTGCGAAGAGTGTCCCGACGGCCAATGCCGCCGCCGACCGCATTAAGAGTGCGCATCCATTTCTCATGATTGCCCTGCGAATTCCACATGCGTCCAAAACCCATCGGCGGGACGCCGATGCCACGGTGATCACTGGTCGGCGGATTCGGTCTCTGGGCCGGGGGGAGCCAGGTCGCCGCCCTTGCTGGACGGCAGCACCGGCTGGGATGCCAGTTTCTTGTCGATCGCGCCGTATTCCACGGCCTGATCGGCCTCCAGCCAGAGATTGCGGTCGCAGTCCTTGTGGACTTTTTCGACGGTCTGTCCGGTGTGCTTGGACATGATCTGGTACATCCGGTCGCGAAGGCGGATCATCTCCTTGGCCTCGATGTTGAGGTCCGTCGCGGTCCCCTGCATTACCCCGCCGATCAGCGGCTGGTGCAGCATGATGCGGCAATTCGGCAGCCCATAACGCTTCCCCTTCTTTCCCGACGCCAGGAGCCAGGCTCCCATGGAGGCGGCCATGCCCACGCAAGTCGTGGAGACATCGCACCGCAGAAACTGCATGGTGTCGTAAATCGCCAGCCCCGCCGTCACCGATCCGCCGGGCGAATTGATGTAGAAGTTGACGTCATTTTTGGAGTCCTCATTGGACAGAAAAAGCATCTGGGCGATGATGAGGTTGGCGGATTCGTCATCCACGCCGCCGGCCAAAAAGATGATCCGGTCCCGCAGTAGCCGGGAGAAAATGTCGTAGGACCGCTCGCCGCGCCCCGATTTCTCCACAACGATTGCGAATAGTGCTGACGGCCTGATCGAGATTCATGCGTGGGGAAGTGCGACGGGTCATGCAAGACTCCAAGAATTTGAGAAATCAACGTCGCGTAAGCGTAGCGGGGCGGCGTTGGGAAGGCAACCGAAGGGGAGTGCGGAGGTCCAAAGACCAAACGTCCCCGACGGTTGGCGGTTTGGGGCCAAGGTTGAGCTGTTCGGGGAATACCTTATGGCCAAATTATCTCGCACCGGCACGCCTGCGAATGAAATGATTTATGTTAATTACGAACTTATAGCGACTATACGTGAATCCGGACACTGTAGCATTTCGTTGGCGATCCAGGGGGTGGTCGATGCCACCGGCGGAGTCATGGGTGTGAAATCGCCTTGAAAATTCAGTCCCGCGCACCATAAGGGATCACTCCCGTTCCCGTTCAAAACCGCCGGTTGGATACCTATCATGCCACGAATATCAGGATGGAAAAATCGTGGCGATTTTCTATGCAGCATTACTTAATGCAATGCAGTCCGCAATATACCCTAAAAAGGGCGTTAATGCTGGAAAGGTTTTGCCGAAAAATCGCACCAAATGTAAATATGAATTTGACACATCCTGAATCGGCAGTAGTTTTTAAGAAGGTCGAAACGAGGATTCGTGTACTGCATGAAACGTGTTTTTTCGGGAAATGAAGCCAAAATGGCTGCCGTGGTGACAAATGGTCACTTAGGTAGCCTTGTTTGCATTCAGATTTCGCTGAAAAATCCCCGCGCGAACCCACACCTGTTATCCAAACGCGAACGATAGTCGGATCGCGTCCGAAAATATCGAGCCGGTTTCAGGAAGGCCGGCAAACTTGTCACGCACCGCGGTTTGTTTTGTAAGGCTTGGCAAGAAACTGTCCCGGATGTCCCCAAGGAGGAATTTCATGTTGAATCACAATCGTTTGTCGGCCCTCACCTCCAATCGCAAGCTCAAACTGGGTCGTCGGGCGCGCCGGGGTGGTGCGATGGCGTCGTTGGTGGCGACCGCGGTGGCGTTTGCCGCGGGGTTGCTGGGGACGGGTTCGGCCCGGGCAGATAGTGGCATCTGGGTGGGGACCGGTGCCGATGGGAGCTGGTCGACCTTTAGCAATTGGTCTGGCATCACTTTCGCGGTGCCGGGCACCGCCGATATGGCGACGTTCAACGGCTCGGACACCGGGCCACTAGTGATCGACGTCACCGGCGTGACGATCAACACGATTCTGTTTGATACGGCCAATGCGTTTGGCTACACGCTGGGTGCCGGCGCGGTGGGGACCAACACACTCACGCTCAGCGACGGCGGGGCGATCACGATCAACAACACGGTGACCACCAGCCAGACGTTCAACGCCAATATTGTCGTGGGGACCAGCGGCAACACGTCATCCTTCGGCTTCACCAACAACGGCACGGGCACGCTGTTTATCAACGGGAGCGTGACGGGTTCGGGGACGGCCGGGCAGGTGCAGACGCTGAACGTGGGCGGAACGGGCAACAGCAGTTTCAGTGGAATTATCGGCGACGGCCTCAACGGCGGGAAGGTCAATTTTGTGATGGGCGGCACCGGCGTGGTGACGCTCAGCAACGCCAACACCTACAGCGGTGGAACGACGGTCAACAGCGGCAGCCTGCTGCTGTCGGGCAACAATAACTTCGGCTCCGGCGGCATCGTCGTCGGTGGCGGCACGGCCACCCTCTCGGGCGCCAATAACTTCAGCGGCAATACCACTCTTAATTCCGGCCTGCTCAATATTCAAAACGTCGGGGCTCTCGGTGGCGGCGGCACGCTGGTGATCAACGGCGGCACGCTGGACAACAACAGTGCCGCGGGCTTCACCCTGACCTCCAATAATCCGCAAGTATGGAATGGCAGCTTTGCCTTCACCGGCACGCATTCCCTGGGCCTGGGAACCGGCGCCGTCACGCTGACCAATAACATCACGGCGACGGTCAACGCGCTCAATCTTTTCGTCGGCGGAAACATCAACGATCAGGGGTCGGGCTTTGGCATTACCAAGGCGGGGGCGGGCAATTTGGTCCTCAATGGAACCGACACCTATACCGGTCCTACGGTCGTGAATGCCGGCATTTTGCGGGCGGGTACATCCGGGGCATTCGGCGTCGGGGCCGTGGTGACGTTGGCCAATGTTGCCGGTGCGACGCTGGACATCAACAGCCAGATCATGGCGATTGGTTCGCTGAACGGCGGCGGCACCACGGGCGGAACCGTTACGCTGGGAAATGGAATTCTGACCATTGGCAACGGGACGACCGCGACGTTCTCGGGGGTCATCACCGGCTCCGCCACCAGCGGTTTGGTGATGACCGGCGTCGGCACGCAATACCTCGCCGGGGCCAACACCTATACGGGTACCACTTCGATCAATTCCGGCGTGCTGAAGGCCGGCAGCGCCAGCGCGTTTGGCGTCGGCTCGGCGGTGACGCTGGCCAATACCGCCGGCGCGGCCCTTGATACCACGGGCTTCAATACGACGCTGGGTTCGCTGGCCGGTGGCGGGGCCACGGGCGGGAATGTGATCCTCGGCGCGGCGACGTTGACGGTGGGCAATGCCAATAACACGGTGTTTGCCGGTGCGCTCAGCGGCAGCGGCACGCTCCTCAAGATTGGTACCGGCCAATTAACATTGAATGGCACCAGCAACTTCACCGGCAACCTTACCAGCAGCAACGGCACCTTGGAACTGCCCGCGGGGGCCAACATTGTGACCACCGGCGGCATCACCGACAGCACGACCGCCGCCAATTTCCTGGTGGATGGCGGAACGCTGTCCGCGTCCGGCACATCAACTATTGGAGCGGGTAGCGTCGCCGGCAAGTTTACCGAAAGCAGCGGTTCGGTCACCCTTGGTGTTGTGAATACCGGCAATGCCGATACCACATTCATCAACCTCACCGGTGGCAGCTTCACCGCAACTTCACTCAATATCAGCCGTACCGGCACTTTTGCCGCGCCCACGACCGCCGCACCCACCGCCGCCAGCGTTGTCAGCGGACTTTACATCAATGGGGCCGGCGCGGTTGTGAATTTGGGCACCCTGTCCATCGCCGCCAACAACGCGCTGAACACCACCAATTCATCGGCATCAGCGCGTTTGGACGCAGGGACGGTCACCGTGACCGGCAAGGTGTTGGTTGGATCCCAGCTCACCGGAACGGCGACGCGCACCAGTATTCTGCAAATCAACGGCGGCACGTTCACTTCCTCGGACGCGACCAATGGAATCGTCATCGGCCAGAACAATGGTACAACCGTCGTCAACTCCGCCGAGCTTTACCTCTCGGGCGGCACCACCAATGCCCAGAAGATCGCCTTCGGCGCCACCACCGACACCACCTCCAACACCAGTTGGCTTTTTGTCAGCGGCGGCACGCTGAACCTGGGGAGCGGCGGCATTTCCATCCTCAGCCCGGCGTCGGCATCCTCCACCGGCACCATCGTTTTTGGCGGTGGCATGGTAGCCGCCAACGGCGATTGGGCCTCCGGGGCGAACATTCCGATCTACCTCACCGGCAGCAACTTCGCCATTCAGACGTCCGATTCCACCAACACCACGGCGCATAATATCACGCTGGCCGGGGTCATTTCCGGTCCGGGCAGTTTCCTCAAGTCCGGGGCGGGCACGCTGGTTCTGACGAACACGAACCTCTTCAGCGGCGGGACGCAGGTCACCGCCGGGACATTGCAATTGAATGCCGCGGCGGCTGCGGGATCATCGACGTCGACGATTAACCTTAGCGGTGGGACGTTCCTGACGTTGAACGCGGCCGCCGCCACTTTTGCCAATCCGATCTCCGGTTCGGGGACGATCAACATCCTCAACGCGGGTGCCGGCCAGGTGAATTTGACAGGCAATTACAGCGGGTTTAGCGGAGCAATTAACATCGCCTCGGCTGCCGGAGGCACTTTCAAGGTGAATATCGGCACTGCGACCAACAATCTGTCGTCCAGTTCCACCATTAACGTGGCCAATGGAGGCACCTTGTTCGTGGGCGGGGCGGGGGTGACGGTGGCCAGCCAGATTACGGTTTCGGGTACGGGAAACAGTGAAAACTTGGGCGCGCTTCGCGTCGATAGCGGTGGCACACTCTCGGGAAGTGTCACATTGCTGGGGAACACGACCATTGGCGCGCAAAACGGTGCGGCGGCGACCATTTCGGGGGCCATCGGTGACGGCGGCAGTGGTTATGGTGTCACGAAGGTGGGTGCTGCCACCCTCATTTTCTCCAATTCCAATAACTATTCGGGCGGGACAACCCTCAACGCCGGCATCCTCGGCATCACCAGCGACTCGGCCATCAATTACACCGGCCCGGGCAGCATCACTTTCAACGGCGGCACACTGAATTTCTACAACAACTACACGACGGGCATCAATTTCGCCAACATGCCTAATCTGCAGTTGGGTGCCGGTCCCGGCTTTAGCGCCACTATTTCCTCCGGCGGCCTTTCCGGGTCGTCGGCGGTCACTTTCGTCGGCTCGAATACCGGCACGCTGGTACTGGCGGGTTCCAATACCTACTCGGGCGCGACGACCTTCGTCAGCGGCGAAGTTCAGTTCGCCGATCTGACCGCCTTCGGCAGTTCCACGCCGACGACCATGACCGGCGGCACGCCCAGCATGACCTTCAACGGCGGCACCCTGCAGTGGGCCAACGGCAACACGCTGGACATCACCAGCGCCGGGCCACCCCTCACCATTCAGGGGGGTGGTTTCGGCGTCGATACCAATGGCAACAATGTGTCTTTTGCCACCGCGCTCAGCGGCACCGGCGGGATCAACAAGCAAGGCAATGGCATCCTGACCCTGATGACTTCCAATGCCCTTAGCGGCCCCTCGACCGTCAGCGGCGGAACGCTGCTGCTGAACAATGCCAATTCCCTTTCCGCCAGCACGGTTTTCGTGCAGACGGGCGGATCGAATTTCAATAACGCCCTGGCGTTCCAGACCGGCGTGACCACCTTCAACCTTGGCGGGCTGGCCGGCTCGGGCAACATGGTTTTTGCCGACATCAACGGCGGAGCCATCAACCTGGTGTTGACCGGCGGCGGCGGAACCTACTCCGGCATCCTGAGCAATGGAAACGCGGCCAGCGTGCTCATCAAGGCCGGTGCCGGCACCCAGACGCTTTCCGGTGCCAGTACATTTACCGGTAACATTACTGTCAACGCTGGTGTGCTTTCCGACACATTCCAGCCCGCCGCCTACCCGCAGAGTCCAACTTTCAGCGGTCTGGGCAATCCGCAGGCTGCCGGACGGTCGGTCACGGTCAACGGCCCCGGCATCCTATCCCTTGACGGCAACGGCAGTCTTTTCGGCGGCGGCAATTCCAACACACAGCTTTCTTTCACCATCAACCCCGGCGGCTTGATGAGGGTCACCAACGGCAACGACACCATTGGCAACCTCGTCCTCAATGGCGGCACAATCAGCGCCAACACCAACGGCAACGGTGGCAATACGGAATTGTACCGTTCCTTTGAGCTCAACGGTTCGGTGACCGTCGTGGATGGCTCTTCGTCGTTCATGAGCGCCAGCAGCTCCGCGGGGTACTTTGGCTACAATCTGGGTGTCAACCAGGCCGCCGGCTATCAAACCGCCTTCAATGTGGGCTCGTCGAATGCCAATACCACCCTGTCGGTCAACGCCATCCTGGGCCAGAGCGGTGCCACGGCCGCCGCGACCGGCCTGATTAAGTCCGGCCCCGGCACCATGATTCTTGAAGCGACCAATACCTATACCGGCGTCACCACCATCACCCAGGGCACGTTGCAGTTGGGCTTGGGCACCACGGGCAATGACGGTTCGATCGCCGGTGCCAGCATCGTGGATAACGCCGCGCTGGTTTACAACCTTTTCGGCAATCAGAATTACTCCGGTGTCATCAGCGGCAGCGGCAAGGTCATCAAGTCCGGTGCCGGAACGATCACGTTGGCGGGCACCAACACGTACTCCGGCGGCACCACGCTGAATCTCGGTGCAATCGCCATCTCGTCCGATCTGGTCATGCCCGGCGGCGCGACGGCCGGCTCGGCCATCGTCTTCAATGGCGGCACATTGGTGTTCAATAACTACACATCGGCCCTGCAATTTAACAATGCGGCCAATTTGATTCTGGGTGCCGCCAAGGGCCAGCCCTCCACCTTGACCGCCGGCGGCATCGCCGGGTCCACCAACGCCACGTTTAACGGCGTTGGAACGTTGATCCTGGGCAACAATAACTTCACCGGCTCATCGACGTTCCTCGCGGGCACCGTGCAGATCGGCTCGCTTTCTGCCCTGGGCTCGACCAACACCGTCATGAATTTCAACGGAGGCACGCTGCGCCTTACGGCCGCTTCAACGGATATCTCCTCCGGCGGCCGTACCGTCAATATTCTTGCCGGCGGCGCCACCATCGACACCAGCGGCGTGAGCCAGACATTTGGATCGGCCATCGGAGGCGGCGGGGCCGGCGGCTTCACCAAGACCGGAACCGGAACGCTGACATTGTCGGGTGCCAATTCCTACACCGGTCCGACAACCGTTCTTTTCGGTGGCCTGTCACTTGCGGGCTCGCTGGCTTCCCAGAACCTGATCATGGGCGGCGGCACCGGCCTCGCGGGCGAATCCTTCAGCTACCTGGCCACCGGCAGCCAGACGCAGACCTTCACCAGCACTGTCCTCAACGCTGGGGCCGCCAGCATCACCAGCGGCCTGTTGGGCGACAAGCTGGTACTGGGCACCCTGACACGCGCAGGGACCGGGGCGACGGTCAACTTCACCACGACCGGGTCCGTGACCACAACCTTCGCCAACGTCAACGGCATCATCGGCCCATGGGCCACCGTCAGCTCGGGCACCAGCCTGAATTACGCAGTCGGCGGCGGAAATATCACACCGCTAGGCACCTTTACACTGCTGCCGGCCACCGGCGGTTCTGCATCGACCAACTACTCCGTCGGAGCCACTTTCGCACTCACCGGCACCACTCTGGTCAATACCGTGCGCTATACTGGCGCTGCCGGAACCCTTTCCGGAGGCATCCTCGCCGGCACTAACTTTGGCTTGATGAACGCCGGTTCGGGCGCATTATTTGTTTCCAGTGGAATTTCCACGGCGAGCGAGTTCGTTGTCACCGGCAACACCCAGAACACCAGTCTCACCGGCGTTATCAGCGGGGCCGGCGGGATGACCTATTCCACTGCGGGCAGCGTTTGGGTGTCGGGTGCCAGCACTTTCAGCGGCAA
>Ga0302320_10019445_pt1 | contig 13624 bp, 11 predicted proteins | sample Bog_T0_3_FD_202130 | JGI IMG/M metagenome (GOLD analysis project Ga0302320, IMG submission 202130) | Peat permafrost microbial communities from Stordalen Mire near Abisko, Sweden - Bog_T0_3 | ecosystem: Environmental > Terrestrial > Soil > Wetlands > Peat | place: Sweden: Abisko, Stordalen Mire... | reverse complement strand
ATATTGTCACTATTGTTTATATTGCGCAAGAGGGTAATGGTGAAATTCTCGGGTAGCGGGCAAGATTTCTTCCAGGACGGTGGGTTCCACCTCGACAAAGAAGGCTTATTGAGGTCCATCTCGGTCGGGTAGCTTGCGGATAGCTCAATCAAAACTATTTCAAAGCTCGTCAGTCGGAACATCCACTCCCGGCGCGACAAAATCGCCGAGTGTATAGTTACGTCCGCTGCCGGAACCGGCAGTCCTTGGCGAACCGGGAACTCCTGCGGGGAATGTATATCCGAAGAAGCTGCTGAATCGGGTCTGGTTGTCTTTAAATGCGGTCATTTAGGAACTCTTTAGAACTTTCTTGAATATTGCTGCTTGCCTCTGAAATACAAAAAAGCACCTGTTCCGCGGCACCCAACCCGCTCCGGCTGCTCTGCTTCTAAGCGACCATGGCTCTTCATTATTCCTCGTTACCTATCGAACGCCGCAAATACGATCCCACGCTCGCAACGCGTCACGAGGCAGGACAGAATTTACCTGTGCCCGAGGAAACAGGGCGCTCCCATGGTCTCGGACTCATCACCGGAGCCTCCGACGACGACCCCTCGGCAATTGGGACTTACGCTGCAGCAGGAGCTTCACTCGGCCCCGCGTTCCTGTGGACGGCTCCGGTAACGTTTCCGATGATGTATGCGGTCGTCTATCTGTGCTCGAAACTGGGGCAGGTGTCTGGGCAGGGATTGTTTGCCGTCATCCGCCAGAACTATTCCAAGTGGTTGCTCTATTTCTTCTTGGTGACGGCGGTCGTTGGAAATGTCATCGAGGCCGGGGCTGACCTTGGCGGCATGGCAGCAGCTCTCAATGTGATCGTCCCGATACCCATCGGCGGCATGGTCGTGATTCTCGGGGTATCGGTGCTCTCGCTGCAACTGTGGAACTACACGCTGCTTCGCAGCATATTTCGGTGGCTGGCCATTGCTCTGCTGGCTTATCTCGGCTCAGCCATTCTCGCGAAACCTGAATTGTTGCCCGTCTTGAAGGGGACGTTCATCCCAACCATCCATTTCAACAAAGAGTTTTTTGCAATGCTGGTCGCCGTCATCGGGACCACGCTCTCGGCTTACTTATATTCGTGGCAGTCGAATCAGGATGTAGAAGAAGACATCTCGATGGGACGTCGACGATTGAGCGACCGCATCGGCACGACGGAGGAGGAGTTGCGCCACTCCCGGCGCGACGTTGCGCTTGGAATGCTCTTCTCAAATCTGGTGATGTATTTCATCATCCTCTCGACCGCTGCGACCCTGTTCAAGGCGGGCAAGACCGACATTAATACGGCGGCGGACGCAGCTCAAGCTCTACAACCGCTTGCCGGGAGAGCCGCAGGTCTCCTGTTTGCAGCCGGAGTTGTGGGAGTCGGGTTTCTCGCCGTTCCCGTGATGACCATCGGTGCTGCTTATGATGTGTGCCAATCGTTCGGATGGAAACATGGGCTGCACGCAAAGCCGGAAGAAGCAAAGGGTTTCTACGCTGCCATTGTGATCTTCACGCTGGCAGCAATTGGATTGAACTTTTTTGGCATCAATCCGATGAAAGCGTTGGTCTTCGCCGGAATTGTGCAGGGCTTCTCAACGCCGTTCCTGATGCTGCTGGTCATGCTTATTACCAACAATCGCCGCATCATGGGCAGGTGGGTTAATACTCGGACGATGAATATTCTGGGCTGGCTCACCACAGCGGCGATGTTCGCGGCGGCCATCGGACTTGTAGTAACCACGCTGGAGTGAGAGTTGCGCGACTGACGCTACCATACCAAGCTGGGGATTTGGTGGAACAAGGCGGTATCTGAACATTCGCGACCTTAATGATTTTTGTTTGTTTCTTTTACGTGGCACCCCTGCTAGCGTGACAGTATGCGCCAGCTAACCACCGCAATGACTCGGAACAGCCCACTTACTTGAGGCAAGACCGGAGCACATCGATCAACTCCTCGGCGGCATCCGTATGCTCTGAGTCAGGCTTCTGTTTGGGATCAAGCACATGCTCACGGATGTGCCCTTCGAGGACCTCGACGATGAGGCTGCTCATTGCTCCGCGTGCAGCAGTGATCAACTGAAGCAAATCAGAGCAGTCCTGCTGCTCTGGGCGCTTGATTCGCGCGCCGCGGATTCAGCCTGGACGCTACCGGCTCAAAGCAAGCTCCTAAATAGTTTCTAAAATCTGCACTCCGATCAGCTGCTCTGGACAACTCCTGAAGTCTTCTAGTCTTCTCTTTGACAAGGCGTGGAAGGGCTGCATCAGCCCGCATAAGTTCCAAGGAGTCTTAGTATGAATCTGTTCTATGCGATCTTTCGTTTTATTGCTCGATACTCCCTTGCGCCGTTGCTTCTGCTGCTATTGGTCTTTGAACCCCAGGTTAAGGCGCAAGCAGAAGCTGCGCCGCAGCCCCAGCCATCCCTTGAGGAATCCGATTCGACGCAACGGAGCGTGCCTGAGCCGGCGCAAGAGATACATTCGCCAACGAGTGCGGTGCCGGCATCAGCGAGATTGCAGGGTGGATTTCTGAAGAGGTTTTACAAGACATACGCGCAAGAGTTGCACGAGACGGGAACGAACGAGCCTGAGCCGCCGCGGCGAATACCGCCATCGCCCCTGGATTCGCCGCCGTTTCCGAGTGCGGAGTGGACTTACGGCGGCACCTCTGTCATTGGCGCGACCAATACCACTAATTTCCCTTTGATGCGGGCGCTCTATGCAGGGCCACATGGCGATGCCTGGAAGGCGAGCGGAGTGCAGATCTACGGCTGGATCGATCCCGGGTTCAACCTAAGCACTTCCAAGCATTCGAATCTTCCTGCAGGCTACGACATCATGGCCAACCGACTTGAACTCGATCAGTTCGTGACTTACATCGAGCGAGTGCCTGACACGGTGCAAACTGATCATATGGACTGGGGTTTCCGTGCGGCCAATTTCTTTGGCATTGACTATCACTTCACGACCGCAAAAGGCTGGCTAAGTCAACAGCTGGTAGAACAACACCGTCTCTATGGGGACGATCCTGTCAATTTATATGGCGACATATATTTTCCCAAACTGGCGCAAGGACTCAACGTCAGGTTCGGACGTTATATCTCGCTTCCGGATATCGAAGCGCAGTTATCACCCCAGAATTATACGTATACCCACTCCTTGCTCTACAACTATGACCCGTTCACGCAAACAGGTGTCATCGGAAGCGTGAAGCTTAACGACAAATGGCTGGTTAGTCTTGGAATCAATGGTGGAAACGACATCGCGGTTTGGGCGAGAGGGGCCAAGCCCTCACTGACCGCCTGTGTGAGTTACACCTTCAATAAGGGCAAAGACAATATCTATCCTTGCGCAAGTGGCATTAACACTGGCAAGTACGCCTACAACAACGTGCAGCTCTACGTGAATACCTGGTATCACAAGTTCAACGATTCCTGGCACATGGCAACCGAGGGGTATTACGAATACCAGAGAGATGTGCCCAGCATTTTCGGATCGTTGCCGACAGAACCGAATGCGAACGGAGCCTATTGCGCCCTGGGCCAGCAAAGGTGCTTCGCTCCAGCTTGGGCGGCCGTCAACTATCTTCAGAAACAATTTTCGAAGAAGGACTACATCTCGATCCGCAATGAGTTTCTCGACGATTCGAAGGGGCAGCGGACAGGATTTAAGACCTGGTACACGGAACACACGTTCATGTGGGGACTTTGGATCTCAGACGTGATCACTGTTCGTCCCGAGCTCCGATTTGAGCGCGCCTACAACATGCCCGCCTACGATCTTGGCACCAAAAAGAACCAGTTCTCTTTTGCTGTCGATCTAATCGTCAGGTATTAACTGGCGGTTCGGCATTTTAGGACCAGAACCCCAATCCGATTGTGGATGGATTGACGTTCTTCCACGCGCTTTCAGTAGCGTGTGCCAGCAACCTTCACAGATTCGGAATTCGGGCACGTAATCGGTGTCCCCTCGGTTTAGTTCAAACGCCGCGTTCGCCGGCGTTTACCTTCCCGGATTAACCCGTGACACTGGCGTTCGCACTGAGAGTCCTGTAATGGGGGCAAAGGTTATGTCCACGGTGTTTTCGACTGATACCTATAAAGCCCATTGCCTTGCAGCTGTGGCGGATTGATCATCAGCGATGGCGCACTTGTGTACAGACACGAGCAGATTCTCGAGTCTTAATAGTTAGCGCACCTCTGGCGGGCCATAACCGGGATTGTGGTCCGGCCGCTTTCGAATTCATTCAGAACTTTGAAATGCAGGAAAAGTCATGGGCCCGCCAATTCACTTCAGTGTCGACCACCACGACTGCTTTGGCATGGCGGTCTGTAGGATGCTACCGGCGGCACGTTAGAGCCGGACCCACCTGAAAGCGCCTCTGACATTTAGGAAGATTTAAGATACTTTTCATTTGTGCTTTAGTCGCGACGTTGTCTAATCGGGTTAATGGCCGAACAAAACAGCGTTTCTGGTTCAGTCGCCACAGATGATAGGTAAGGACAAATGCGATGGATCACCAGAGAGAACCCGCCAACTCAGGCCGCGGCATTAAGCCTTCGTGCGGCAACTGGAACTCAAGTGCAACGAACATGGAGCCGACACTTCCCTCCTCTTCCAAGCTCCTCAACCAAGACGAGACCGAACGGCTTTTGGAGTTTCTGTCCGCCAATATTTGCAACCCGAATACCCGCCTGGCCTACGTCCGCGCCGTGCGCGATTTCTTCCGCTGGACCGAGGCGCGGGGGCTCACCCTGTCGGCGATCCGGCCGATCCACATTGCCGCATATATAGAGGGACTCTCTGGAGCCCCGTCATCGGCGAAGCAGAAGCTTGCCGCCGTTCGCATGCTGTTCGACTGGCTGGTGACCGGAGGGGTTTTGCCAACGAACCCGACTGCGGCCTTATACGGGCCCAGGCACGTCGTCAAAGTGGGCAAGACATCGGTTCTGACCGCTCAGGAGGCCCGGACTCTGCTGAACTCCAGCCTGTTCGACAACGGCATCGCAACGCGCGATCGGGCGCTGATTGGCACCATGTACGACCAACGCCGATTGAATATCTGGAAACAGTTCTGGGGCGGATGAGATTCGGAGTCGTGCATGCCCAATACATCGACCTCCGACCAGCAGACGGTACGCACTGTCCCGGCTGTGTTTTCCGAATGCAACGTCCTCTAACGGCAGCTTTAACTACGAGAGCCTCGTCCCTGCTCCGTCCACAACCAACGGTCCCGACATGAGGATCGACCAGGTCCTCTCGCAAAAACTACAGATGTACGCCCGCCTCAGCTCAAGAATCATTGCGACCAATGTGGCATACCCTCTACTACCCAATGACACTGATTTCATTTCCAACCGAAGCTTGGTCGTCTCCTCTACTATGCCCTCACCCCGCGCCGTGATTCCGAAACACCACGTTTAGAGGTCCTTTATGAACGTTTAATCCCACTTTTAGGTTGGTCGGGCTTTAATTGAACAATGCCGGTGTGGCGTACATTTGCTGTAGTTTCGACGCACAACGGCATGGCCGGTGGGGTTCATCCTGGCAGGAGAAATTGTGAAGACACTATTGCGCAATAGCAGCTGGGAAGGACTCGATCCGTGCCTTGAAACCTACTTGAATGTTGCTTCCTCCTTCTCGCGCGGCGTCAATTGCATATGGACGGCGGAAGACGCATCAGTGGGACTTCTCTGCGCAATGACTGAATTCCGCACTTCTGGGCGACCGAGCGGAGAGGGGGCAGCGGCAGGTGTCCTGCATCATCTCGCTCGCATTCCGAGTAACTCCATGGAATCACTGGCATACGTCACCGATGTTTCTTACTTGATGTGCGCAACGAGGTTGTTCGACACGTTTTTATCCGAGACAACCCAGTTCCTGTTTCTCATGGTTCCACGCGCGATCGGTGATACCCAACCGGTGCCGCTGCGCGCCCTGTTCGAAGCATCTTCAAGGAATGAGGCCATTACGCTGGCCGCGTCGGCCCGCGCACTTGAGATCAGTCATCTTCCGGTCGTCGCACGGATTCAATTCCTACGGGAGGCGTTTGAGCTTGATTTTGCTATCCCCTCAGACGACCTCGAAGGAATGGTTCACATCGCGCACATCGGCAGATGTGTGTTACCCGACCACCAAGATAGTTTCCACTTACGGTTGGATGATCGTGGGGAAGTGGTAGGAAAAGAGAAGATGTCTTCCCCTTTTCCAACAAAGATCAGCAGGGACAATGTGCGTTGGGCGATCGACAGCTATGAACGATCCGCTCGATCAATCGCCGAAGCGGTATTCACGCAGGTACTAAAACAGAGCGATCACCCGGCGGTGCAGCATTTGCTGAAGGGCTCGACCTCAATGCTCGAGGTTGTTTAGCCATGTGGACGAGTCGTCCTCTCCTCCTCCGCGATTTCTTGCTCACCTACACCTCTAGTTTAGAAACGTTTTAGGAACACTTAAGTTATGTTTTAGATCTCAAAACATCTTTAGTAGTAGCTATCGAAAACCGGCTGTGTTCAGCGAGCCGCTAAAGAGAACATGAAGGCGAGGCAGATAGTATGGACAAAATCCGCGTTAATCAATTGAGTCTTGTTGCAGCGGTTGTAGTGTTGAGTTCGGCGCTCGCGATGGCGCAGCCGCCGACCGTCACAGCATCAAACGATGCTGTGGAAGAGAGCCTGACCGGAACGGTAACCTCTACAGGACGAATCAGCCATCAATACTCATGCCAGAGGAATCAAACGCTGCAGACATGCACTCTGGCTTCAGTGCAGCAAGGGTCGCTATTCGTCCTTTTGGTCGGAGACAAACCATTTGTGCTCGACGTCAATCACCACATGATCGAAGGCTATGCTGGTGGGAAGGCGACCGTGACGGGATTGGTCTCGAACAACCGCATTCAAGTACGCACAGTGTCGAATCCAAAACGGTCGATCGCTTCGTTGCGCTAAACGCTGGTGACGCTTGGGTTCGCGCCCGAACTATCGCGGTGCGAACCCACACCAGCACCACAAACGCGCGTAAGAACGAAATCAAGTCCCGCCCCCATTTCAGCCACGCCGAGCCCATTCCGAGACAACTCATCTTGACTGCTGGTCGCGCGCGTCACTCACTATCTTTCTGTAGCGTCGCGCCAACTCGTGAATTCGCTCCCGCTGACGAAGCCTGATCGCGTTCTGGTGGATTAGGTGCTGACCGATACCCAATGCGACTGCGCCCGCGAGAATGAAGTCGCCCGCGTTCTGCTGATTTACCCCTCCCGAGGCAACGAACGAAACCTGCGGGAACGGTACTTTGAGAGCGCGTATATAGTCAGGGCCGCCCATCGGCGCGCACGGAAATACCTTCACAAAATCAGAGCCTGCCTTCCATGTAGCCATGACCTCGCCGGGTGTCAAGGCCCCGCTCAGAATCACGATGTCGTGCTTCACCGCAAACTCGATGATCTCCAGATCAGGCCCCGTTGTGGTCAGGAACGCGGCACCAGCATCAAGACAATGCTGCGCGGTTTCTACATCTAATAATGTGCCCGCCCCAACGATGACCTCCGAGCTGTACCGGGTCAGTTCGGCGATCACGCTGACGGCGCCGGGTGTGGTCGTAGTGATTTCTACGATGGGAATCCCTCCGCCACTGACTGCCCCGGCAGCAAACAGCGCTTCGCTCTCGGAGTACACGTGGACTGCAGGAATGATGCCGATTTCCGCAATGCGGGCACGAATCTCTTCTCTCGTCATAGAGTCCCTTTGGGGCTATGTTGCGAAGGATAGTGAATCAAGGCAGACTCCTGGTCCCCACCGCGCCACGAAGTTGTTCAAGTGCGGTCAGGTAGGCAGCGATTGCCTGGCGCCATGCCAATTGCGTAGCGCGATAGCTGCGTTCGGCATCGAGAAAATCAAGGAGGCTAGCGGCTCCGCGCCGGTAGGCATATTCGCTGATATCGCGGCTCTTCTGTGCCACATCCAAATAACCGGACCGGTAATATTGAGCGATTTGATCACTGGTTTGCAGCGCCTCATACGCATCCCTCACATCGGTCATTACTTGCCCTCGCGCAGCTGCCTGCAACTGTTGAGCCTGGGTCATGGCGTAGTGGGTCCGAGCAATCTCGCCCTGATTGCGGTCGAAGATGGCAAGCGGGACGCTCACACTGAAAGTAAGGGCGCTAATCGCGTTGACGTGTGAGTAGTTGCTCGAAGCAGTCACATCCACTTTGCCGTTTGCTTTCGCGAGTTCGTGCTGACTGTCTGCTGCGGCAACTCCCAGCGTAGCTGCGCTCAGGTCCGGCCGATTGTCGAGAGCTTTGCGCTGCAACTCATCGATCGTGAGGGAAAGCGCCTGGTAATCGAAAACGCCTTCCACATCATAACTGCCGGGTACGGAGTCGTAGCCTATCAGTTGCCGCAGATCCGATAACGCCTGCGCCCGGGCGAGTTGCGCCTGTTGCACGTCTTGCTGGAACTGCAGCAACTGAAGTTTAATCTTCAGGTAGTCGTTCTCGCTGATTCCGCCAGCCTTGAATTGCTTTTCCCCAATGTCCACCGTTGTAGTGAAGCTCTTCAGATCCTGCACTGCCAGCTCGAGGGTCGATTCCGCAAGTTGCACGCTGATGAATAACTGCCCTACCTGAAACGTCAGGTTGCGCTCGTTATCCCTGACCTGAAAGCGAGTTACCGCGGTTGCATCTTTGGCTGCCCGCAGGCGGTGTTGGCGTTTCTTACCGCGTTCAAAGAGGTAACTCATGCCGATGTCGCCTTCGGTAGAATCATGGAGGTAATCGCCGATGTTGGAGTTGGGGTGGACGAGAGGCAAGTATTCCCAGTCAGTGAACAAGGTCGGGTTAGGGCGGAGATTCGCAGTGACCTCCTGTGCCTCGCTCTGTGGCACAGTGGTTCGAGCAGCCAACAGATTGTGGTTGTGCTGCAGAGCCATCTGGATCGCCTGGTCCAAAGTAACCGTAACCGATGCTGAGGTCGTCTGCCCTGAAACGTAGCGCGAGCATAGAATCCAGGCCAACAAAGCGGACGCCATCCAGACTCTACGGATGCAGATAGAGTACGAAGCTGAACGTTTAGCTTTCAAACGAATCCTCCGGGACGGGGAGTTTGTCCCCATCTCTTGCCATCCACACATACAGAGTGGGCAGCAGGAAAATACTCATCACCAAGTCGGAAATTAGTCCACCAACGATCACGATGGCAAATGGACGTTGCGAGTCGGAGCCGATCTCGTGCGAGAGGGCAGCGGGCAACAAGCCCAAGGTCGCCACCAGCATGGTCATCATGATGGGACGAAGGCGGAGCACCGCACCCTCCACAGCCGCTTCCTCAATGGAGTGGCCTGCCGCTCGGCGTTGATTGATGTATTCGAGCATGATCACTCCGGTTTGCACGGAGACGCCGAACAGGGCAAGAAAACCAACGCCCGAGGATACGCTGAAGTTGGTGTGAGTAACCAACAGTGCAAGCAAACCGCCAACACGGGCGAGCAGGACGTTAACCAAAATCAGCATGGCCCATTTGAATGAGCGGAACATGGTGTAGAGGATGATGACGATCAGCAGGATGGTCAGCGGCACCACGACCAGCAGGCGCGCCTCCGCGCGCTTTTCACTCTCATACTCTCCGGACCAATCGAGGCGGTAACCTTCCGGCAACCTCACCTTTTGACTTACCTGTCGCATGGCGTCCGCCACCGTGCTCCCTAAATCCCGCCCCCTTACGCTGAACGTGATTGCGGCATAGCGGCTGTTGCCTTCGCGATAGATGTCGTAGGCGCCGTCTTGCACTGTTACCTTGGTGAGCTGAGCAAGAGAGATTCTTTCGCCCGACGGGGAGAGCAGTCGGATATTCGCAATCGCCTTCTCAGTATCACGGTACGGCGCCTGGTATCGCACGACAACGTCATAGCGTTCCTCACCAATGAGTACCTGGCTGACAGCGTTGCCGCCGACGGCGGTCTGGATAGCATCCTGTATGTCCGCCACATTGATCCCAAATCTCGCCGCCGCTTTTCGGTCGATGGTGAAGTTGAGATTAGGCTGGCCGAGGGTGTGAAAAAACTTGAGGTCGGCTAGTCCTGGCACGTGCGCCATGGCGGCAGCGACCTCGTCACCTTTTGCGTCCAGCGTCTTAAGGTCTTTCCCGAAGAGCTTCAGTGCCAGTTGTCCTTTTGTCCCCGTGACTGTTTCGCCCACGTTATCTTCGATGGGCTGTGAGAAATTCCACAGTGCCCCCGGGAGTTTGCTGATCTCGCGATTCATCGCGGCGATCAGCTCTTCCTTGTCCCGATGGAATACCGGTCGCCACTGATCCTTCGGTTTGAGGTCGACGAAATATTCGGTATTACCAAAGCCGCCGGTATCGGTTCCATCGTCGGGACGCCCCACCTCTGAAACGACCTTGGTTACCTCAGGAAAGGACGCGAAAATCAGGCGCGCCTGATCTGTAAAGCGCGTGCCCTCTGTGAGACTGGTACTGTCGGCGAGGGTACCGCGAGCCCAGATTGCGCCTTCGTCAAGATGAGGAAGAAACTCAGAACCAATCACTCCACTGAAAGCCAGGAACGCCGATACCGCAACAGCGGCTAGTCCAACGCTAAGAGTCATCCAACGGTGCTTAATGGCCCAACGAAGATTGGATTGGTAGCGCTCGGTCAGAAATTCCATAACCGGGTTGCGCCATTCCCGAGCTCCTTTGCGGAAGAGCACGCTGGAAAGAACCGGGGCGATAAGGATGGAGAACGTCAGCGCTCCCAGCAGCGCGAATGCAACTGTCAAGGCCATGGGCCGGAACAGACGGCCTTCTACTCGTTGCAGCGTGAAGATCGGCATGTAGGCCGTAATGATAATGGCGATAGCATAAAACACAGGGCGCTGGACTTCGTGAGTGGCCTCGCGGATAACCTGGGCTACAGGCTTTGGAACGGTACTGTGGTTGTTCTTGTTAATGCGCCGGACGGTGTTCTCCACCATGACCACCGCGCCGTCCACCACCATTCCAAAATCAAGCGCGCCAAGCGAAAGCAGATTAGCTGGAACGTGGCTGAGATCGAGCCAAATGGAGGCGAACAACAACGAGAACGGTATTGTAAGGGCCACGATCAACGCGGCGCGGAAATTTCCCAGAAACAGGAAGAGAACGATCGTTACCAGGATCATCCCTTCGCCCAGGTTGTGCATCACCGTGTGCAGGGTGTAGTGCAGGAGATCCGCGCGGTCGAGCATCGGAACAACCTTGACACCCGGAGGCAGGATGCCGTTGTTAAGCTCGTTCACCTTCTTGTGGATACCCTCCAGCGTTGGCCCCGCATCCGCTCCCTTGCGCATCAGCACAACGCCCTGAATGACGTCGGCTTCATCAACGATTCGCCCATCTTCCATGTGGTTCGCCCGGGCCATGTGTCCCAGGCGAATCTTCGGACCTTGCGCTACTTCGGCAATATCCTTCACCCGTAGCGCAGTCCCTTTCTGTGTCTTGAGGACCGTCTCCTCGATATCGCCCACATTGCCGAAGAGCCCGAGGGCGCGCACGTTCATCTGCTGCAGGCCGCTCTCCACGAAGCTGCCACCGGCGTTGATATTGTTGTTGGTGAGCTGTTGTTCTACCTGGCCGATGCTCAATCCGTACGACACCAACTTGTTTGGATCTACCCGCACCTGGTATTCCCGGACAGTTCCACCGAAGTCGGAAACATCGACGACATTGGGTACCGACTTGAATTCCTTTTCGAGAGTCCAGTCTTCAATGGAGCGCAACTCCATCAAGTCATACTTCGGATTTGTGCTTCGCAGTGTGTACCAGTAAATTTGGCCTACCGTGCTCCAGTCTGTCCCGATCTGCGGTTGCAAGCCGGTGGGCAAACTCACCTGCGTGAGCCGCTCCAGCACCTTTTGCCGGTTCCAGTCATTGATTGAACTATCGTCGAATATCATGATGACGAACGACAGACCGAAGAGCGATTCCGAGCGCAGGAACGAGAGGTGGGGAATCCCGTTCATCTGGATTTCAACTGGGATTGTGACCTGCTTCTCCACCTCCTCTGCGGAGCGGCCCGGCCACTGGGTAATGACCGTTACATAGTTATCGGCGATATCCGGGTAGGCTTCGACCGGCAGATTATGAAAAGAAATGACTCCCCACGCGGTCAGCAGGAGCACAATCGCGATCACAACAAAGCGGTTGGTGAGCGCAAAATCTACAAGCTTACGAATCATGCTTTCTCCGTAGCAAGGGCACCAGTCGATGTCATTGGTTGACTGCAATCACGTGGTCGAGAACTACGGCGTTTTCGACCACCTGCTGACCCGGTTCTATTCCGGACTTGATCTGCTGCAGGTTGCCTGGCAGGGGATCTCCGCTGGCCACCTCGACCCGTCGGAACTTCTTGTCCGGGGCGGGAACATAGACCCAGTCGCGGTCGTGCAGGTGCAGAATGGCTGAAGCCGGTATAACCGTGTGGGTCTCTTTCTTGCGGCCGCGGAATGTGGCTGTGACAAACATGCCAAGATTCATGATTCCCGGATTGCTGACCTCGATTCGGACCTTGCCGGTGCGGATGTTCGGATCGAGCACTGCGCCAATGTTGCTGACTGCACCCTTAAACACTCGGTCGGGATAAGCATTCAGGCGAACCTCAGCAATATCGCCAATGCGAACATTGGGTAGGTCGTTCTCATAGACATCGCAGACGATCCAGACGATGGAAAGATCGGAGATCGTGAAGGGGTTCGTCGATAGGCTTTGCACACCGGCCGCGTTCGTGACTTGCTGGTCGGTGATGACTCCTGAGACCGGCGCAAAGATATTCACCACGCCATTGGGGTGATCGGGGTTGTTACCAAGAAGGCGAAGATGCTCGCTCATGGTCTCAATGTCCACTTTAGCCTTGTCTTCCGTGTCTTGAGCAATCTGAAGGTCGTTGAGGGCAATTGCGCCTTCCCTATACAAGTCCCTTGCGCGTTCCAACTGTGTACGGGCCAAAACCTCGTCCGCCATGGCTTTCCGGTAATTTGAAAAGGCCCCAGAGACGTCGTCACTTCGCACCGTCAACAGGAGTTGGCCCTTCTTCACCCTGTCGCCCAGTCGCGCATGAATGGCCACGACCCGGCCGGATACCAGAGAGATGACCGGAACGCTGCGGGCAATGTCGGGATTCACGCTGCCTGTGACCACCAGTTCAGGAGCCGCTTCCTGTGACGTTGCAGTGGCGATCGGGAACTGCTCCGGATGTTCGACGGAGAAGAGACTGACGTCGAAAGCGTTGACGACCTTTGCCGGGGGCGGCGCCTCCGCCGATGCGCTGGCCTGCACTCCTCTGCAGCCTCCGAGGAACATCATCGATAAAGCGAGCGTGACAAGAAAACCTGTTTTGGCAGCATTGTTATTCATAAGAGCCTCCAACCCGCGTAGAGGTGGGCAGGATGCGGCGACATGAGCGGTGTAATCGCACGTGTCGCCACAGACTGTCGCGGTTAACGAATCTCGCGGAAGCACTGCGTTAGAACTTGACCATTACCCCGGCGCTCACGGTGCCTTGGCCATGGCGGAGATCCGGGTTCCACGGAGTCATGCCTCCACTACACGTCCCGTCGGGTGATGCGACGGAC
>Ga0302320_10019444_pt1 | contig 13624 bp, 14 predicted proteins | sample Bog_T0_3_FD_202130 | JGI IMG/M metagenome (GOLD analysis project Ga0302320, IMG submission 202130) | Peat permafrost microbial communities from Stordalen Mire near Abisko, Sweden - Bog_T0_3 | ecosystem: Environmental > Terrestrial > Soil > Wetlands > Peat | place: Sweden: Abisko, Stordalen Mire... | reverse complement strand
GCAATTTTGGAATCAACGAGAAACCAGATCGAGAGAGACGAGAGAGCTAATCGGAAAGGAACTGATCTCTGATCTCTGACCCCTGTTCTCTGGAAAGGCTTTTATGCTGCATACATTCGTCGCTTACGTTGAAGATTTGCCGGGCGTGCTTACGCGCGTGGCTTCGTTGTTCCGCCGCTTGAACATCAATATCAACTCACTCACAGTAGGCAGCAGCGAGCGAGTGGGGCTCTCGCGGCTCACGCTGGTCTGCGAGGCCTCGTCTGAGGCCGGCGACCGCATCCGTGCCAATCTATACAAGCTTGAGAATGTCGTCGATGTGGACGACATCGCCAAGGCACCCGCGGTCACACGCGAGTTGGCGCTTATCAAGGTGGCTGCCACGCCGCGCAACCGCGCTCAGATCTTTGACCTGGTTGAGGTGTTTCGCGCACGCATTGTCGATCTCACCTCGGAGTCGCTGATGATTGAGATGACTGGCGTGGAGAGCAAGATCGAAGGACTCATTGAAGTGCTGCGCGAAGATGATGGCCGGATTCTTGAAATTTGCCGCAGCGGCAAAATGACCATGCGCCGCGGCAACCACGTCAGCAAAGTTCTGCGCGCCATGGGCACTCTGAAGGAAGAGGTTGCGGAGGCACGCGACGTTGTATCCAGCGAGCTGGAGTGACGGGGTCACGCAGCGCTGAGGCGTTTGTGGTCTCCCACCATTGCTGCAAGAAGCACAGCGAGGATGGGGCACCCCAGGTCAACAAGATCAGTATCTAACCCAAAAAGGAAAAGAAAAGAGAATCATGGCGACTACATATTACGATCACGACGCGGACCTCTCGCTTATTCAGGCTAAAAAGGTGGCCATCATCGGCTACGGCTCCCAGGGGCATGCACATGCTCTCAACCTCAAGGACTCCGGCGTGCAGGTAAAGGTGGGCCTCGCGGCCAACTCCAAGTCCATTGCCAAGGCGCGGAAGGCGGGCCTTGAAGTGACCACGGTTGCCGACGCCGTGAAGTGGGCCGACGTGGTGATGGTTCTGGTTCCCGACCAGACCGCGGCCAAATTGTATGCGGACGAGATCGGTCCCAACCTCACCGCCGGCAAAATGCTCATGTTCGCGCACGGCTTCAACATTCATTTCAAGACGATTGTGCCTGCCGCGGGCATTGACGTCGGCATGGCCGCGCCCAAGGCGCCGGGGCATCGCGTACGCGAGGTGTTTGTTGAAGGCGGCGGCGTACCCTGCCTCATTGCCGTCCATCAGGACGCAACCGGCAAGGCCCATGCACTGTGCCTCAGCTACCTCAAGGGCATCGGCGGCACGCGCGCCGGAGTGCTCGAGACCACCTATAAGGAAGAGACCGAAACCGATCTCTTCGGCGAGCAGTCGGTACTCTGCGGGGGCGTGAGCGCGCTGGTCAAGGCGGGATTCGAGACCTTGGTCGAGGCTGGATATCAGCCTGAGAGCGCGTACTTCGAGTGCATGCACGAACTGAAGCTCATCGTTGACCTGATGTATCGCGGCGGCCTTGCTTACATGCGCTACTCCGTCAGCGACACTGCGGAGTGGGGCGACTACGTGAGCGGCCCGCGTGTGATCAACGCCGAAAGCCGCAAGGCCATGAAGCAGATTCTGGCCGAGATTCAGGACGGGACGTTTGCCAAGAGATTTCTCGCCGACCAGAACTCCGGCCGCAAGGAGTTTATGGCGTTTCGCGAAGCCGAAGCCAAACACCCGATTGAGATCGTCGGCAAGGAACTGCGTTCCGCAATGCCTTTTCTTGATCCAGTCACAGTTGAAGAAGTGGCGAAGAACCGGTAAGAACCCAATTCACTTCAGTAAACTAAAGAGCCCCTTGTATTTAACAGGCGGGCTCTTTGTTTTGATCCACTTGTTTGTCTTTCTTGTTACATGAAACATGGTATGATGTTCCATGTAACAAGGAGTTGACTTTGGGATCTGCAGTTTCAGAACGGGTTCGTAAGCACCGCGAGCAGCTACGCGCAGAGGGATTGAAGCCTATCCAAATATGGATTCCCGATACGCGCTCGGAGAGCTTCCGGAAGAAGTGCGAGCGGGAGTCTCTCTCGCTTGTGTCTGACCCATTGGAAGCCGAGACGCTAGCTTGGATTGCTGAGGTTGCCGATACGGACGGATGGGTATGAAGCGCGGGGACCTGATCCCCGTGGTTCTGGCTGGGACGTACGGTAAGCCGCGCCCGGCGCTGGTGATTCAGTCAGACCTTCTTCAAAAGCATCCTTCCATCACGATCCTTCCCATCACCAGTGAGCTGCGCCCTATCGAGACCTTTCGCATAACCGTATCTCCGAGCGGGAAGAATGGCCTCCATGCTCCCTCGCAGATCATGGTGGACAAGGCCCACACGATTCCACGCGACAAGGCCGGCGAACCATTCGGCGAGTTGGAATCGCGAACACTCACCGCGATCGATCGGGCGCTTGCAGTCTTTCTTGGGCTCGGTTGAATTTTTGCGCTCGCTGAGTCGCCCCCATGCCGCGTGACACAAATCACATTTACCTGCGCTTCCCCTCCAGCACAATTAATCCACGCGGCCAAGAAGCAAATACGCGGTCGGCGGCTGCGCGAACGTGCTTTACCCAGGGCAGGAATCAACTCGAGGCCGGAATACCTGGCAACCGCCGGCCTTTGGAACCTCGGTTGAAACGGATGTGCGATGGCGAATCTTCACGTAAACTTCTCCGGTCTTGAGCTTAAGAATCCGGTTCTCCCAGCTGCCGGGCCGCCCTGCAAAGATGGAGCCGCGTTGCAGGCGGCTGCAAAGGGTGGCGCCGGCGGGCTGGTGACCAAAACCATCTCCATGGAACCGGCTGAGTTGCCGCGTCCCAATATGGCAGAGATTCGCGGCGGGTTTCTCAATGCCGAGCAATGGTCCGAGCTGTCCATGGAGCAGTGGCTCGACACCGAGTACCCCATGGCGCGCGAAACCGGCCTGCCGGTCATCGTCGGACTGGGCTATACCGCAGAGCAGATTCGCAAGCTTGCGCCCATGGTCCGGCCCTATGCCGACGCCATCGAAATCTCAACCCATCATTACGTGGGCACCAGTATTGCGCCTGTCATGGCTGCCCTGCGCGCGGCCAAAGAGGCCGTGGACGTTCCGGTCTTTATGAAGCTCAGCCCGCATCCCGACATTCAGGAAACCGCACTGGCCCTGGAGTATGCCGGAGCCGACGGCCTGGTGATGATCAACTCCTTCGGCCCCTGCCTGGGCATCGATATTGAAACCGGCATGCCGCTGATGGGCAGCAACGACGGCTTCGGCTGGCTCAGTGGCGCGGCTATCAAGCCGCTGGCGCTGCGCTGCGTCTACGATGCCGCCCGCGCGGTGCGTATTCCCATTTTTGGTGTCGGCGGTATCTCCAACGGCCGTGACGCCGCAGAGATGCTTATGGCCGGCGCAACCGCTGTCCAGGTGTGTACCGAGGCCATTCTGCAAGGACCTTCTGTCTATGGAAAAATCGCCAATGAGCTCAACAACTTTCTCGATGAGCGTGGCTATTCCTCCGTGGAAGAGATCACCGGCCTTACCATGCGCATGATGGGCCAGTGCGGCGCGCCCCGCGCCGTAAGCGTGCCCAGCGTGGATATGGCGCGCTGCGTCCTGTGCGGCACCTGTGAAGCAAGCTGCCCCTACGGCGCAATCCACAAAGACCGCGACGGAAAGATAGTGAGCATCGATGAAGAAAAGTGCTCTCTCTGCGGATTATGCATGAGCCGCTGCAAGATGCGCGCGATTTCGATGACGCTGTAAATGCCGCAGCCGCAGCCAAAGCCCCAGGCCTTGTAGAATCGAGCTGAAAACCCCACGTTCGGGGAGGCTCCTTGTTCTATTGGCTGCTTTACGTCAAGCTCTATCAGTTCTTCCACCCGTTTCGGATATTCCGCTATCTTACGTTTCGCACGGCGTTTGCTTCGCTTACGGCGCTGCTCATCACGCTTTTCATCGGCCCTTACGTCATCCAGAAGCTGCGCGAGTTTCAAATCGGCCAGTTTATCCGCGATGACGGCCCCCAGTCGCACCTAAAGAAATCGGGCACACCCACCATGGGCGGCGTCCTTATCTGCATCGCCATTCTGCTGCCCACTGTTTTGTGGTCCGATCCCGCCAATCCCTATGTATGGATCGTTGTGTTTTCAACCCTGGCATATGGCGCCATCGGCTTCGCCGACGATTACATCAAGGTGGTTCAGCGCCGCAGCCTCGGCCTTACCGCGCGAGCAAAGCTCTTGTGGCAGGGGCTGGCCGGGGCCATCGTAGCCATTTCCCTGGTGGTGCTGCAGCAGTTCAAAATCTTCTCCACCGGCGTCACCGTTCCGTTCATCAAAGCCTGGCGGCCCGATCTGCAGTGGCACAGTTGGCCCAGCACGGTTCCGCATCTCGCCTTGTTTGCGTTCGTCCCCTTCGTTCTCTGGGTTGTTCTTTGGCTGGTGGGAACATCGAACGCCGTCAACCTCACCGATGGCCTCGACGGCCTGGCCATCGGCTGCACCATCATCGCTGCCGCAGCTCTCGCCGTGCTTACCTATGTCAGCGGCCACGTGGTTTTTGCCGACTACCTTGAGTTGCAACGCATGCCCTTGGTGGGCGAACTCACGGTATTCTGCGGCTCTATGGTCGGCGCTTCCATCGGCTTCCTCTGGTACAACGCCCACCCGGCTGAGATTTTCATGGGCGACGTCGGCTCACTGGCTCTCGGCGGCGCCATCGGCACCGTGGCCATCATCATCCGCCAGGAGCTCCTGCTGCTCTTTATCGGCGGCATCTTCATTGTTGAAGCGGTCTCCGTCATCCTCCAGGTGGGCAGCTACAAACTGCGCAAGAAGCGCATCTTCAAGATGGCTCCGCTGCATCATCATTTTGAGCAGTTGGGCTGGAGCGAGTCGAAGATCATTGTGCGGTTCTGGATCGGAGCGCTGGTGTTTGCTTTATTTGCTCTTACTACGTTGAAGCTTCGTTAACGCGCCGCCGGTTGCGGCGCACAAAGATGCCGCCTAGGATAATGAATGATGATGGAGCTCAAAGGCAAAAAAGTCCTGGTGGTGGGGTTGGGAAAATCAGGCCTGGCGGCGGCCCTGTTTCTGCGCCATAAGGGCGCCCAGGTCACGGTCTCCGATGTGCGCTCCGCCGAATCCCTGGCCCGCGAGATCCCCGCGCTGCTCGAAGAGGGAATCATGGTGGAAGCCGGCGGCCACGGTCTGCTTACCTTTCGCCGCCAGGATCTCATCGTCGTCAGTCCCGGCGTTCCCCTCGATACCCCTGAACTGGTGCAAGTAAAGAAATTCGGTCTTCCCATTATTGGCGAGCTGGAGCTTGCGGCGCACTTTCTCAAGGGCAGAATTCTGGCTATCACCGGCTCCAACGGAAAAACGACCACCACCACACTGGTGGGCGAGATCCTGCGCGAAGCGGGATTCAAAGCTCTGGTCGGCGGCAACATCGGCGTGCCCGTGGTTGATCTCATTAACCAGAGTTCTGACGATAGCTGGTCGGTGCTTGAGGTTTCGAGCTTCCAGCTTGAGAGCACGGAAGACTTTCATCCCAACATCTCGGTCATTCTCAACATCACGCCGGACCATCTCGATCGTCATGGCAGCTTTGAAAACTATGCGCGGGCCAAGGAGCGAATCTTTGCCACGCAGGATGTGCATGACGCCGTGGTGCTGAACTCCGATAACGATCGCGCTGCGCAGGCCGCGTCGCGTTCCGGCGCTCCTATTTACTGGTTTTCAATGGAGCACCAGGTGGGCCAGGGCGCATGGGTTGCCGATGGCTACGTGGTTTATCGTGCCGCGCGCGAGGCGGAGATTGAGCGCGTGATGCCATTGAGCAAGATTCCTCTCAAGGGCGAGCACAATGTTGAAAATGTGCTGGCAGCGGTGTGCGCGGCGCGCCAGGCCGGGGCACCGGCGCAGGCCATTGGCCGCGCTATCGAGAATTTCAAGGCCGTCGAGCATCGGCTGGAATTCGTGGCTACCGTCAACGGCGTGGACTACTACAACGACTCCAAGGCCACCAATGTCGACGCCACGGCCAAGGCCGTCGCCGCTTTCTCTTCCGGCATTCATCTCATCATGGGCGGCAAAGACAAGGGCTCGGACTACATGCAGTTATCCGATTTGCTGCGCCAGCGGGTGCGCGCGGTCTACACTATCGGCTCAGCGGCGGCAAAGATCGAGTCCCACCTGCGTGGCGTGGTTTCCATTCGCTCCTGCGAGACGCTGGACCGTGCCGTCAGCGCTGCAGCCTCGGCGGCTCGGCCCGGCGAGGTGGTGCTGCTGGCCCCGGCCTGCTCCAGCTTTGACCAGTTTGAAAACTACGAGCAGCGCGGCCACGTCTTCAAGGGGCTGGTTGCCGATCAGCGCGGATACACGGGTGCGCCGGTCGCTGCCGGACGAAGCAACGGAAGCTGAGCAACTTATATTGCTCGGCAGGGTCCCAACTAACAGTTGGGGTGCGAAAGAGATCTCTGTCCGTGGGTAGCTGGAATAACTTTTCTAATGATCGCTGAAGAGCCAAAGCTGTTGGCGGAACCGGCCTGGAAGACATGGCAAAACGCGTAGGCGTTGACAAGTGGATGTTTTTCATCACCCTGCTGCTGGTGGTTGCCGGCCTGGCCATGGTCTTCTCCGCTTCAGCTGTCGTGGCGCAGGAGCGATTCCACTCCGAGTTTGCCGATGTGGGCAGGCAGACGGGCTGGGCGTTGGCTGGCGTGCTGTTCATGCTGGTTCTGATGAACGTGGACTACAACATTTACAAATCGCCAAAATTTATTTATCCCGCGCTGTGCGCCACTACGCTGCTGCTGGTGCTGGTCTTTCTCATTCCCGGCTCGCACAATGTTCATCGCTGGATCCGCTTCGGGGCGCAGTTTACCTTTCAACCCTCAGAGATTGCCAAGCCTGTGCTGGTTTTATTCCTGGCCTGGTTTCTGCACACGCGGCTCGACAAAATGCGCGACTGGAAACATACACTTCTGCGGGCCGCCATCGTCCCGGTTGTCTTCATCCTGCTCATCGTCCGCCAGCCCGACCTGGGCACGGCCATGGTTCTGCTTGGCGTTACCGTCATGATGCTGATACTGGCGGGGATGGAATGGAAGTATGTGTTTGGCGCGGCCGCCGTGGCCGTGCTGGCCGTGGCGCCGCTGCTCTATTTTGTGGCTTGGCGCTGGCGGCGGGTTCTGGCCTTTCTCAATCCCGACGCCGATCCCCAGGGCGCGGGCTTCCACATCAACCAGTCTCTGATTGCCGTCGGCACCGGCGGCCTGACAGGGCGCGGCTTTATGGAAGGCATGCAGAAGCTCTTCTATCTGCCCGAGGCTTCCACTGACTTTATCTTCGCCAACATAGCCGAGGAGCTTGGATTCATTGGCGCAATCGTGCTTCTATTGCTCTTTGTGGTCTTTGGGGTGCGCGGTCTGCGCGCAGCCTTTCGTTCCCAGGATCCATTTGCGCGGCTGGTGGCCTTTGGCATTACTACCAGCATCCTTCTACAGGCTTTCTTTAACATCAGTGTTGTACTCTCTCTTGTACCAACCAAGGGAATTCCGCTTCCCCTTATCTCTTCCGGCGGTACATCCCTGTTTTGTACGCTTGCATCCATTGGAATATTGCTGAACATTACAAGGCAGGCAGATTAGCAAACACCAGAGTTTGAAAGGTACAGCTTGACGAGACTTCGCGTTCTGATTGCCGGTGGCGGCACCGGCGGACACATTATTCCAGCTCTTGCCGTGGCCCAGGACCTGGTGGTTCGCCACGGAGCGGAGGTGCTGTTTGTAGGCACCGCGCGGGGCCTCGAAACGCGGTTGGTTCCCACGGCGGGCTTTCACCTGCGCCTCATCGATGTGGGCCCACTAAAAAACGTTTCGCTCATCACACGTCTGCGCACTATTCTGCGTTTGCCCGGCAGCATCGGCGACTGCAAACGAATCATCCACGAGTTCGGTCCTGGCGTCGTCTTTGGCGTAGGCGGTTATGCCTCAGGGCCGGCCATGGCCGCGGCATTGCAGCTCAGGGTCCCAACCATGGTCTTTGAACCCAACGCCATGCCCGGTCTCACCAACCGGCTGGTGGGGAAAAAAGTGCAGGCTGCGGCCATCAACTTTCCTGCCGCCGCACGCTGGTTCCGCAACGCTGAGGTCACCGGCATTCCGGTCCGCCCGGATTTCTTCGCGATTAAGCCGCCGGTGGGCTCCGCGCCTCATCTGCTTGTCTTTGGCGGGTCGCAGGGGGCGCGCATTCTCAACGTGCACATGCCCCTGCTGATCACTGCCCTGCTCAAAGCGGTTCCCGGATTGATCGTTCTGCACCAGAGCGGCAGCCGCCACGCGGAATCCACGCGCATTGCCTATGTCGAAAGCGGCGCAGATCCCACCCGCTGGCAGGTGCGGTCGTTTATTGAAGATATGCCGGACTGCTTTGCCGAAGCGCACCTGGTGCTATCGCGCAGCGGCGCTTCCACGGTGGCCGAACTGGCGGCCGCAGGCAGGCCAGCGCTTCTGATTCCCTTTGCCGCGGCAACCGACGAGCACCAACGCCGCAACGCCGAGGCCATGGTCGAGGCCGGCGCAGCCGTCATGATGCAGGAGAAAGACCTCGAAGTCCCCGGCATGCTGCTCAAGACTTTGGTTGCGTTGTTGAAAGACCCGCAACGCCTCGCCGTGCTGGGAGCCGCGGCCCGCACCCAGGCCCATCCGGATGCTTCGGAGCGAATCGCTGATCGGCTGGTAACACTGGCAAGCAAGAGTCTTCTCAAAGCCAGCTAGAGAACCGAGCCGAGTCTCAGCATCCATCGGTCATAGCGCAAACAAAAAGGCCCGCTTGCCGAAGCAACGCGGGCCTTCTACCTTAATCAGGAAATGTTATCTGTGTCCGCCGCCGCCATGGCCGCCGCCACCGCCGCCGTGGAATCCGCCGCCTGAGGCTGCGACATGTCCGCCGCCGCTGAATCCGCCGCGTGGAGCTGCTCCGCCGCTAAAGCCAGCACGAGGAGCTGCTCCGCCGCTGAATCCAGCCCGAGGAGCTGCGCCGCCAGCATAGCCGCGTGCTACGCCTGCACCCGCATATCCGCGGCCTGCATAACCGCCATACGCAACGCGTCCGCCGTATCCGTACCCGCCGCGGAAGCCGCGACCATAACCGTACCGTCCGTACCACGGGCCGGCACCGATGAACACGCCGCCCATAAACCAGCTAGGGCCGTAATAGCCGTAAGGCGCGCAAGCATACGGATAATAGGAGTAATAGCCCCAGTCGCAGACCGGAGGTCCGTAACCGCCGTAATACCCAGGATCGGCAACCACTGCCGGGCCCACGCCCACTCCTACCGCAACCTGTGCACTTGCAACCGCTGCCAGCGGCACCACAAGAAACATCGCAAACAAAACCGACCGGAAAATCTTCATAACATCCTCCTCGTGCCGCCCTGCCTTTCAGGGCCCCGGAGTCGCCTCCGTTTTCAGCACCTTCCGGCCTCTTCTCACTTCCGACCGGTTCCTGTTGTATAAGACAACTTTTTGGCAAATAAGTTGCGTTATTTGCGCTCGGACTCCAAGTGTATAGAACGAATATGGTTCCTATTATGCGCCTGCCGCGGGGATCGCAGACCTGCTAATTTTCGAGGCATTTGGCAAGCGGAATTTTGACACAAAATAGAACGGCCCCTCCAGTTTTGGAGAGGCCGCATGAATTGCAGGTGGTTGGGAAAGCTTACCTGCGGAAATGATCGTACCCGCGCCCGTGGAAGAAGACCGGCCCGCGGCCGAAGCCCACAACGGGGCCGCCGAGACGAACGCCAAAGCCGACTGCGGGGGCTCTCCAGAATCCGGGAACCCAATAGCCGTTGGCATAGTAACCGTTCACCCAGACATAACCCGGTCCGGGGCAAGCCGGAATGTAGGCCGGTCCGCCAATTGCGACTCCAAATCCAATGCGGGCTGCGTTTGCGGGAGCTGCTCCCAAACCCAATCCGCCTGCCACCAGTGCTGCACCAAGCATCAAATTCTTTAAGTTGACCATGACTCCTCCATTCCAGCGGGCCGGGTCTTGAATGGCCGCTTCGGCTTCGCTTCCGGTTGGCTTGTCTCCTGCTGCCTCCCAGCGCGCCGTTCATGCCCTGTGTAAACACATGTCATGAAGAAGGTTGCGGAGTGATCTCGAAAATAATTCTCCGCGACTTTTCAAGAAATTTGGGTTTACGGCTTGTCCTTGAACTTCATAGAATTCACTGAGATGGTCTCAACTGGCACCATATTTTGGTGTAAGATGATCCCGAGAGGAGGCATAGGAATGGCACAGACCCAGACCGGTCGCAGACTATCTGAAATGGCCCAAAAACCCCACAAGTCTCGCCATGCTTCTCCAGATGCCAGACCAAGGGCAGGATCGGTTGTTGAATTGTGTTTTGAGGCTCAGAAGGGGCTTTCCAAGACATATGCTTCACAGCTTTTCCATCGTTTAGCCGCAACCTCACCGCTTCCCATGGGAAAACTTAGGGCCGAATTGATACCCGACTCCAGTTGGAAACGGGCTGGCAAGATCCTGGGCTACCAGGCCAGCCAGACGGCCGCGCGCCTGCAACACGTGCTTTCTATCGCGGAGAGTGTTTGGGGCAACGAGACTGACGCAACAGAATGGCTCAATAGCCCTCATGCCGAGTTGCGGGGCGCCACACCGTTATCATTGCTCAGAACTGAGGCTGGCGGGCGCGCAGTCGAGGCGTTGCTGGGCGCTTTGGAGTTTGGATTTCCAGTCTAGAGGCCTGCTCGATGGTCGTCTTCAGGATGCATCGGACCTCGTACGAAGTCTTCGACACCATGGGGTCATTTCGGCAACCGGGCCGTTGGCATCTTGCTGGTGCGCATGTTGTCTACGCTGCACAGCATGTGAGCCTGGCGGTGCTTGAAACCCTGATTCACGCCGGTGGCCGAAAGATGCCGCCACGCGTTATCACCCGCATTCACATTCCCGATAATATCTCTGTGGAGAGTGCGCCATGGATGCCCATGCCTAATTCGCAGGCCTTCGGAGATAGCTGGATGAGGGAAGCGCGAACGGCGGTGCTGCGCGTACCGAGCATTGCTGTGAATCGGATGGAATCGAATTTCGTCCTTAATCCTCGACACATGGAGTTTTCGCGGATTCGAAGCGATAAGCCCGAAGAGTTTGTCTTCGACCCCCGCTTCTTTGCGCTGCTTCCATCGTAGAATCCTCTTGTCGATGTTCTTCCACACCTCAACCTCTCTCTCGACTTCGTGTTGTTCGCGCAGATTAAGGAGACTCCGATGACCAATCACGCGCACGGGACTTTTACAGTCAAAGTACAGCCGCTCACGCCTGCGCCCGCTGAAGGCCTGGGCCGTTTTTCCATCGACAAGATGATCGCGGGCGATCTCGATGGCACGACCAAGGGCGAGATGTTTCCCGGCGGCGATCCCAAGCAGGGCGCGGCCGGCTACGTGGCCATCGAAATGGTCAACGGAACCCTCAACGGCAAGAAGGGAGCATTTGCGCTTCAGCACTCGGCCACCATGGATTCGAGCGGCATGAAGATGCAGGTAATCGTTGTGCCCGGCTCGGGAACCGGCCAGCTCACAGGCATCTCCGGCGCCTTCAACATCCGCATTGAAAACGGCCAGCACTTTTACGACTTCGACTACGCATTGCCTGATCTCTGATTCCTGACGTCCCTCATCCCCTGCTAGAGTGAAGTTTCAGTCCATGTTTGCCACCTCACAGCACGCGCACTTCATCGGCATCGGCGGCATCGGCATGAGCGGCATTGCCGAAATTCTGCTCAGCATGGGTATGAAAGTCTCCGGCTCCGATCTGCGCCGCGGCCCGGTCACTGACCGGCTGGCCACTCTCGGCGCAACCATTTATGAAGGCCACAACGCGGCCAACGTGGCCGGCGCGACCGTCGTCGTCATCAGCTCAGCGGTTGGCCCCAGAAACGAAGAAGTGCTTGAGGCTCAAGCGCGCAAGGTTCCCGTCATTCAGCGCGCCGAGATGCTGGCTGAGCTCATGCGCCTCAAGTACGGAATCGCCATCGCCGGCATGCACGGCAAAACCACAACCACATCCATGGTGGCCGCGGTGCTCGCCGCCGGCGGCCTCGATCCCACCGTCGTGGTGGGCGGCCGCGTAGACGCGCTCGGCTCCAATGCGCGCCTGGGCACAACCCAATATCTTGTTGCCGAGGCCGATGAGAGCGACCGCACCTTCCTCAAGCTCTCACCCATTCTGGCAGTGGTGACAAATCTCGACCGCGAGCACATGGATTGCTATCACGACATGGCCGACGTGGAGCGCGTCTTTCTCGAATTCATGGATCGCGTTCCCTTTTACGGAGCCGTCACAGCCTGCGCCGACAATCCTTTGCTCAAGGCCATTCTTCCCCGCGTCCGCCGTCGCGTATTTACGTACGGCGCGGCCGCGGAAGCCGATTTTCGCGTCGAGTTCCTTCCCGGCAATGAATCAAGCAACTCCCGCTTCCAGGTGCACGCAGCGAATGGTCTCCTGGGCCCGTTCGAGCTGCACGTGCCCGGACGCCACAATGTGCTCAACGCCGCGGCGGCGGTGGCCATTGCCCGCCAGTTACAGGTGCCGCCGAAAAAAATTGCCGAAGGTCTCAACAACTTTCGCGGTGTCGATCGCCGTTTTCAGCAGCGCGGCCAGGCGCGCGGCGTGCGGGTTATCGACGACTACGGCCACCATCCCACCGAAATTCGCGCCACCCTCGCTGCTGCCCGCGAGTCCCGGCCGCGCAAGATTCACGTGGTCTTTCAGCCCCACCGGTACTCGCGTACTCTTGATCTTTTGGACGAGTTCGCGGGCGCGTTCGGCGACGCCGACACGGTGATCGTTCTCCCCATCTATGCCGCCAGCGAGGAGCCCATCCCCGGCGTTACGGCAGAAAGTCTGGCCGCGCTCATCAAGGGGCCGCGCGTGGAGTTTAAGCCGGATTTCGCGGCTGCGGTGCAAGCCATAATGATTCAAGCAGGCGAGGGCGACCTCATCCTCACCCTCGGTGCGGGCAGCGTAAGCCAGCTGGCGCAACAGATACTGGCAGCGCTTGATGACGCCTAACTCCGTGAGATTTTCACTCTGAAATTACGCGAAATTCTCAAAATCCCTTAGAATGCTTTTGTCCGGAGGTCAAAGATTCATTCCCCTGCGCATCTTGAGCGTGCTCCTCAGCTGGAGGCAATCTCTGTGGGTGTCGCAACCCGACAAGCGAGATTCGCGGTTCAGCTCTCGTTAATTCTGGCAGTTACGGCTGCGCTGGCCTGGGTTGGCCTGGCCTCTGGCCGCGGCGCAGGCCACGTGCCGGCTATCTGGTGGGCCAACGCGGTGCTGGCCTCCATCATGCTCCTGAGCAGCCGTCGGCACTGGCCTGCGATGCTGATAGCCGGATACCTGGGCAACTTTGCCGGCCATCTGCTCTTCCACGATCCGATGTGGGAGACATTACAACTCTCGGCCTGCGATATCGGCGAGACGGCCATAGCCGCCTATGGCGTGGCTTTAGCGCTCGGCCCGCGCGTGGACCTCACCCGCCAGCGCCAGTTGCTGCAGTTTCTGAT
>Ga0302320_10019443_pt1 | contig 13625 bp, 12 predicted proteins | sample Bog_T0_3_FD_202130 | JGI IMG/M metagenome (GOLD analysis project Ga0302320, IMG submission 202130) | Peat permafrost microbial communities from Stordalen Mire near Abisko, Sweden - Bog_T0_3 | ecosystem: Environmental > Terrestrial > Soil > Wetlands > Peat | place: Sweden: Abisko, Stordalen Mire... | reverse complement strand
GTAGCCGCCGTAAGGAGGTTCTTCAAAGGCGCGCACGACGAATGCGGGATTGTTTTCGGCAAAGTTTATGGCGGTCGAAGTGACACGATGCGTGGCAAAGTAATTGGTCAATGGCGGCGAGGCATCGAGATTGAAATGTTGGAAGCCGCCAATATCGCCATGCACGCTTAACAACGACGGTCCGGTCGGCGGACTGACGATGGCCGTCGGCACAGTTTCTTCGATACCGTCGCTGCTGAACGTCCAGTTCACGATGCCATTAGAATCGGCGGCGGCAAGGTTAGTGCATTCGATGATGCCGTAGCCTGTGATATACATCGCGTGGTTGGAGTTGAAGGGATCAATCTCCACGTCGCCTGCCCAATGCGAGCTTTGCGCCGCCGACCACGGCGCGGATGTCGTGAGCGGCCCGGATGTGACGAGCGTGGCTTTCCAGGAAGCGCCGCCATTGGTGCTGCGATAAATCTGATCCTGGGGCGCGGGATACCAGCGGTCCATGGTGCTGACAAGAATGTTCGTCGGCCGGCTCCGGTCAACCGACACCCCGGCAAATCCGCCCTGACCGGTCGGCGGCGTCACATTCACGGCGGCGAGCGTGGTGAGATTCAGTTTCCAGACGCTGCCGCCCGCGCCGCCGGCGCTGATGCCGTTCGGGCCGGGCGCGTCACAAAAGGTGACATACAGGTTTCCCAATCCATCCTGCGCGGCATGATGCGGCATGTGCGTGCCGGCGAGGCCGGTGATGAGCACCGGTTGCCAGGTGGCTCCGGCATCCGTGCTGCGATAGAGGTTTGTCAACGTCTGTGAAACCCCGACGTAAATAACCGGTGTGGCCGCTCCGCTCACGCCGCTGCTCGCAATGAACTGCACAAAGTTCGGGCCGACGCCGTTGGTTGTGGTGGTCACGGGAAAGCTGACGACTTGAGTCCAGGTCGCCGCGTAATTGGTGCTGATCCAAAGGCCGTTAAAGCGCGAGGCATAATAAAGCGTGCTGCCCAGGTTGGGATCCACCGCGAGCCGCTCGCCATTGCTGCGGCCATCATTATTGGAGGCCATCGTGAACGGAGGATTGATCCGGGTGAACGTCGCGCCTTGATTGGTGGACGCCAAGATGGCGTTCGGCGGCGGATACGCACCGCAGGCCAGATAAAGCCGGTTGGCGTCGGACGGATCCAGCGCGAGACTTTCAACCCCCATCAGCGTGGAATCTCTGTTGGTGTAACCCAAAAAATCGAGCAGCGGAATCCAACTGTCATTGGTGGCGTTCCAGCGATACGCGCCGCCGATGTCCGTGCGGGCGTAAATGACATTGGTCGTCGCCGGATGCGTAATGATGCCCGTAACAAATCCGCCGCCTTTGATGGCCACAGGTTTCCACGTATAAGCCGGTGGCGGCGGCGGCGGCGGTGTCACCACGCCGTTGGTCTGCATCGTTTGCACTTGGTTCAATGTGAGCGCGCCGCTGTAGAAACTTACATCGTCCATGGTGCCCGGCAGCGAACGGGTTCCGTCGCCGCGGTTGCCGATGAAGATGTAATTGGTGGCCGAAGACCAGGCAATCGTGCCCACACCTGACAATGTGCTGACCAGCGCGGCGGCGCTGTTGGTGGTGCCGACATACAGATTCACGGTTCCGCCGGCGAGAGTGGTATAACTGGCCGCCACAAAAATCCACTGGTTGGTCATGGTGGCCGGCGAGGTGCCGAGCGTGCCAAAGACCGTGTTCGCCGAGGTGTTTCCGGTGTTTGTCTGATTGACGCCGAACTGCAAGGCGTTGCCAGAGTTCAGGGCAAAGTAAAGTTCATCGCCGTCGCCTGTGGGCGTCGTGGCAATGTTCAGCAGTCGCGAAAACAGGGCGCCGCCGTTCAATGTTGAAAAGTTGGTGACGGAAGCGTTCAAATTAAACCAGACGCCGACGGTAAACGAACTTACGGAGCTTAAATCGCCCGCCCCAGATCGAAACGCCCCGGCGGTCGAACGATAGGCGTTGGAATTCACCAGACCGAGATCCGGTGACCTGAGCACTCCATAAAGACCGCTTCCCGCTGGCGCGCTCAAGCCGGCACCGTTGTTCTCATTTATGAACTTCCCGCCGGTCATTGAAGCGTCAATATAACTGGGGGCGGCGGTCAAGGTCGTGCCCGTGCCGGTGGCATTGTCAAAATTCCATTGGTAAAGCAGTGTCTGGGCGTGCCCAATTCTGACCGCAGTTAAAAGAATGAGGGGCGCGACCTGCAAAATATTTTTTAGATGAATCACAAATTTAAATTAAATTTCTCTCGTGGGATGAATTCCCGACTAAACTTGTCTGGCAAAGGATGGCTGTCAAAGTGGAGGATGCTGCTCGTTTTTTGCGCAGGGTAGCGGGTGCAGTTTCACCGCGTTCTCATGATTAAAACACCGTCTCATTGTTGGTGTCGGTGTCTGACTTTGCTGCGACCGGGTTTCAATTATTAAGTGCCTGACGGTATTGCTCAATTCCCACCAATTCCTGCAACGCGCGGTCTTGCAACGGACCTTCCATAAATTGATCGGCCCAGGCGGAGGCCCCGGCGAAATCCTGTAAAGCCCATTGATGCAAGGTGGACAGGGCCGCGGCTTCCTGGTTTGGACCTGACGAAATTTCGTAAGCTACAAGATTGGCGGCGTCTGCGGGTGAAACTTGGGCTTCCACGAAAGCCAGACGAGCCATCATCAGGTCACGTTCATCGCTCGGCGGAAGTCGGTTGGCCCAGTCCAGCGCCGCCGACGCATCTTTGGCGGCCCATTGTTGCATCATGTTTTCATAGAGGCCGCCCTGGTTGGATAGTCCGTATTGGATGGCGGCGGTAATGGCGGCAGCGGGATCGGCCTGCGACATTTGAACGCATACATCAGTTAGTGAGGAATTCCGGTCGTCGGCATCGGTCAAACTCGCCGCCCACGCCAGCGCCGCAGTTGCATCTTGCGCCGCCCAACCGTGAGCGACCTGGCGAAGCATCTGTTCGCGAATAAAACCCGCCTCAAGGCTTTGAGCGAGGTCAGCGGCAGCCAGCGGATCGCTTTTGATCAATTGCGGCAGTTCCTTTTGCGAGATCCGTTCCCAATCCGCAACTTCGCCGGACTTCAGGGCTGTGCGGATGGCGTCCATCAATTTTTGTGCATCGGATTCTTCTGGCTTCATCCGGGCCGGGATCTTGACCGCATTCGGAATTGATGCGTTCGTGAAACCGTTGGCATTTGTGCAGCCAGGAGAAACATCCGGCATCAAATCCGTAGTGTTCACAGCCGAAACATCGGTGGCCGCAGGCTGATGAGCCACGGGCTGTGGTCTCGGCTGGATCGCCAGAATCGCGACGAGCACAGCCCCGCCAGCCAAACCGCTGATGACACAGAATTTCTTCACGCAAATTACAACCGGTCAAAAATGTTTCATTCGCAGCTTTTCCAAATTAAAAGAGCAGCCGGATCGGGCATCGGTGCTCGACCCGGCATGCCGGTTTATATCAGGGGGCTTGGAAAATCCATTGCTGGTTGTTGCCGCCATTGTAACTCCACAAGTCAACCAACGCGCCGTTGGCGGTGGAAGCGCCGACCACATCCAGACAGGAGCCGGTGGCATTGGCGGGCGTGATGCGATAATAGCCGCCGCTGGTGGCGGTGAAGCTCCATTTCTGGTTGGCACTGCCACTGTAGGTGTAAATATCAATCTTGGTGCCGTTGGCCGTGCCGCTGCCGGCCACGTCGAGGGACTTGCCGCTGCCGACGCCGATGATTGAGTATTGGCCGCTACCCAGGCTGGTGACGGTCCATTTCTGGTTGCTGCCGGCACCATATGGCCACTGGTCAATTTGCGCGTTATTCGCCGTGGAAGCGCCCACCACATCCAAGGCTTCGCCACTGTTACGATTGATGATTTTATAAGTGCCATTGGCAACCGTGCCGCCTGTGGTGACCGTTACGGAATAACTGTTCATCGTAAAATCCTGCGTGCCGGCGGTGGTAATGATTTCCCAGCCGCATTGGATGCTGCGGAGCGACGGATTGTTATACCAGCCGCTGGTGTTGTTATTGATCCATTGGAGTATATCCGTGATATTGACGGTGCTGGAACTGGTCTGGCTGTTCCTCAGGAAGGACATGCAGGGTCCGCTGCCGCCAGTGCCGGTGTAAACGTCATAGCTAACACCATCAATGACCACATTGGTATAGGTGGCAATCGCCTGACCTTGGGCGTTATAGGATTTGGCGATTGGTTTGGTGTTGACCCATTGGTTCCAGATCATTACTTCGTAGCTGCTGCCGTTCAGCCAAATGTCGTAGGCGAAATCATAGCTGGTGCCGCTGGGAGCGGTGCCGTTGAAACTACTGGTGATGGTAGGCAGAGAATTCACGGCATTGGAGACACTGTTGAACTCCACATGCGGGTAGGATTGAATTTTGGTGCTGCCGGTCTGGTCGGTGAACACGCCCCAATTGCTGCCGGAATTGGCCCAGATGGTCTGCGGCCCGGGACTGGGACCCCAGACGTCATTGGCAACGGTATAGCCGCCGCTCGTCCAGCTCGCGAAGTCTGCGCTTGACTCGAACGCGTAGGACCATCCGGTCAAAGGCAGGGCCGCGAGCGCAATTCCCAATGTCATGGTTAATTTTATTGATTTCATATACGTTGACTTGCTGTTTTCATCTGCTGATTCTTCCGGGTTAGGTGTTCACCATTGCCGTTTGACAGTGGAAGAAATCTGTCCAACGACCTTAAGCCGCTATGTGCAGCTCAAATTGACAAAAGCCAGGGGTATGTTCAGTTGGATATTTGTATGTTGTATGCCGTCGTCAGCCATCGAAACCACAATGATGGCAACGCAAAGAAAACTTTCTTCGATAACTTGGGCTTCGGGTAAAACAATAACGGCTCTTTGTCTTTCTGTCTTGTCGTGAAAGGATATGACCCCAGGTTGAAAAGAATTTGCCGCCCGATGATACAAACTAGTCTCGCTTAGTAAAGACGGTGCGCCCCCATTTTCTTGCCCGGCTGGCGACGAGGGTGTTAAGGTAACTCAAGGATTCCGGCGGTAGGTTTTCCAGACCGAACTGTTTCAGGATTTAATTTGGACTCCATCCAAAAAGCTGAATGAACCTGTTTGAAAAATTGAAGCGGCGGCTGGCCGGCAAGGAAAGGCCGGAGCATCTCCGGCGCGGCGAACTGGGCGAACGCGCCGCGAAAATGTTCTTGCACCAAGCCGGCTTGAAATTTCTCGCGGCCAATTTTAATTCCGCGCGCGGCGAGATTGATTTGATTTTCCGCGACGGCGACTGCCTTTGTTTCATCGAGGTGAAAACCCGCTCGTCCGAAGACTGGTCGCGCCCGGCGGCGGCCGTGAACGCGCGGAAGCGGAAGCTGCTTTCGCAGACCGCGCTCGATTATCTGCAACTACTGAAAAATCCCGCAGTGAAAATCCGGTTCGACATCGTGGAAGTGCTGCTGGCCGACGGCGCCGTGCGGGAGATCCGGCATTTGCCAAACACCTTTTCCTTGACCAAGCCGTATCGCTACGGTTGATACCAACTCGTGTTTTCCTAATCTTAATCCTGCTCTTAATCGTAATCATTTTGCGGTGGATTAACATGACGACGACAAACCAGCTTGCGCCGCCGCCAACTATTTGCTTGCACTGGCCGGCGAACCGGAAGAATTTCTGTTCACTGCCATGCAGCGCATTTTAGACAGCGTCACGGGAATGGCCGGACTGGTGCTCGCCATCGGCCTGGTCGGCTGGGGCATCTATCACACGCTGCGCAAAAGCGATGCGCCCGGCAAAATGTTTCTCAAGCTGGCCTTCACCGTGCCGTTTGTCCTCGGCTGCCTGTGGCTGGCGCATGTGATGGGGCCATACGGTCCGTTTTTGATAGTGTTCATGGCGGTGGTTTTGTCGCTGCTGTGGACGCCGCACATCGGCGAATTGATTTCCAGCCCCATCACCAACATTTTTGACGGCGGCAACGAACCGCCGGAAAAAAAACCGTATTATTCCGTCGCCCTCACCAAGCGCTATCGCGGCAAGCCGCACGAAGCCGTGATTGAAATCCGCCGGCAGCTCGCCAGTTTTCCGAATGATTTTGAAGGCGTGATGCTGCTCGCTCGCATCCAGGCCGAAGACCTCGCCGACTTGCCCGGCGCGGAAAACACGCTGAACCATTTTTGCCAGCGGCCCGACGCGCCGATGAAGCTGGTCGCCGCCGCGTTCACCCAGCTCGCGGACTGGCACCTCAAGCTCGCGGCGGACGTGGATTCGGCGCGGACCGCGCTGCAGCAGATCGTCGCGCGTTTTCCCGAAACGGAAACCGCCTTGCAGGCCGAACAGCGCATCGCGCATCTGGTGGAGGCCGGGAAAACCATTTTGGCGCACCACGACCAACAGAACATCGTCGTGCCGGAAGGCGTGCAAAATCTCGGCCTGCTGGATTCATCGGCCTTTTTGAAACCGCAGGAAATTGAGCCGGGCAAGCTGGCGGCGGCGCACGTCAAGCATCTGGAAGCGTATCCGCACGACTCCGAAGTGCGCGAAAAGCTGGCCGTGATTTACGCGAAGGATTTTCAGCGGCTCGACCTCGCCACGATGGAGCTGGCGCAATTGATCAACGAGCCGAAGCACAAGCCCAAACAGGTGGCGCACTGGCTGAACCTGCTGGCGAACTTTCAGATCGAACTTGGCGCGAACGTGGCGACCGTGGAGGCCACGCTGGAAAAAATCGTGGAAAGTTTTCCCGACCTGCCCGTGGCCGACCTCGCGCGCCGCCGGCTGGCCCGCTTGAATTCCGAGTTCAAGGGCCAGCAAAAAACCGCCAGCGTGAAGCTCGGCGTTTACGAGCAAAACATCGGTTTGAAATACGGCGGCCCGCGCAAGCCCGGCTCCTGATTTTTGTCCGGCCGCCTCAGGATTTGATGTCGCGCACCTGAAACGCCATGGCCCCGATGACAAAGGCGGTCGCGCTCACGGCGAGCAGGATGATCTCCGACTGGGCAATCTGCGGCCACGGCACGGGCGTTTGAAACACCAGCACCCACGCCGCGAAATGGTAGGTGATGAACCAGTTCTGGTAGGCCTCAAAAAAAGGGATGTGCTCCATGACCATGCTCATGAACAAAAACGAGAGCGCCAGGATCGTGGCCGCCGCCGGCTTCATGTTGAAACACGAAAACATGCCCGCCACCGACAGCATCGCCACGGCATTCACGGCCATGAACACATGGGCGAAAAGATAAAGCTCCAAGCCCTGGCCCGGCGGAAACAGCGCGAAGATTTGATGCGGCAGTTCGCCGACCACGAACATCCCTTTCCATGGAAACAGCAGCCGGGCAAAGCCCAGCGCGATGGCACCCAGCGCCAGCACCAGCGATGCGGAAAAAACAATTCCGGCAATCCATTTCACCAGCAGCAGCCGGACGCGCGAGATGGGCCGCGACAAAATCATCCGCAGCGTGCCGTCCTCGGCTTCCTTGGCCACCAGGTCGCCGCCGGTCAGCGTGACGTAAAGCGGCATGAGCAGGAGGATTTGCGGGACGAGCATGATCACCGCCACGGTCAGCGCGGAAATATATTCGGAGGCCAGATAGCCGTTGCCGGCCAGCAGCCGCTCGAACTGGCCCTGCCAGCGCGTGTATTTGAACATCAGCAGCATCACCGTCTGCGCCAGCACAAACGCGCCGAAGCCGATGTAGGTGCGTTTTTTGCCGAAGAGCTTCCAGAGTTCGTTTTTGAGCTGGGCGAGGAACATGATTTAATTTTTGGCGGCCGGCGGCTTGATCAGGCTGAGATAAAAATCTTCCACCGTCTGCTCGTGCTGCCAGATGCCGTCCACCGCGAAACCGGCGGCCACGAGCGTTTGCGTGATTTCCGCCGGCGAGCGGCCTTCGGCGAGCGCGATGAATTTGTCCTTTTCCGTCGCCGTGATCAGGCCACGCTCACGCAGCAGCTTCGTCGCGCCGGTGAAATTGGAAGTTTTCAACGCCACTTTGCCGCGCGCGGCTTTGACATCCGCGACGTTGCCTTCAAAAACTTTTTGGCCCTGCTGGAGCACGGCGATGCGCGTGCAAAGCTGCTCGACTTCGTTCAGCAAATGCGACGAGAGCAGAATGGTCAGACCAAGTTCGCGCTGCAAACGGAGAATGGTCTGGCGCATTTCGTGGATGCCTTCGGGATCAAGCCCGTCGCTCGGCTCGTCGAGGATGAGCAGTTCCGGCTGGGGCAGCAGCGCCTGCGCCAGCGCGAGCCGCGAGCGCATCCCGTGCGAATACGTCCGCACTTTCGACTGCTCGCGGCCGGTCAGGCCGACCCAATCAATCACCTCGCGAATGCGCGCCTTTGACGTCGGCGCGGTGTAGGTGCTCAAAATTTCCAGGTTGCGCGCGCCGCTCAGGTAATCATAAAACACCGGCGTTTCAAAAATCGCGCCGACCGGCTGTAGCGCGGCGCGGCGGTTGGATTGAACATCGTGACCGCAGATTTTGATCTCGCCGCTGGTGGGCCAGACCTGGCCGAGCATCATGCCGATGGCGGTGCTTTTGCCCGCGCCGTTGTGGCCGAGCAGGCCGAAGATTTCCCCGCGCGGCACCGTGAATGACAAATCATCCACGGCCAGCCGGCCGGCAAATTTTTTGGTGACGTGGCGCAGTTCGATCATTTGGTGCCGGCGATGGTCAGCAGATTTTTGATGTGGCCGTCGGCGTAAAGATAGTTCACCGCCAGGTTCGCGCCGCGCACCTTGTGAAAACCATCCTTGTCGAAGACCACGGGGATTTCGTGCGGTTGGAACGGGATGTTGAAAACCACCAGATGATCCGCGTCCTCGCCGTTCAATAAATTGTTCCAGGAATAGCTGGAGCCGGTGCTGGCAAACAGCGATTCGGCACCGGCTGGCGGCTGGTCGGACGGACAGCGCAGGACGTTCGTATTGCCGAGCTGCGGCGCGAGCACTTGGTTGATGGCGGGAAAAATGTTCGTGGCCGCGACCGCCGGGTCGGTGGAAACATCGCGCATCACGGGCATTTTATTGCGGTTTTCCGGCACATAAATCTGCAACGCGATTCCAACCTGATGCAAATTGCCAAGGCAGACGGTGGCGCGGGCGGTTTCCTTGGCACGGCCGAGCGCCGGCAACAGCAGCGCGGCCAGCAGCGCAATGATGGCAATCACCACCAGCAGCTCGACCAGCGTGAACGCCGGGACGGATTGGGCGCGCGCAAAAACGTTCATCACGGGTGCGGTTCGCGCAGCATTCTGCCGCTTTCCATCGCGCGCTGCATTTCCTCCAGCAGCGGGGCCAGTTCCGCCTTGGTCTGCGCCGAGCTTTGGCTGTAAAAACTTTGCAGGCCGATTTTCGTGACCTTGTCCTGCAGCTCCGGGCTTAGCGCCACCGCGTTGGTGTCGGTCGGCGGCATCGCTCCGCCGGCGGCGAGTTTTTCGCGCGCGTCTTTCATCTGCTTCATGGCCTGGTCCACGACGCGTTTGCGTTTGTCCGGCGGCAGGGTTTCAAACGCGCCGATGGTCTGCTTGAAACCCGTCGGCAGCGTGGCTTCGAGAAATTTGCCTTTCTCCGCCTCGGTCATTTTTTCAAACCACAGGTAGGCCGTGTGGTCCAATTGCAAGCTCCGCCGCTCGTCGAGCGTCAGCGCGTTGAGCATGTCCGCGAGCTGCTGGATAGCTGCGGCGCGTTCGGCGGCGGACAGGCGGCTGAAATCCACGGACTGCGTGTAGGCGCGGACTTTGTCGGGAGTGATTTTGGCGTTCCTGGCAATCTGGTAGCCCGCCATGGCGACCACCCAAATGGCCATGAGCGCGGCTGCCGCCAACAGAACGGGACGCTGGCGCTGGCTTATCATGGTCAAAGCTTATCCCATTGCCGGCGATTCACCATGAAAAAGGGGCACTGTCCTAATCCTAATCTTGTTCTTAATCGTAATCGTGGTTTGAGGCGGATTAAGATTACGATGACGATTATGATTAGGACACCACCTGAAAAAGGTGATCGCGCGAGCCGGCATCTGCGAACAAAAAAAACGCCGGGCGTGAACGCCCGGCGTGGAAGATTAATTTTCCGCCGGCAAATCCGGCTTACTCGGCCGCGAGCTTGAGTGCGATTTCTTTTTCCAGCTCATGCACCAAGTCGAGGTCCACACGGCCCCATTTGGTGCGCGCTTCCACATCCACCTGGCTGATCTTCGGGTCCACCTGCTCGACGCGGATCCAGACTTTGCGGTCCTGGACGCGGCCTTGCAGCGAGCGGACGGCGTTGGTGTTGTCGTGCGGGACGTATTCGGTGACCAGCACGCCGTTGAGTTGCATGACGGCTACGGAAGCCTGGTAAACTTGTTCGAGCGGGCGCTGGTAACGGCCCGCCACGGAATCCTTCCCGTAGCTCACGGCAAACGTGCTGGTGTCGCTGACGGTGTGAACGCAGCCGGTGACCACGATGGCAACCCCGGCGAAAACGGCAAAAATTGTCTTTTTCATATCAGCGACAATGCAACCGTTAAACCCCGCGCGCGTCAAGCCTGTTATGCGCAAGGTTTTTTGAAACTTTCAATTGCGCCCGGTTTTGAATAAAGGTCTTTATGCCGCAGTTTTCATACAAGGCCCGCAAACGTTCCGGCGAACTCGTCGAGGGCGTGCTCGAAGTGCCCGACCGCAGCGCCGCGCTGATGCAAATCCAGCGCTCCGGGCTGTTTCCCATCGCCGTGGCCGACGCCAAGGCCGGCACCGCAACGGCCGGCAAAAAAGAGAAAGGCGTGAACCTCGCGTCGTTTTTGCCGCCGAGCATGCAGGCGCAACTGGCGCAGAAACGTAAGCCAAAGCTACAGGAGCTGGCGACCTTCACGACGCAACTTGCGAACCTCCTCAACTCCGGCATGCCGCTGACGGTGGCGCTCAACAGCATGACGCATCTGGAAACCAAGGGCATTCCCGCCGACGTCAGCAAGAGCCTGAAACAAGAGGTGACCGAAGGCCGGTCGCTGTCCGACGCGATGGCGCGGCAGCCGGTCATCTTCACCGATTTGTATGTGAACATGGTGCGCGCCGGCGAAACGTCCGGCTCGCTGGTGCCGGTGCTGCGGCGCATGGCCAACCATTTTCAGCAGTTCGCCGATGTGCAGGCCAAGTTCAAATCGGCGATGATTTATCCGGTGATGGTCATCGGCGTGGGCATCCTGCTCGTGATTTTTTTCATGACGGTAATGATGCCGAAGTTCATTGATATTTTCAGCAGCTTCCAAATCGAGCTGCCGCTGCCCACCCGGATGCTGATTGCGCTGAGCACGATGTTCACCTCGTATTGGTGGCTGATGGGGCTGCTGGTGCTGGCGGTGGTCGTGCTGTTCAAGCGGTTTCAATCCAGCGCGGCCGGCGGGCGCAAGCTGGATGAATGGCGGATGAAGCTGCCCATTTTCGGCAAGGTGATTCAAATTAATTTGTTCGGGCAGTTCGCGCGCACGCTTGGCACGCTGCTGCAAAACGGCGTGCCCGTGCTGACCGCGCTGAAAATCACCGAGCAGGTCATGTCCAACCGGCTCATCCGCGAGGCCATCGCCAAGACGCGCGAGGCGGTGACGGACGGCAAGACGCTGGCGCAGCCGCTGGCGCAGAGCAAATTGTTCCCGCAACTGATGATTGACCTGGTGCGCATCGGCGAGGAGACCGGCGACGTGCCCGGCTCGCTGAACAACATCGCCGACACCTACGAAAACGAGCTGCAGATCGCGCTGCGCGTGATGAGCGACATGATCGGCCCGGTGCTGATCATCGTCATGGCCATCATCGTGGGTTTCCTGCTGCTGAGCATTTTCCTGCCGTTGTTCCGCATGATCGCCTCGATCCACTGATGACATTTCAAATTTCAAATGTCAAATGTCAGATCGCGAAGCGCCGCCGGGCGTTCACGCTGATCGAAATCATGATAGTCGTCGGCATCATCGGGCTGATGGCGGCGATGGGCATTCCGTCCATCGCCAAGGCGCTGCAGAAGGACGGCATGAGAAAAGCCGTGAGCGACATTCAGGACGTGTGTTTTTCGGCGCTGGAAAAAGCCATCATCACCAATCAAAAGGTGGCGGTGGTGTTTTATCCGCGCGACCGCCGGTTCGGGGTGGAAGGCTCCGCCGGCGGCGAGTCCGGCACGGTGGTGAACGCCCATTCCGGCAAGACGACATCCGCGACGCTGCCGGATGGGATCGAACTGGGCATGCTGGACATTTTCCGGCAGGACTATGTGCAGTCGGAATGGGCCAAGATTTTTTTCAGTCCGGACGGCACCTGCGACGAGGCGGTGATCGTCCTGATCGGCAAAGGCGGCTCGGAAAAAATCACCTTGGAATACGCCACCGGCCTGCCGGTGACGTCGGACGTGGACAAATGAAAATCATTTGCTCCAGCGCCGGCCGCCGCGCGTTCTCGCTGCTCGAAGTGATGATCGCCATCGCCATTTTCTTCGTGGCCTCGTATGCCATCCTCGGCCTGATTTCCTCGTCGCTCAACAACGCGCGCCGGTTGCAGCGGCCGTCGGTGGACGCCAGCCCGGTGCTCGCGCGCTACGCCGCCACCAACAGTCTGGTGGAAGGCACGTATCAAGGCAGCCTCGGCGACCCGGAAATGCTCGGCAAAGACTACCGCGATTACAACTGGATTGCCGACATCGTCGAAATCGGGTCGAACCATTTATACAGCGTGGAATGCGTCATCCGGCCGGCCAACGGCGGCCGCGAAATCGTTTCGCACATGAGCACCGTGCTTTACAAACCGCAATCCCCACCCGGCAGCCTCGACGGCGGCATCGGCATGAAAGGCCGTTGAAATTGAAAATTGAAAATTTCAAATTTCAAATTTTTGGTCGCCGTGCCGACGGAAAAAATCCGCCATCCGCCATCCGCCATCCGCCATTTTTCCGCGCCTTCACCCTGATTGAGATCATGGTGGCCGTGATGGTGTTCAGCATGGTCATCGCGGCCATTTACTCGACGTGGGCGCTGGTCATGCGCGCCGCGCAGGTCGGGCAGGACGCCGCCGCGCAGGCGCAGCGCCAGCGCGTCGTGCTGCGCGCCATCGGCGACGCGCTGATGGGCGTCGAATCGTTTCAGGCGTCGCAGCAATATTACTGGTTCAAACTCGGCAACGGCGACGAACCGTTCCTGAGTTTTGTCGCGCACCTGCCGGATTCGTATGCGCGCAATGGAAAATTTGTCGGCGCCGCCGGCGGTCGCGATGCCAGTTCACGGCGTGTCACTTTCTCGCTCGCTCCCGGGGCCGACGGCGAAAAAGACCTGATCTTGCAGCAAAGCCCCATTCTCATCCAGGACTCGGACGAGCAGAAGGACGAGGAAAAATATCCGCTCGTGCTTGCCAAGAACGTCAAGACGTTCAGCATCGAATGGTGGGGCACCAATGAATTGAACCACGCGGAATGGAACACGGAATGGGACGACAACATGACCAACACCATTCCGGCCATGCTGCGCGTGCGGCTGGTGCTCGGTGCCAACGTCGCCGGCGGCAGCGGCGCGCCGGAATTTACCGCCACCCGCATTTACACCGTGCCGTCGCAGATGATGCCGGCCATCGTGCAGCGCGGCGGCCTGGGCGGGCCGGGCGGCGGGC
>Ga0302320_10019441_pt1 | contig 13626 bp, 13 predicted proteins | sample Bog_T0_3_FD_202130 | JGI IMG/M metagenome (GOLD analysis project Ga0302320, IMG submission 202130) | Peat permafrost microbial communities from Stordalen Mire near Abisko, Sweden - Bog_T0_3 | ecosystem: Environmental > Terrestrial > Soil > Wetlands > Peat | place: Sweden: Abisko, Stordalen Mire... | reverse complement strand
CGGAATCCCGACCGTTGTTCCCGGGCCGAAGAAATCTCCCAGAGCGCCCTCCGGTATTTCAAGCTGCTTCAGGCTGGTGAGGGGCACGCAGTTTGGATTACAGATTCCATCGACCGCGCCATTCGCGTTAAATTGTGCCCCCGGAACCTGGGCGATGTTCACCGCGAAGTTTGCGCCGGGGTTGTTGCGGTTGAAGAGGTTGAAGAACTCGATGAAGGGATCGACCTGCCAGCGTTCTTTGATTTTGAAAGGACGCGTGACGCGCAGGTCGGACTGGATGTAAGGCGTGCCGCGGAATTCGTCGAGACTGGTATACGCGTCCGGACCGTTGTTCAACTGAATTGAAATACGTCCGCTGTTGTCCGCCGTGGTGATAGTGATGGGGCGCGCGCTCTCGAACTGGTTCACCGTGCTCAATTCGAAGCCGCCGGGGATGTGGACGCTTCCCGCGAACACGAAGCGGTGGCGAACGTCTTCGCCCGATGGACCGTAGTCGCCGGGTCCGAAGGCATCGAGCTGTCCGGCATTCGGAAATCCACTCGGCACCTGGCAGACGCCATCGACATAGTCGAAGAGTTCGCCGAGCACGCATCCCCAGGTCTGCGCTTTGGAGAGTGTGTAGTTCGCGACCAAGTTGAAGCGGCGCATGTTGCCTTGCAGATGCAGCATCAGCCCGTTGTAGCTGGAACGATTGTCGGACTCGAATACATTGACGTTTGGTACCACAGCTGTCTGATCGTTGGTGTCGGTCGTGGGAAAGAGCGGAGTGAATAGGTTGGTGCCGCCGCTGTAGGGGAAGGCACGGTAGCCGTGATTGCCCTGCTCGTGTACGTAATCGGCGCTCGCCAGCCAGTGCTCGTTGAAAGCGTGCTGTACGCCACCGGTGGTGTGAATGGCGTAGGGAGTTTTGTAAGGAGAGCCGATCAGATTGCCGGCACCGCCGAAGAAACTGCCGGGGATGCAGCCGACATTCTCGGTCCCACCGGGGTTTTGTACAGGATCGACGCAAGGGGTCGGGGGTGCATTTACTCCCTGGAACGCAGTTGCCCATCCGTTCTGCGCGAGATCGTCGTAGTAGAGGCCAAAGCCGGCGCGAATTACGGTCTTCCCGCTGCTGCCGGGGGAGTAAGCGAGCCCAAGGCGAGGCGCGATTTGCTTGCGATAATCGCTCGGCACGCTGGGCACAATTGGAATCTGTAGCGCTTGCAGCGTGAGATACGCTGGGTTTTCGGCTTCGCTTCGGCCCGAACCTATGAATAGTCCCCAAGTGGTCTGATAGCGCACGCCGTAATCGACCGTCAGCTGGTGCGAGACCCGCCAGGAGTCTTCGGCGTAGAACCCGAGCCGCTGGACATTCTGCGAAAAGCTGCCGTCGCCGGGGGGTGTAAACGTGCAGCTAATGTTGGTGCTCGGATCGGGCTCCGGGTTGCACATCGCGCTGGGGGGTGTGTAATAAAACGGCAAAGGCGTCGTGATGCCGCCGCAATCGGGTCCGGGCGGGTTGATGTAGCAATCGGGGTTGAAGGGATACGTGGTGAACTGCTCCGCCGTCGACGCGAACGCGCCGCTGAGAACCGGTTCGTGGATGAAGTCGACCCCGAACTTGAACGCATGGTCGCGCACAACGTGGCTCAGATCGTAGCGGAACTGGTATTTATCCTGATTGCGCAGGTCGGGGAAGAGGGTGATGGGAGTGGCGAACTGATTGTCGCCGAAAGTTTCGAAGCCGGAGACGGTCAGCGCCGTCACGCTGAAGGGAAACTGTACGGCGAAGCCGAGATTCGATTCCCGCGTCTGCGTGAGATGCAAGAGGCTGGCGTCGAGAACCAGATTGCCTAGCCAGTTTGAATTAAAAGTATAGCTATTGCTGAGCGCCACGTTCCAGTAATTGTTGTGCGTGATCAGGCCGGTCGAGGGCAACGTGGCCTGCTGCACCAGAGCGTTGTGCGTGAGGTAGCTGTCTTGCGATGCGCGCAGGAACCAGGTCGATTTTGACGATTGCGCCCAATCCAGGCGCAAAGAACTCAGGTAGTCGCGAAAGGGAATGGGAACCGTGGCGGGCACCGGGATGGAAGGAATGCCGGTGATCAATCCCTCTGACGCCAACTGCGCCAGCGCGTCGAATTGCGCAGTGCTGGCCGGGCTATAAGCGATGCTCGCGTTTTCGTGGACGTTCTCGAATGAGGTGAAGAACCAGACTTTGTCTCTTGCGATGGGACCGCCGAAAGTTCCAACATAGTTCTGTCGGGAGAACGGCTGCTTCGGATTCGGCGCGGGATTCTCAATGGGAAAGCGCGCATTCAGTGCGGCCTGGCGGTCATAGAACGCTCCGCTGCCGTGATATTCGTTGCTCCCACGCTTGGTGGTAATCACGACCGACCCGGCCGTGGTCCAACCGGTGTCGGCGTCTTCGTTCGACGTGCGGACGGCGAATTCCTGAATGCCATCGGGCGAAAAGTTTTGCAGGAAGCCGCCGATCCAGTCGTCGGAATTTTCCGCACCGTCCACCGATAGCTCGTTGTTCAAGCCGGAACTGCCACCGGTGGAGACTGCGGTGATGCGCGCCTTCGTTGGATCGGAGGGTTCGACCGGCTCGGTTCCAGGCACGAGATAGGCAATGTTGGCGAAGCTTCGCGCCGGCAGCGGCAGAGTTTCCAGGTCCTGGCTGCCCACTACGCCTCCGCGCACCGCGCTCGACAGGTCAATCGTTTCGGTTGTGATCGAGGAGGAACTCCCCTGCACGTTGACCGTTTCCGAGGTCGCTGCGGGTTTCATCGTGACCGTAATGTCGCGGACGGTGGTCACGGCGACTGAGACATCCGCTTGCGCCAGGGCAAATCCTTTGGCGGTGATGGTGACGTGGTAGTTCCCGGGCTGAAGGTCATCGAGACGAAACTCGCCCCGGTCTTCGCTGGAGGCCTCGCGTTGCACAGACGAGCCCGACAACTGCGCGACAATTTTGGCGGAGGGGACGCGGGCGCCCGTGGCATCCTGCACCGTGCCGCGCAGCGATCCGCGTGGGTTTTGAGCGTGCAGGGTGGCCGTCAGCAGAATGATAAATAACGTCAGGGCGAACGCGGTCTGGCGCGAGTTCGTTTTCATGGTTCCAGGCAAGAAACGAGACTAGTCGGCGGCGTGAGCTACTACCAGCGGTCGTAGGGTGGCGCGACTATCCGACCCGCGTTCTCGTCGCCCATTGTCATCCCGAGTGCAGCGAGGGAACTTGGTTTCTGCCCGCGCCACCCGTATCCCTGAGCGCCGGGGAGACCCCAAGATCCTCGCTGCTCGGGATGACAATGACGATGTGTGCCGGGACAGCACGGGAGGGTTTTCGTGGGTCGTCTTGCCCCTAGTCCTGCATCTCGCCGAGAATCTTCTCTACTTCGTTCAGTTCCGCCAGTTTGCGATGGCGGAGCCAACCCACCCCGTACCAGAGCAACGGGTATTGCATGAGCACGCAGAGAACCAGCACCACCACCCACTCCGTAGGATGAACCTTCACGTCCTGCCCTATGGTTCTCCAGTTCGCAGCAGTGAGTACCGCACAAGAAATAATCCAGCCCAGAGACAGATAGATGGAGATCTGAAGCAGCCGGAGTCGAGCCGTGACTCTTTTGTGCCAAAGTTCTACGAAGGAACGGGTTGACTGTGTCTGTGGACGCCAGGTTTGCCGCAAAACCCATACCCGGCATCCCGCCGCTACCAACACTAAGACCCAGATACCGGTCGCCCAGCCGGGTCCCATCCAAGTCGATTGATGCCGCATGAACCAGGCGAAAATCAGCATCCCGAGGAACAGGATTGCCGTCAGGATATTGCCGAGCACGAAGCGCCGCTCCTGGCGCTTGATCCTCTGCTGGACCTTGCGCTGGAACTCGCCAGGCGGGTCCGCAACGCTGCTCCATTGTTCGCGCCAGGTATCAAATTCGCGGTCGTTAGTCTTAGTCATGTTCTCCCTCCCAATGCATCCTTCAGAGCTTTTCTGATCCGGGTTAGGCGCACGGCCACATTGTTTTCCGTAATCCCCATCACTTCCGCGATTTCCGTATGCGACAAGCCTTCGAGCGCGAGCACGATCATCTGCCGGTGAGTCACTGGCAGGCACTGAATTGCCGACATAAGCTGCGCCCTCTGATCGGTTCGCGCCACCTGCTCCTCCAAATGGGGCCGTGGGTCAACCGGCTGTTCGGACTCTTCGAGTTCCTCCAGCGGCTGATGAAGCGGCCGTCGCCTGCCCACATGGGTAAGCCCGCGATTGTGAGCGATGCGATACACGAATGTCCTCTCCGAGCAGTCACCTCGAAAATGAGCCAATGCTTGCCAGATCGCCAGCGCGATCTCCTGTACCAGTTCTTCCCTCACGCTGGCTACGGCCTCGTAACTGAACGCCAGCCGCGAGATGGCCGCTCCATACTCACTGAGAATGCGAGCGAACTGTGTTTCCAAAACTTGCCGGTGTTCGCTCACGATTTTGACCTGGCCAGCGAATCGGTCTGTGACTGAATCGGCATAGTTCACTTGGACGGCCAACCTAAAGGCTAAAGTGTACGAAGATCTTCGGGACAGCGATAACATCACGAGAATGCCGCCGGCATCGACCGCTGTCCCTGGATCTGATATCAAATCTCGCGATAATAGCGGCTGAAAACCACAGCCACAACCAGCAACGCGATCGGGGTTAAGAAGCTGGCCTCAGGACCAACCATCCCGCCGGTAAGCCAGCGCGGCCCACTGAGGGTGGAATGGAGCAGGTTGTGATAGGGCACGATGCCGCTGTCAGGAACTCCGTAAAACATTTGTCCCCAGTCGTAGCCTAAATGAAAGCCGACCGCACACCAGAGATCCCCGGTCCTCCGCAAGAAAAGGCAGAGGAGAAGCCCGAACAGCACAACCGTGGCTGAGCCTCCCGCATTCTCATTCGAATTGAAGGCGTGGCCCAGGCCAAACAAGCCAGACATCAGGAATGCCGCCGGCCAGAAGCCGATTCCTGACGCGAGTGTGTACTGGATATATCCGCGAAACAGGAATTCTTCAACCAGGCCGGCCAGGAGGAATGCGATGCCCCACCCGAGAAGCGAAGACACAATTGCTGTCCCGTGCAGAGCCAGGCCGACGATACGGAACCCGTGGAGCAAGAACATCGTCAGCAGGGTGCCGCTGATCGCGAGAAAGCCGGAGGCAGAGCCGATCCAGAAATCCTTTCTCAAGGCCTTACGCAGGGGTAAACCATATTCGCTGAACTTGCGATGCTCGAGTTTGCCCATGATCACAGCAGCGCCGCCGAGAAACAGCAAGGTGATAGCTTCTGACTCGGCCATCACAAGCGGCGTGATTGTAGTGTGGCTTGCGTTCCTGTACTTCTCCCGAAAGCCCTGAGGGCCTCCTGCTTTGATGAGAACGAAACCTCCAAATAGAACGGCAAACAAGGCGAGGAACATGAGCAAACGCCAGCCCGCGCGGAGACCGTAGGGTCCGACAAAAATTGGTTTCAACCGGGATGTGAGACGGGAACCTGGCGGAAAAGCTTCAGTCGATACTACGGGCAAGTTTTCAGAGGATTTGAGCTGATTTGCAATGGTCATTTCTTCGCTCCTTGGATCAGGAATGGTTCGGCCGTCCAAGAAATCGAAGCTGCCAGAGTTGAAATCCGGCGTCGGATTTGCGCTTCGTGTTCTCAGCCGTACCTATTCAGGTAGTCTCAGGTGGGCAGAAAACCTTACAAACAAATCGCCGCCGCGCCTCCGCAAGGAGATACTTAGGTCAGAGGAACTGCCAGGGCTCTGTAATTTTCCGCGAGGGCGTGAAATTACCTCAATCCGACCAGCGTTGCGGCTTGCGGTCCCAGCGATGTTTTTTCAATTCGGCGAGCAGGCCGGCATCGAGCGAGCCGGCGTCGCTGGCGGCGACGTTCTGGCGCACGTGTTCAGGGTTGCGCATGCCGACGATCGTCGTGCTTACCGCGGGATGAGACAGGATGAAGCGCAATGACATTTCCGGCAGCGTCACGCCTGCGGGGAGGATTTTCTTGAGCTTGTCGACGCGCTGCAGCGTGTTCGCCAGATTCTCCGGCCCGAAGTATCCGGAGCGCCAATCGCTGTTCGGGAAGCGGGTTTCGAGCGTCATCTTGCCGCCGAGGCTGCCCTCGTCGAGGGGCACGCGCGCGATCACTCCGATGTTGAGCTCCTGACAGAGGGGAAACAGTTTGTCTTCGGGCGCTTGATCGAAGATGTTGTAGATCACCTGCACTACGTCGACTAAACCGGTGTGCAATGCTTTGATTCCATTCTCCGGTTCCCAGCGGTTCAGGCTGAGCCCGAAATGGCGAATCCAGCCGCCGTCTTTCAGTTTCTCCACCGTCGAGCGGAATTCCGGTTCGTCGGTCCAACTGTCGTCCCAGACGTGAAACTGCAAGAGGTCGATTGAGTCGACGCGGAGCTTCTTACGGATCATGTCGGCATATTTGACCACGTGGTCCGCAGAAAACACGTCGTGGTATTTGTACTTCGGGAGTGCGGGCCATTGTCCGTTGGCCGGCGGTATCTTCGATGCGGCGTACAGCCGCTTCGTGGGGTTCCGCGCCATGGTTTCGCCGAGCAAGCCGTCGCTCTTGCCCTCGCCGTAGGCCCAGGCGGTATCGAAGAAATTGCAGCCCGAGTCAACGGAGAGTTGCAGAGAATCGAGCGACTGCTGATCGTCAGACCCGCTCCAACCACTCATACCCCAAAGTCCATAGGCGATATCGCTGACCTCGAAACCAGTTCGGCCCAGCTTGCGATATTTCATGAAATGGAGTCCTTGCGCATACGTTTACGAGTTTCCAAAGGGTGAACCTGAGATCGTAGCAGTTTTGTTCTAGCGCTCGAAATGAGCCACAACGGGAAAACGTTCCGCCTGCTGATTTTTCGATGCGAGGCATCCAGATTTTGCCGCCCACGCAGCCCTGTTCTGGTGTTCCAATGAGTCTAGATCATTAGCGATCTTGGAGGCTCCCCGATGAACTCAGACTGCCCTTCTACCCCGATGCCACCCTACGCCGCGGAGGAAATTAAAGCGCCCTCGTCTCGCTTGTTGGACGAGAAAATATCGGACGACTCCGGCACGGAAGCTAAAATCGACAAAGTGTTCGCGCCCGCCGGGCTCAAGAATCCTTTCTGGAAGTAGGCAGCGGAGAACCGTACTACCGCAGAATCGGCAGGCACAGGCAGGGTTTTAGCGCGAAAGGCAAGGCCGACATTTCCTGGAGCGCTGGATGCAATTGCGCGTCGCGGCAAGGCTCCAGCGTGATCACGAAGGGCAACGCGGCCTTGTCGAAGCCTGGCTTTTGCAGCACGGCATCGATGTTCAGCTGGTGAGCCGAAAGGATCGCGGCCAGACCTGCGATGATGCCAGGCTGATCCTTCACTAGAAAACGCAAATACCAGGGCGTTTCAAAGTCGCAGCTTACTTTGGGCGACGCGAACTGAAGTGCGCGTCGCGGGCGAGGACCGGCCGCAAAACTTTCCGCCACAGCCATCAAGTCTGAGACGACCGCAACGGCCGTGGGATCTCCTCCCGCGCCCGCGCCCAAGAAGGCCATATCACCGCCGTATTCTCCCGAAGTCAAGACCAGGTTGAGGTTCCTCTGCACGCGTCCGAAGGGCGAGGACGCGGGAACCAGGCTGGGGCCAACGTCGGCAAACAACGTCGTCCCTTTCAGATCGGCGCGCGAAATCTGGCGGATGGTGCAACCGAGCTCGGCGGCGTAATCGAAATCGACCGCGTCGACAGGGCGAATGGTGCGGGCGCGAATTTCTTCCGGAGACACGCGGACGTGCAGGCCCGCCAGGGCGAGAATGGAAAGTTTAGCGCGAGCGTCCCCACCGTCCAGGTCTTCGCTGGCGTCGGCTTCGGCATAGCCGCGCGCCTGCGCTTCCTCGAGAGCTTCGCTAAAGGGAATGCGGACGGTCTCAATGCGGCTGAGAATGTAGTTGCAGGTGCCATTTAGAATTCCGGCGATGCCGTGCAGGCGGTCTCCGCAAAGCCCGGTGCGCAGCGCGGGAAGAACGGGTACACCTCCGGCGACGGACGCTCCAAACTCAAGCTGGCAACCGTTCGCGCTGGCGAGCTGCAGCAAGTCCGGGCCGTGGCGGGCGATGAGTTGCTTGTTGGCCGTCACCACCGACTTACCTGCCTGCAAGGCGCCACGCACAAGGTCCTCGGCAGGGTGGAGACCGCCGATCAGTTCAATGACGATGTCGGCGTCGGAGTTGAGAACGGTTTGGAAGTCTTCGGTCCAGACTACGTCGCTCGGTATCGATAACTCGGTACCCCAGGGCTGCTTCTTGCGCTCGACGTTGCGATTGCAGACGTGCGTCAGATGGAGTAGGCCGTCGCTGCGTTCGCAGAGAATTTTGGCCACGGCGCGGCCCACGGTTCCGAAGCCTAGCAGGGCGACGCGGCACGCAGGAGGGCGATCCCGTGGTGCGGGATTGGCGTCCATCGCCTGCTGTGGCGGAGTCTTGTGCAAAGTGCTCTCGAGGATGAAACTCTTTTTTATCATACGTGCGACATGCGCCTCCGCGAAGTAGAAACGAAGGGGGTGAGTGCCGGGCGGCATGCCAGGCAGAATCGGCATCAAAGTTGGTAATATAATGCGATACCGCCGCAACCAAGGCAAACGCCTTCCTGCGAGGAATCACAAGCGGAACCTTTACTGACGGCGACTCTCGTCTCTTCATTCCGAGCGCTGCGGTCCGCCACTACGCCCGGTTATGGGAGGAGAATGGATGATTGGAAAGTCCGCGAGTGCAAGTGCGCTGACGCTACTCGTTATTACAATTTTGATTGGAACGCAAGGCTTCGCCCAGGCAACACCCGCCGGGCAACCCGCCGAGGCACCACCCCCTGCGGCCCAGCAGCCCGCGACCGAGCCACCTGCCGCGCAGCAACCTGCGGCACAACAGCCCGCCAGCGGCCAGGAACCTGCGGAGGAAATACCCCTTTCACGGCGACGGGCGCGGCCGAAGAACTATAAGAACTGGACTTTCGACGTGGGCGCTGGCGCCAGTTTGGAGAGCGGGTCGACTCAAAGTTTCGTAAGAGAAGGAGGGGTAGTGGCCACAGCCGGGGTGGCTCGCAACGCCAACAAATATTTGGGACTGCGCGCCGATTTCATCTTTGCCAACCTGCCGCTGCGCGACTCCGTGCTGCAAAATGCCCCGGCGACGGGAGACAACAACAACCTCTACGCCCTCACTCTTGATCCCATCATCAACATTCCCCTGAGCAAGAAAGTCGGTGGATACATTCTGTTTGGCCCCGGCTTCTACCATCGCGCCGGGAGCCTGAGCGGGGACACTACGGTTCCGGGGTCGGGGTGCAGTCCGTTCTGGGCGTGGTGGGGCGCATGCACGGGTGGTGTCAGCATTCCTGTGAGCGGCGACTTCCTGCACTCCAACCAGAGCGCATTCGGATACAACTTTGGGGCAGGCGTGACGCGCAAGATGCCGAGCGGCGTGGAAATCTACGCAGAGGCCCGCCTTACTCACGGGAAGAACGGCAACATCACAACCGACGTGCGGCCGATCACGATCGGAGTTCGCTGGTAGGGAACGCCGGGGCGACGCGGGATCGTTTATTCAGGATTGGTTCGGTAGCTCCAAAGATCTCTGGCTTGCCGCTGCAACTGTACAAACGATGACGCGGGAGCGGGCTGCGAAACCGCTGCGCTGGAATTGGCTTCGGCCAGTGCCGCCTCGACGATATAGTGAGCGGGCGCCAGCGAGCAGGCCGGATCGGTAGCGGCCGCATCGCCGGCGAGAAGCAGAGCCTGGCAGCGGCATCCGCCAAAATCTTCCGCGCGCCGGTCGCAGCTGCGGCATGGTTCCGGCATCCATTCTTCCCCACGAAAGCGCTGGAACGAGGGAGATTGCTGCCAGATGAACTCCAGGGTTTGCTCACGAACATTCTCGAATGTGAGGTCGGGAATGATTTCCGCGGCATGACAGGGAAGAACTTTTCCTGCAGGATTGATGAGCATCAATCTCCGTCCCCATCCGCCCATGCAGGCCTTGGGGTAGCGCCCATAGTAATCGGGTACGACCGAATCAACGCGGATGCGTCCGGCAAGGCGCTTCTCCGCCGCGGCTACGATTTCCACTGCTCGCTCAAGCTGTACGCGGGTGGGCAGCAGAGCAGCCCGATTCTGTAACGCCCAGCCGTAATACTGAGTGTGGGCGATCTCCATGCGCTCGGGCGCGAGCTGCTCGATGAAAGAGATCATCTCATCGAGGTGGTCAATGTTCTGCCGGTGGATGACGAGATTCACAGTGAAAGCGATCTTGTAGCGGCGGACGATCCGCGACAATTCAATCTTGTGGGCATGTGCCTTGGCTCCGGCAATCCAGTTGGCGGAGTCTTCCCGCGAATCCTGAAAGCTGATCTGGATGTGATCGAGCCCGGCGTCGACCAACGCCTTTAAGCGCGGCTCCGCAAGTCCGATGCCCGAGGTGATTAGATTTGTGTAGAGACCTGCGGCGCGCGCAGCCGCGATGAGTTCCACGAGATCGGGGCGAGCCAGCGGTTCGCCTCCGGTGAAGTGAGCATGAAGCATCCCCAGCTTGCCCGCCTGCTGGAGGACGTCGATCCATTCAGCGGTGGAAAGCTCCGAACTGACCGCAGCCAACTCCAACGGATTCGAGCAGTAAACGCAGTGCAGCGGGCAGCGATGCGTGATCTCGGCGATGAGGGCGAGCGGATTGGGAATCATGAGTAATGCCGTCAGATCATGAACTACTAATAATCAACAATCCGCTTGTGCCGCAATTGCTCAAGGAACTGGCTGATATCGCTGCGAATCTTTACCGGGTCCGCGTCGGCGAACTTGGCCTGCAATTCCGCGATGATCTGGGCGAACGTGCGCTGACCGTCGCAGCGCTCAAGCACCTGGCGGCCGGTGCCTTGCAGCTTGATCGCGCCTTCGGGAAACAGGATGACACGTTCTTCTTCGTTGCCGGGCTTGTTCTCGGTACCCCGGTTCTCTGCTCCCCAGCGGCAGCCGGCGGCCAGGCGGGGCTGGCTGGAATCTTCGGGAGGCGGCATTAGTGTCGTCCCCCGGAAGCCCGCACCATAGATACGGGCAATCCGCGGAGGAGCTGCAAACTAAAGCAGGTCCCTCCACTTCGCTCGCTTCGCTCCGCTCCGGTCGGAATGACAAAGTTGGGGGGCGAACTCATGCTAGCTGGCCTCGATGCGGAACGCTCCGGGCGGCGGCCATCCCGGCTGCACGTAGGCGAAATAGAGCGCGTCGAGTTGGGCCCATAGAATGTCGCACTTGTCGCGCAGGGCCTGGATCGCCAGCTCCTGCTCGGCCCGCGTCTTCGCATTGTCAAAAACGTAGTTCACGGCGAACTGCGAATCTTCCGGTGCCTGATAAAGCCTGGCCTCAAAATAATCCAGACCGTTTGCCAGCCAGGGATAATGCTGCCGCAACTTATCGACACGCAGCGTGATCAGCTGCGGGGAAAACAATTCTGTTAACGAGGAAGCGACCGCCTCCAGCAGAGTGCGGCTGCGAACGATATTCAGATATTCGTTCACCGCGAAGCGGGTCGCGGGAAGAATGCCTTTGCCGGCGCGGACGTCGGATGGATTGAGCCCTGTCGCCTCCGCCAACTTCACCCAGCGCTTGATACCGCCTTCGCTGGTGGCGTCGCCATCATGGTCGACCACGCGCTTGCGCCAGGCCCGGCGGAAAACCGGGTCGGGGCCGCGGGAAAGGATGATCGAATCTTTGATGGGGATGATGCTCTGATAGTAATAACGGTTCAGCGCCCAGGCTTGCAGTTGTCCGCGGCTAAGCTTGCCTTCGTGCATCAACAAATGAAAAGGATGCTTATGATGGTAGCGCTCCTCGCCGGTGGCCTGTAATGTGGCGCGTAGCTCCTCGAGCGCAAGCAGGCGAGCGGATTGCGATGCTGTTTCGGTTTCTACAGGTTGAACTGCCATCCATCCTCCGCGATCTCCCAGCCCGCGCCCCGCACCTGGCGATATTGCGGACTCGCCTCGTCCAGCATGGGATTGGTGTTATTGATGTGTAGGAATATTTTACGCGGGCGGCGCAGTCCCGCCAACTTCGCAAGAGTGCTTTCAACGGGGATGTGGCCCATTTGACGAGCGGTTTGTCCGCTGCCTTGTACGCGAATCAGTTCGTCGTCGCTCCAAAACGTGCCGTCGAAGAGCAGGACGTCGCAGGCGCCGAGTTGTTGGAGGAGTGCGTCATCCACTTGAGGCACAGCCGGCATATAGGCCAAGCGCCCACCGGAAATCGAATCGATGAAAAAGCTCAAGGAAGCTTCGCCGGGGGAAAGCCGCGACTGGCGCTCTGCCGTGACATAGGAGGGGTAATGAGAACCCAGCGACTGCGGCCGGCAGAGGAGGCCGGAGTCCTCGCCTTGAGAATTGCGCAAAGAAAATTCTCTTCCAGATTCAAAATCAGCCCACTTCGTTTGATCTGGGATGCGCTGCAGCATGCCGAACATCGAATTGTCCTGAAGGAGAATGCGGCGAACTGAAGCGGTCGCATGGATGCGCAGCGGCTGGAGTTCGCGCAGCAGGAGCAGTCCGAGAACGTGGTCGAGATCGGCGTTGGCCAGCACCACGCCGGCAATTGGCGACTGGCGCAGGCCATCGCGCGGATGCAACTCAGGCGTGGCTTCGATCTGCGCACGCAAGTCCGGAGATGCGCCCAGCAGAAACCACGAGCGGCCATCCTGCGTGATCGCAACCTGGGTCTGGCTGCGGGGCTTGCCGTGAAACGTGCCGGCTCTCACCGCGCGACAATTTGGGCAGGCGCAATTCCATTGCGGAAACGCGCCTCCGGCCGCCGAACCAAGAATCTTTACCTGCATCTCTCGTGAGTTTACAACCTGGAGCTGGAGCCGCAGTTAATTCCGCGAGAACCCCCGCGGAGTATTTGACGCAGGGCCGAAAATTCGCGCTTCTGCTTTGCTTTCCGCTTGCCTTCGCGGCGTTTCCGCTTCATACTGGAAACGGCTCGCATGGCGCGGGTTTCAGCCCTCTCCCGCCCTCCCCACCGATTGCTTTTTTGCCCTCAGGAATTCAAACAGGTCGGAGTGTTTCGCAGGTCTGGTCACTACGCGAGGAATCTGAAACGAATAGCCCGCAGCCCGGGCAAGTTGATCTAGCTTTGACCTGCGGCAGCCGCACAGCGCAGTGGATCGACATCCCAAAACATAGTCCCAGCGGAGAGATTCTCGACTCCCACTTCACCCGCCATTGCGCTTCCAGGCTTGCCGCACCACACAATGCGGAATTGAGCCTTCGTTCCCTCATACAAAACGTCGACCACGTCGCCTGGCTTCAGTCGAGCATCCACGCACTGCAGTGTGGCCCCGCGGCCACTGATGGTGCGCAGGCTGGCCGGTTGAATGAACGGGCGGGAATTCGCGTCCATGCCGTAGATCTGTACAGGAAGCTCAACGAAGACACGTGGTTGCCGGCGCCGGTCCATGCGATGCTCCTTGGTATCGACAGGTTCAAGAGATCGTAGGCGGGCCAGGTGAGGAAGCAAAGGTAACCACAGTCACAGGCGAAACGATGCCGAAAGTTTTGCTGGACTGGATTCAG
>Ga0302320_10019437_pt1 | contig 13630 bp, 10 predicted proteins | sample Bog_T0_3_FD_202130 | JGI IMG/M metagenome (GOLD analysis project Ga0302320, IMG submission 202130) | Peat permafrost microbial communities from Stordalen Mire near Abisko, Sweden - Bog_T0_3 | ecosystem: Environmental > Terrestrial > Soil > Wetlands > Peat | place: Sweden: Abisko, Stordalen Mire... | reverse complement strand
TTCCAGAGCAGGGGCTTCAACCGCCCGCCCGGCCGCTCCGTCGGTGGCACCGGGATCGGTCGTGCTGGTGCTGGATCCCGCGGATCCGGTCGCTTCGGCGCCGCCCGTCCGATGGGTGGCAACGGAGTTCCTCAGTCGACTGCAGGTCCGCAAGATCGCCGGCCGCATGGGGGCTTCGCTCAAAGATGTGATGTCGGGTGAAATCTGCATCGTGCTCAGCGGGCCGACTCTGGTTGCGCCAGCGGTGATGCCGCCCGCGTCGCGTCCGCCTGCGACAGCAGAGTCCTTCACACTTTCGAATGCCAATATCAATGGCCGAAGGATGATCGTGGCGGCGGGCCGAGATCCTCGTGGTGTGGTTTACGCCATGCTGGAACTCGCCGACCGCCTTGAGTACGAAGCTACGCCGGCTGCCGCAGTCCAGATCACACGCATCGTGGAGCAACCCGCCAACCGGATCCGCAGCGTGCTGCGCGCCTTTGTCAGTGAAGTCGAGGACAAGCCCTGGTTTTACGACCGCACGGGTTGGCACGACTATCTGACGATGTTGGCGACGCACCGCTTCAATCGGCTGAACCTGACTTTCGGCATTGGCTACGATTTTGTGAGTGAGATTCGGGACTCCTACTTTCACTTCGCCTATCCGTTCTTCGTGAACGTACCCGGCTACAACGTGCAGATCAATATCGCGTCGGCATTCGGCGCGAAACCCACTCAGTTCAGCGACGCCGAGCGCACGCGCAATCTTGCCGTACTGCAATTCATCAGTTCGGCTGCGGCCGAACGCGGCATCGATTTCCAGCTGGGCCTCTGGACCCACGCCTGGAATTTCGATGAAGCGCCGAACGCGACGCATCGGATTACCGGGCTCACGGCCGCAACTCACGCAACTTATTGCCGCGATGCGCTACACGCCTTACTGGTGGCCTGCCCTGGAATCACCGGCGTAACCATGCGCACTCACGGCGAGAGCGGCGTTCCCGAACAGAGTTATCCGTTCTGGAAGACCGTTTTTTCGGGTATTGTGGCGGCGGGGCGGAAGATTGAGATCGACCAGCATGCCAAGGGGATCGATGCGGAAATGATCGGGCTGGCGCAATCGACCGGGATGCCGACTACGGTTTCGCCCAAGTATTGGGCCGAGCACATGGGTCTTCCGTATCATCAGGCGGCGATTCGGCCGAATGAAATGCCGAGTGCGGCTGAGGCTACGAAAACGGGCGCACTGATGTCGCTCAGCAGCGGTTCGCGCAATTTCATGCGCTATGGCTACGGCGACTTGATGCGGGAAGACCGGAAGCACTCTGTGCTGCATCGAATTTGGCCCGGCACGCAGCGGTTGTTGTTGTGGGGAGATCCGAAGATGGCGGCCGCGTACGGGCGCGCATCGAGTTTCGCGGGCAGCGATGGCGTGGAGTGGATGGAGCCCCTATCGTTTAAGGGGCGCAGGGGTTCGGGTTCGGCGGGCGGACGCACGGCGTATGCGGGGATTGTGCCGGCGACCTCCGGCGATTGGCAAAAGTTCCGCTATACCTATCGAGTTTGGGGCCGGGGAATTTATAATCCCGAGGGCACCACCGATGCGCGCAAAAGATTTCTGAAGGCGGCATTGGGTCCTGCGGCCGACGCGTGCGAAGAGGCGCTGGCTCTTTCGAGCCGCATACTGCCGACCATCACAACCGCGCACATGCCTTCAGCAGCTTGCGCGAATTACTGGCCGGAGATTTATACCAACCAGTCGCTCCTGGAGGGTGGCAAAGATCCTTACAGCGACACGCCTGCGCCGAAGCGCTTTGGCACGGTGAGTCCGCTCGATTCGCAGTTGTTCGGCACCGTTGATCAGTGTGCTGCCGATATCCTGGCCGGGACTCACAAGGCCAACTACACGCCGCTCGAAGTCGCTGCCTGGCTGGAGCAGTTGGCGCGTGATTCCGAGAGCAAGCTTGCAGAGGCCCGCGCCGCGATTGAGGCTGTATCGGGATCGCCTGTGGCTTTCGAGCATAAGCAGTGGGCGACCGATATTGCGATTCAGAACAACATCGGGAAGTTCTTTGCGGCGAAGTTTCGGGCTGGTGTGCTTTATGGGATCTATGTGCAGACTGCGGATCCGGCGGCGCTCGAAGAAGCGGTGAAGGCTTATCGGGGGGCTCGGGACGCATGGCAGGCGATCGCCGATATCGCGAATACTACGTATCGGCCGGACTTGACGTTTGGGTATAACCCGCAGTTGCGCGGCACATGGCGGGATCGGTTGGCGGCGATCGATCAGGATATTGTTGCGCTGGAGGCGGCTCGATCGAGTGCGACGCAGACGTCGGCTACCGCGATGATTGTGACGGCGCTTTCGAATCCGCATCGTGAGATTGTGGCTTTGCAGCATACTCCAGCGAAGCGCTTTCGCGCCGGGGCTGGGGTGGTGATTGAAGCGTCTTTGCCTGCGAATGTTAAGGGGAAGGTGAGGCTGCTTTATCGCCATGTGAATCAGGCTGAGAAATGGGTGGGCGTTGGAATGGATGCCGTCGCGACTGGGTTCCGCGCTGAGATTCCGGCGGGTTATGTGGCGTCGGTTTATCCGCTGCAGTATTACTTTGAGGTTGAGTTGGAAGCGGGCGGGGTTGCGTTGTATCCCGGGTTGCCGCGGGATTATTCGGCGCAGCCTTATTTTGTGATGCGGCGGGGGTGAAGAAGAAAAACCTTAACCGCAGATGAACGCAGATAGACACGGATGGCTTTGCGCGGGTTCGGAACCCATACTTCCCCTGTGGCAAAAAGACCTCGATCCGCTGAGCGACGGGGATGAAAAACCTACCTGCGGATGAACGCGGATAAATACGAATCCATCAGAATAGTTCGGGCGGGAATTCGTTGAACTTCCGATCGACTGGTTTGCCCATCAGAAATTTGTCCGCGAAGGCGAGCATCGCGTCCCAGTCGCCGGCTACCATGCCGTGAGGACGGTCGGCCCAGCCGATGCCGAGATGGTCTGGTGCTTTCAGGAAGTCGAAAACCGGCTGCGCGGCGAGGAAAGATTGGCGCACGCCATTGAAGTTGACGTTCTGATCATGGGTGCCTTCGAGCGCGATGAAGGGGCGGGGAGCGACGAGGGCAATGAACCAGTGTTCGTCGAAAGGCAATTTGTCGGGCTGGCCCCGGAATTCGTGGAGATGGGGCGAGAACCAGTTGGGATACTTGCGCATCATTTCGGTGAGGCCTTCTTTTCCGCCGCGCTCGGCGCCGCTGAAGCGGTACGCGGGGGTGCCTCCGCCGGAACTGGCTACGGGCGCGACCAGGGAGATGCGGTCGTCGAATGCGCCGGCGACCAGGGCGGATTTGCCTGTGCGGGAGACGCCGGTGACGATGAGTTTTTTCTCGTCGATGAGGTGGTCGGTTTCGAGGTAGTCGACGATGCGGGAGACTCCCCAGGCCCAGCCTTGCAGGAGGCCCCAATCGTAGCCCGGATAGGCGGGGTAGAAACCGGTGTTGCGGAATACCCAACTGCCGTTGTGAAGGCGGAGCGTGGTGTCTTCGCCGCAGTCGTTGTTGTCAAACATGACGAACGCGAAGCCGTGGGCTAAGGCCGGGTTCTTGGCTGCGATTGTTTCGGGGTTGCCTGAGTTGTTGCCGGCGCTCGCTACAGCAAGACAGCCTGGGTTCCCGGACGCCGCCACGGAGCCTCCCGGTCCTCCGGAGTTTCCCAGATCCGGACCAACCACGAGCAACGCATCCTGGCCGGTCCCTTGATTTCCTCCCGGCCCCACACGAAACTTTATCGAAGCTCCCGGCGGTGGTCCCGACGGCGAGATGAGCGTCGAAAACGGACCTTTCCCCGCAGGTGTAAATACGCCGATGTCCAGACATGCCTTCTCTTTCGGTCCGAACGTCAAATGCACCAACCGGTAATTGACCTTGCCGCCCATGAGCGGCTGCGAACTCACTACCTGCCCCTTCACATTCCCCGGCGGCGGCGGTGCCTGGCCGACCGCATAATACTCCAGAATCTGCCGCATCTCTTCGCGGCGTTTCTTCCACTGCGCGGCGGTCGTAACCTTTTGCCCGTTGTTCATCGTAAGGGGGTCCGGCATTTCGGGGTGGTTCGGGAGTTGGTCGACGCCGGGCATGGCGGGCATCGAGGTCTTGATAGCCGGGACGGGGATTTCGCGCGGATCGGGCCGGTTGGCTTGGGCTACTAAGAGGCTGGCCAGTCCGAGGGTGATTGCGATGCTTGCGATTCTCATGGAGACGCTGGGGATCAGTATATGCCAATCGACGGTGCTGCAATTTCGCGGTATGCATTTTCAGGAGCATTTCCGTATGCTGGTGCGGTACAGCCGGATCGCAAATGAGCGGGTTTATGCGAAGTGCGCGGAGTTGACGGATGGGGAGTATCGGAAGGTGAATGCGGACTCGTTGGTGGTCGCGCCGCCTCCGCTTCATTTGCATCGGATCACCAATCCTTGACTCTGTCCAGTTATGTACCTATGTGCAGCCTGGCAACGAGCTTCTTCCTCAATCCCACGCGAACGATATGCAAACTCCAGATAGATATATCGAACCCCGAAGCAGAAATACCAAGCCAGTAGGTGCCCGTGTTCAGCTTGGGCAGCCGAAAGCGCCCCCTGGCGTCGGCTGTCACGTCCACGAGAATAGAGCCCGAACCTTGTATCTGGACCTGGACGCGGGCTCTCGGGATACTCGTAGACTCGACGGAATCGACCACCGTGCCGCTGACACCCGTCGCGCGAATGGATCGAGCATAGGTGACGGTCTCGTTCCCGCCATTGTACATACCAATCGGCTTGGCACTGGGTTGAGATTGTGCAAAGGCGACCGTCGCAACGAGGAAGGTCAATGCTGCTCTACCAAACATCAACCCAATCCTACTCCAAATTCAGAAAACGGAGCCCGAGCCGGGGACTCCCATCGGAATCCCCTGCCCTGCACCGAGCGCATCCGAGCATCCCAGGACATGTGCCTGGCGACCACTCAGACGGCGAGCTTGAAGCGCGCGACGCCAGTTACGCGCGCGCCATAATCCAGTAGGCAATGAATCCGAGTAAAGCTCCCATTCCGGAACCCACCAGTACATCGCTCAGAAAATGCATCCCGACAATCACTCGGGAGATTGCCACATTCGCGGCCAGAACCAGCAAGAGCGGCCGGGCCTCCGGATAGAACGACCCAAGCGCCAGAGCCACCGCAAAGGCCGTGGTCGAATGGCCCGAAGGGAACGAAAAACGGTCGCGCGTCACGATGCAGGCCCAGCAATGCGGCTCAATATCGCGGGGCCGCACCCGCCCCACCACGCGCTTGATCTTGTGAAAAATCACGATGCCGACAGCCACCGCGCAGGCTCCGGCCTCCACCGCATGAAATCGTTGTGGATCGCCGGAAAGCAGCAGCGCGATCCCGATTGCGGCCCAGAGCCAGCCATCACCGGCGCGAGTGGCGAACAGCATCCACCAGCGGACCCAGCGCGGCGCACGCCACCGGTTGACGCGGCGCATCAGCCGGTAATCGGGTACCGAAAGCGTGTCCCTTGCGTGAATAAAACTCGCCCGCGATATCGTCATAACTCCACCGCCCGCAGGTTGAGGGCCCTTCCCTCGGGCTCAACCGTGCGATTTTTCTGGCCCCAATACCAGATAAACGCACGCTCGCGGAAATAGTTCGCCACCGCGAACGCCGGAACGAATGCGAACAGCGGGCTCAACACTGCCGCTCGCGGATTCGTGCTCACCAGGGACCAGCCAATACTCGAAATCGTCTGCGTGAGCAGTTCGATGCGGTCGTGTTGGGGGATGCCGGCGTGTTGCCGCAGTTCTTCGGCCGCATTGATCGAGTCGTGATCGGCTACCGTCACCAAGTCCATGCCACGCCGATTCCGGGTTTCGTAGATCGCGCGGGGCTCTTTGTAAGCACTCGGGCCGGACGTCCTGCCGCATCGAGGACCCCGGCAACAACGCCCGGTTGGGTCGTGCGGCCAGGTCGCGCGCTGTTTCCGGAAAGACTCAAGGCCAAGGCGCGAGAGTCCGGGGACGGTACACATTCCGGAGTGGATAGCATGAACGTGGAGGTCGCACCTCATGCTTCCGTTGTAGTCCCTGGAAGTTACATTGGCGTGAGATTTGTGCGACGCGATGGTGAATCGTGAATGTTTTGAAGAAGTTGCAACGCAATATGCACAGAAACCGGCGCGTATACAAATACTGACCGGGGCGCGGGAACTCACACCCCGCCAAAATCAATCCGAATGGTGTCTAATTAAGACGATGAAAAAGCTCAACGCCAGCCTTCTCGCTACCGGTGCCACCCTTCTGGTCATTTGTTTCGCCCTTTTTCCGGCGCGCGCCGAGGATGGCCTCTGGCTATGGAATCAGTTACCTAAGACCCCGGGCGCGAGCGGGGCTTCCGGCGCCTCAGGTGCATCGGGCGATGCCGGGAAGCCACGGCGTTCACTGGACGTCAGCGATATCGGTGAGAATCTGCGACTCTCTACCCTCCGCCTCACGAACGGCGCGGGCTCCGGATCGTTTGTTTCCGCCAACGGACTCGTGGTCACGAACCAACATCTGATCGCGACGTGCCTGGCCAAGCTCAGTACGAAAGACCACGATTACCTGACAGATGGCTACTATGCAGCCTCGCAAACAGCCGAACTAGCGTGCCCGGGTCTAACAGCCGACGTGCTGGTGAACATGGACGACGTGACGGTCCAGGTCAAAGGCGCCGCCACAACTAAGAACGACGATACGGCCAAGGGCCTTGCGAAGGACCTCGCGGCCTCGCCCCAGGTATTGCGGGAACGCAACGCCAATATCGAGAAGCTCGAAAGCGATTGCGCGGCGAAGACGCACAATGTCTGCACCGTGGTTCGGCTCTTCTCCGGCAGCCGGTACGATCTTTATCAATACAAGCGCTACTCGGATCTGCGCCTGGTTTTCGCGCCGGAACGCGCGCTGGCATTTTTCGGCCGGGAGCGCGACAGCATTTCGTACCTTCGCTATGGCCTGGATGTGGCCTTCCTGCGTGCCTATGAAAGCGGTCACGCGGCTGCCACCCCGCACTTCCTGAAGTGGAATACCACGCCGATCAAGGATGCCGACCTGGTGATCACTTCAGGCAATCCCGGTCCTACTTCCCGTGTGATTACGGCGGGGGAGCTAGCCTTCCTCCGCGATACATCCCTGCCCCGCAAAATTGCGCGCCTGCAACCGCGAGTGACGGCGCTGAGCGGGTTGGTCGCTAAGGGCGGCCCGGATCAACCGGCTGCGCTGGCGACGCTCACCACGTTCCTGGCGGAGTATAAGACGGTCGCAGGGAAAGTGATTGGTCTGCGCGACGATCGGCTGGTGACGCGGAAGACGGCGTTTGACCTCAAGATTCGCCGGGCGGTGGAAGGCAATCCGAAGCTGGGCATGGATGCGGCGAAGGTCTGGGACGAAGTGGATGCCGCTTATAAGAAGTGGGGACGGCAGGATACGAATTACCAGATCCTCGAAGAGGAAGCCGCGCCAGGTTCGGCGTTGTTCAAAATCGCGCGCGAGCTGGTGCGGGGACAGCCGGTGGATCAGGACGCGGTGATCAACGAGGCGGTAGAGACCGCCATGCTTACCCAGTATCTGGATGAATTGAAGACGGTAAACCTGGCGGCAACCGGTGGCGGTGGCGGCCGAGGCGGTGGTGGCCCGGGTGGTGGCGGTGGTCGAGGCGGTCGAGGCGGCGGGGGAGATATGGGTGGTCCGGGTCCTGGAGGACCGGGAGGTCCCGGTGGCCGGGGCGGCCCGCCAGATATCAAGGAAATCAACCTCAAAGCGTTTCTGACGGGCAAGACCACGGCCGAATCGGCGTCCGCCATGGTCAAGGCCAGCAAACTGGGCGATCCCGCGTTCCGAGCCACGCTCAACAGTAAGGACGCGATCGCGAAGTCCGACGATCCCCTCATCAAACTGGCCCTCACGCTTGAGCCGCCTGCCGACAAGATCAAGAAGGAATACGACGACACCATCGGATCGCTCCAGGCTTCCGCTGCGGAGAAAATCGCTGCGTATCGATTCCGCTTGTTCGGCACCGCGGATTATCCGGACGGAACCAGCACGCCGCGCCTGGCGTTCGGAGTGGTGAAGGGTTATTCGGATCGTGCGGGTCAGCCCTCGCCGTTTGCCGCGACGTTCAGCGGCCTGTATTACCGCAAGAACAATGAAGGCCCGTATCAGGTGACGAAGCAGTGGGTGGATGCTAAGGATAAGCTGGATCCGATCGCGGCGCTGAACTTCGTATCGACTGCGGATATCGGGGGCGGAGACTACGGCAGCCCCGTCGTCAATCCCGCGGGCGAGTTGGTCGGCGTTACGTTCGACGGCAATCTGGAAAGTTTGCCGGAGGTTTTCCTTTACACGGATGAGCAGGCCCGCGCCGTGCACGTGGCGACCCAGGGAATCACCGAGGCGCTGACGGTGGTGTATAAGGCGAAAGCCCTGCTCCAGGAACTGGGTATCAAGGCGCCGGCGATTTAGGAAACCGCCGGCGCGCCTCCCGTTCACCTATTAGTAGAAGAATTCTTCGCGGACAATCTTGCCGTCGACGACCTTGTACACCGCGATCTCTTCCATTGCGAAACGCTTGCTCTGCGGTTTGAAAGTCATGTCAATCGCGAACGTTACGGTGAAATAAGAACCCGCCACGAGCGGACCCCCGACTGTCTGCGAATGAATTTCATGATTCGCGGCGAACCATTCGCCCTTGCCCTTGACCGCTGCGAGGCCTGTCATTTCGCGCGATTGCCCTTCCGGCGCGCTGGCTTCCACGCTCACTATGTCGTTCGAATACAGCGCTTCCATCGCTTCCTGAAACTTCCCCTGCGCGCAAAGCTCAACCAACTTCGCCGCTACTTCCTGTGTCGTCATGATTTCTTCTCCTGAGCCGAACAACGGCCATCTTTTCTGAACGGTACCACGAACAGGTTGCGACAGTGTGAACGCCACGCCAGAAAATCGGTCATAATATCACCATGCGTTTTTATGCCCCCACGATCTGCGGGCTGACTTTGGCCGCCCTGTCAGCAGCACCATCTCCGCCACCTAAAGACTGGATCGATCCCGATACCGGCCATCGGGTCGTCCGCCTGACCGACGAACCCGGCAGCGCCAGCCTCTACTTCAATCAGAATGGCTACACTGCCGATGGCAAGAAACTGCTCTACACAACGCCGACCGGCATCTCGGTTTTCGACCTTGCGACGCACGCCACCAAATCCATCGTGACCGGCAACGTTCGCGTTATCGTCACGGGCAGGAAGACGCAAAACGTTTACTACACCAAAGAGGGCGCAGTCTACTCCACCGACGCGGATAGCGGAGTTACACGTCAGATCGGCAAATTGCCCGAGCGCGGTTCTGTGGTGACGGTGAATGCCGACGAAACCCTGATGGCCGGTACTTATACCGAGCAGGACACCCGGCCCGTGAACACCACCGCGCCAGGTGCGCCGCAGCAACTCGTGCAGGCTCCCAACAAAGGGCAGATGATGGAAGAACGCCTCGCCGCCCACATTCCCATGGGCATGTTCACCATCAATATGAAGACCGGCGAAGTGAAGACCATTCTGAAGAGCACGGACTGGCTCAATCATCTGGAATTCTCGCCCACCGATCCAACGCTACTGATGTATTGCCACGAAGGCCCCTGGCATAAAGTCGATCGCATCTGGACCATCCGCGCCGATGGCAGTCATAATACGCAGAACCACACGCGCACCATGGCCATGGAAATCTTCGGCCATGAATTCTGGGCGCCCGATGGCAAGACCATCTGGTACGACCTGCAGACTCCGCGCGGCGAAGTGTTTTGGCTGGCGGGCTACAACGTCGAAACGAAGGCGCGCACCTGGTATCATCTGGATCGCGACGAATGGTCGATTCATTTCAACGTCACGAAGGACGGCACTTTGTTTTGCGGCGATGGCGGCGATCCCGGTCAGGTCGCACGTGCCAAGAACGGCGAGTGGATTTACCTGTTCCGCCCGGAGTTGACGAAGAACCTCGGGATCGAAGACAAGAACTTCGTCAACCCGGGTGTCTTTCATTCGGAGAAGCTTGTGAACATGTCGAAGCACCAGTACAAGCTGGAGCCCAACGTCAGCTTCACGCCCGATCAAAAGTGGGTGGTCTTCCGCTCCAATATGTTTGGCGATACGTACGTTTTTGCGGTTGAAGTAGCCAAAGCGAATCAGGAGAAATCGAAGTGAGAAGAATGCTTTTATCGACAGCGGCCTTGATTGCCGCGACGGCGGGCCTGGATGCGCAAACGGCGTGGAAGTTCGCGTTTGGTAACGACGCTGCTGCGTCGGGCTTCACAAAGGTTTCAGCGACCACGGTCTATACCAACGATTTGGGTTACGGTTTCGAGAAACCGGACCAACCTGTCAGCGAATCTCCGTACTACTTCTCGGTGCGGGTGCCCGAGGAAGGCAACTATAAAGTGACGATTACGCTCGGCGACAGCAAGAGTGCCGGCGATACAACCGTCAAGGCCGAACTCCGCCGCCTGATGCTCGAAAAGATCCAGACCGCCCCGGGCAAATTCGAAAAGCGAACCTTCATCGTCAACACCCGCACGCCGAAGATCCCAGGTGGCGGTGAAGTCAGACTCAAAGACCGCGAAAAGACTACGGAGGCATGGGCCTGGGACGACAAGCTGACTTTGGAATTCACCGGCCCGCATCCGGCCGTCCGCTCGGTCGAGATCGAAAAGGCCCCGAGCACGATCCCGACACTCTACATCGCCGGCGACTCCACCTCCACCGATCAGCCGCGAGAACCGTTCAACAGCTGGGGGCAGATGATCACCCGCTTCTTTGGTCCGAATATCGCAATCGCGAACAACGGCGAGTCCGGCGAGTCGCTCCGGGGCTTCATCGGCGAGCAGCGGTTCGCCAAGGTCATGAGTATCATCCAGCCGGGCGATTTTCTCTTCATTCAGATGGGCCATAACGATCAGAAAGAGAAGGGCGATGGCGTCGGTGCCTTCACCACGTACGCAGCCGACCTGAAAAAGTTCATCGACGCGGCGCGGCAACATGGCGCGACGCCGGTTCTCGTGACGCCCGTGAGCCGTCTCGCCTGGGGTACGGGAGCGGAAGCTAACAAGATCATCAACAATCTGGGCGATTACCCCGATGCCGTGCGAAAGGTGGGCAAGGAAGAGAACGTCGCGGTCATCGATCTCAACGCGTTCAGCAAGCCATTCTACGAAGCACTTGGGCCGACGGACGGTCACCTTGCCTTCGCCGGCAGCGACACCACGCATCACGATAATTACGGAAGTTACGAGCTGGCGAAAGGCATCGTCACGGCGATCAAACAGCAGCATCTGCCGATGGCGAAGTATCTTCTCGACACGCCAGCCTTCGATCCCGCCCATCCGGATCCGGTTGCCACGTTCGATCTTCCGGCCGAACCGCGCTCACCCGCTCCGGCAGCGCGGGGCGCTTCGGGCGCACAGGCCGACCGGCCTTACGGAAATTAGCCTCTATAGGGGAGTCGCGCTGGCTGCCGTGATCCGGTCCACGGCGTCAGCGCTCAAACTGAGCTTCGTCGCTTCCACCAGATCCGTAATGTGCGAGGGCTTTGTTGCGCTGGAGATCGGAGCGACGATTCCCGGTCGGGTAATCAGCCATGCCAGCGCCACCCGCGCGGGCACCGATTGATATTCCGCAGCGACCGCATCGAGCGCAGCCAGCACCGCCATGCCGTGAGCGTTGAGATACTTGCCCATGCCCCCGCCGCGCGGACTGGCCCCGAAGTCGGACTCGCTGCGGTACTTGCCCGTCAGGAAGCCCGAAGCGAGCGAAAAATACGGAATCACACCGAGTCCGTATTCCGCCACCACTGGCGCAAGGTCGCTTTCGTAAGGCTCCCGTTCCACAAGGTTGTAGTGCGGTTGGAGCGTCTGGTACCGAGTAAGCCCGCTGCGCGCGCTCGTCTCCAGAGCTTCTTTCAAACGCGCGCCGGATAAATTCGATGCGCCAATGAACCGAACCTTGCCCTTCTGGACCAAGGCGTCAAATGCGCCCAGCGTTTCTTCAAGGGGCACCGAGGGATCGTCCTGATGGGACTGGTAGAGATCGATGTGATCGGTTTGCAGCCGCCGAAGCGAATCCTCAACCGCCTGCTCCACATACTTCGCGGCCAGACCCGTCTTACCACCGCCCATATCCATCCCGACTTTGGTGGCGATGACGACTTGATTCCGTTTGCCGGACCGGGCAAACCATTTGCCGATGATGGCTTCGGATTCGCCGCCTGTATTCCCAGGCACCCATGTGGAATAAATATCGGCCGTATCGATGAAGGTTAGCCCCGCATCGAAAGCGGCGTCAAGAATCCGGAAGGAACCGGTCTCATCGAGCGTCCAGCCAAAGACGTTTCCTCCGAGCATGATGGCGGGCACGGAGAGTCCCGTTTGTCCAAGTAATCGCTGTTGCATCGGTATGTCTGAGCCTCAAATCGACTACGGTGCGGGAGTCGCCATCGGCTGACTCTTATCCACCAGATAAATGCCCACCAGCTTCAGCGGTTGCTTGCCCGTGTTGTGGGCATCGTGCTTTGCGCCCGCGGGAATGATGAACGAATCGCCGGCCTTCACCTTCAACGCAGGTTGTCCCTCGATGAGAATCTCACCTTCGCCTTCGAGAATATAGCTGATCTCCTCGCCCGGATGCGTGTGCCGTCCGGCAAAGGATTCCGGCGCGATCTCTACCCGCGCGATAACGGCCTCGCGGCCTGGCACCGAGATGTCTTTCCTTTGCAGGATCGTGCGTTGGATCGTGGGTTTCGCTGCCGGAGTCTGCGCAAAGAGAACGCCCGCCGCTACGGCCACCATGACGGCGGACCATTTGGAAATAGATGTCATTTCAGTATTCTCCTACAGCTTTATGGCCCGAGCCAACAACCTCGCCTTTACGGCTCCTCGCCCTTCGGCGGCGCATTCACATTCACAGGCCCGCGCCCGCGACCCTGCGGAACGTACCCATCGTTCGACGGCCCATTCTGGAAGAACCTCGCGTCATAGCTGTACGGCCCCGTCGCGTAGGTCGCCGCAGCCTGCCCGAAGATCTTGCCTGCGCGAATCGTATCGTCGTGCACCTTCTTCACCATCGCCTGATACCGATCGTCCGACTGCGGGTAACCCGAGAACGAACTCAGATCGTTGTTCCCCGTAATCATCACATCCACGCCGGGCACCGACGCGATGTCAAACGCATTCGCCACACCGGTTGGCGTCTCGATCATGATCACCACCAGCATGTTGTCGTTGATCGTTTGCCGGTAGTTGATTCCATTGATTCCCCAGATACCCGGCGCTTGTCCCTGACCCGAACTGCGCCGCGCCACTGGCGGATAGCGCGACCACTTGGCGCCTTCGCGAGCGCGGTCCACATCGTCGACCGTTGGAATAATCACGCCGAGGACACCGATATCGGTGGCATGCTGGATGTGCCATTCCTGCGCGTCCGGCAGCCGGATCATCGGCGTCGCCGCAACGTGCGGGCAGGCCGCGATCATCGCTTCAATATCCTTAAACTCCAGCGTGCTGTGCTGCATCTCGAACCACGTGTAGTCGTAATGCTTAG